>OOCM01002301.1_pt1 | contig 12779 bp, 8 predicted proteins | sample 1671111 | NCBI WGS metagenome assembly OOCM01 (sample SAMN06348123, study PRJEB24527) | human gut metagenome | biome: human gut; feature: ankylosing spondylitis patient; material: feces | host: Homo sapiens | place: China | collected 2015-10 | reverse complement strand
CCCAGACGGCCCGAAAAACTTGTTCAAATATACTCTTAATTCTCGAATTCTTTCGAGAGAACCTCCAATACGTGATCTACCGTTTCCTCTTCGAGATCGGTCCGGCGCAGGAGTTCCTCCTTGCCCAATTCCAATACACTCTTGGCCGTATCGCAACCCACGCGCTGGAATTCCTCGATCACCCAGTCCTCGATCTCGTCGGCAAACTCCTTCAGGTCGACGTCTTCCTCCGGGGTATCGCGGTAAATATCGATCTCGTAACCCACCATCTGCGAGGCCAGGCGAATGTTCTGACCCTGCTTACCGATGGCTTTGGACACCTCATCCGGTTTGACATACACGCTGATGCGGTGGGCCTGCTCATCGACCAGGCTGCACCGGGCATGAGCGAGGCATGGCCTGCGGTGGTGCAGGCGGCGCTTTCCTGTGCGCTGGTGCTGGCAAAGGGACTGGGCTGCACGGAGTATTCGGGCCGGCAGCTGGCGGCGCTTGAGCTCCTTGATGAGCGTGATGCCGTCCATGACCGGCATTTTCAGGTCAGTCATGACGATATCCACGGGATGCGCCTGCAAATACTGCAGTGCCTCCTCGCCGTTGCGGGCTGAGGCGCAGATCTGATAGTCTGCCGCACCCTCCAGCATTCTCCGGATACCAAGCTGGAGAATGGGCTCGTCGTCAACCAGCAGAACCTGATACATCGTTCGATTCCTCCTTCCAGATGCGCTGCGGGAGCAGGATCCGGCAGCAGGTTCCCGTATTCGGGCTGCTTGTGACCTGCAGGCCGTAGCCCTTTCCATAATGCAGATGCAGCCGCTGATCCACGTTGGAAAGGCCGATCCCGGAAAACCGCTCCGCCGCCTTTTCAGCAGAGCCGCCCATGTCAAAGCCACAGCCGTTGTCGCGCAGGAGCAGCTCAATATCCGCGCCCTTGAACCGGCTCTCAACGGTGATGGTAATGCTCCGGCCGTCCGCCGTTCCGTGTATGATGGCGTTCTCCGCCAGCGGCTGGAGCGTGAAGCGCGGGATCTCGCAGCCGAGCGTCTGCGGCTCAAGCCGGTATTCTACCTCAAACATTCCGGCATAGCGGATTTTTTGCAGCGTGAAATAGTTCCTCAGGTTTTCGATCTCCGCCGAGATTGGGATCAGCTCCTGCTTTTTGACCAGCGAATGGCGCAGGAGCGAGGACAGCGAGGAGATCCCCTCCTCCAGCACCGGCACGTCGTTGAGCTGCGCGACGAACCGCAAGCTGCCCAGCGTATTGAACAGGAAATGCGGATTGATCTGATATTGCAGCATTTCCAGCTCCAGCTTCCGCTTCTGCCGCTGATCCGCGGCGTATTGGATGCCCAGCTGCTTCATCTCCGCGATCATATTGTCGATGGTGCGGGCCAGAAAGCCCAGCTCGTCCTTGCTCTGGTCGTCGATCGATTTATCCAGATCGGCGTCCGACGTGATGTTGCACATGGCAACCATATGGTTGATCGGCTGCATGATGCTGGAATATACGACCGTCGTGCAGAGCAGGCTCAGCACGATCAGCAGGACGCAGACCAGAATCAGGGAGCGGTTGATCTGCCGTGTTTCCTCCGTAAAATAGCTTTGCGGAATGGTAATGACGAGATAGCTGTTCAGCTCACGGTCATAAACGGAGATCGAAAGCGCCTGTACGCCGCCCGCGAGGATCGGCGCGGAGACGGTCTGACCGGCAGCGGCCTGTGCGGAGGCGCGGAGCTCAGCAAACGTGCCGCTGTCCAGATAGCCGGAGCCAAGCAGGGCTTTATCCTGCGAGGAGATGACCTGGCCGGCTTCATTCAGAAGCATAACGTTGGAGCCTGCGCCGAACGAAACGTTGGCAAGCAGCGCGTCGCTGACAAAGCTCTCGTCGATGTAGGCCAGAATGTAGCCGATGGGCCGCTCGACGCTTCCGAATTTGTATATTTTTCTGCCCAGCACGATCTTGTCATAGTTGCGGTAGGTCCGGATATATTGCAGAGAATCATATCCGACGGTTTCGTCGATCACGCGCAGCACCTCGGCGAAGCGCTCACGCGAAATATCGTCGTAGCCGAGATCATACAGAATGTTGTGATCGCGGTCGACCACGCGGATATTTTTGAGATAGGTGGACTGGAACGGGATCATCCGCAGCGCGTCCGCGATCTCGTTCACGCTTTCGGCGTCGAGCGTGAACGCCGACTCCTGCTGCGCGGACAGCGCGTTCTGCACTGCGTCCGTGACGGAAATGGTGTTCAGATAGCCGCGGAATTTGTTCAGCTCCGTGATGAAATTCTCATTCAGCAGATACGCGGACTGCTCCGCGGACTGCCGGAGCTTGCCGGACATGGCCCGCGCGTAGACGCCGGAGGCGTAAAGCCCGACGCAGAGCGCCGGCACCAGCGACAGCAGCAGGAACGAGGCAAGCAGGCGGTATCGGATGCGCACATGACGCAGTGTGCGCACAACAGAAAAGCGTCGGGCCGCGGATTTTTTCATGGCAGTCCCCTCCATCCAATCTACTTCTAAAAAAGCACATCTTCGGCAAAAAGTCAATATCCTTCAGGCTTTTGTAAATTTTCTGTATGTTCGGTTCGCAGCTCGGCCGATATAATAAAACCATCAAGGGGTTCCAAGAACCTGAAAACAGATCAGGAGGTAACAATGAAAAAGATTCTTGCGATTTTGCTGGCTGCTCTGCTGCTCATCGGCGTATTTGCCGGATGCGCAAAGCAGGAGGCCAAGACTCCGGTTCAGCCGGAACAGTCCACCCCCGCTGAAACGACCCCCGAAGCCAAGACGGACGAGGCGCCCGTCGAGGAAACCCCGGCAGAGGCAAGTCCCGCCGACAGATTTGAAAATAAGGAACTGAACATCGCCATTTTCGAGGGCGGCTACGGCCCTGATTACTGGAACGAGATGGTCGCGCGCTTCGAAGCGGCCTACCCCGGCGTAAAGGTCAACATGCAGATCAGCCCGACCATCGGCGATATCATCCGTCCGCAGATCGTCTCCGGCGAGTATCCCGACTTTATCTCCATGAACGACAACGACCAGACCGGCGTTCTGCTTTCGCTCATCAAGGAAAACGCGCTGCTCGAGCTGACCGACTTCTTCGATGAGCCGGGTCTGGACGGCGGCACGCCGCTGAAGGAGCTTGTGCAGGACGGCATTCTGGAGACCTCCAAGTGCTCGCCCTATGGAGACGGCAAAATTTATCTCGCCCCGTTCAACTCCTCTCCGATGGGCCTTGTCTACAACAAGACGCTCTTTGCCGAAAAGGGCTGGGAGCTGCCGGAAACCTGGGACGACTTCTTCGCGCTGGGCGATCTGGCCAAGGCGGAAGGCATCGCGCTGTTCACTTATCAGGGCATTTACCCCGGCTACATTGAATCCGTCCTCTGGCCGGCAATCGGCTCCGCCGCCGGTCTGGATACGCTCAAGGATATCCAGAACTATGTGGAAGGCTCCTTCTCCAAGCCCGAGGTGCTGGAGGTTCTCAAGAACATCCAGAAGATCTCCACGGACGGCTATCTGATGGAAGGCACCGTCGCGCTGAACCACACGCAGTCGCAGACGGACATGATGATGAACAAGGCGCTGTTTATCCCGAACGGCAACTGGATGGAAAACGAAATGAAGGACGCGCCCCGCGCCGACGGCTTTGAGTTCGGCCTGTGGCACGCACCGGTTCTGAGCAAGGGCGACCAGCCCTACGTCATGACCAGCGTGGAGCAGTTCTCGATCCCCGCCGCAGCGAAGAACCCCGAGCTGGCGAAGGAATTCCTCCGCTTCCTCTACACAGAGGATTCCGTCAAGCTGTTTGCGGAAAAGTCCGGCGGCATCTACGCGCTGAAGGCCGCGACCGAATGGGCCAAGGAGTACCTCACCTCCGGCGTTTACAACATGAACGCGGTCTATGAGCATGGCAAGAGCATGGTGTTCGGCTTTGCCGCGCTGCCCGAGGGCACGAAGGTTTCCGTCAGCGACATGGTCTTCAATCCGCTGTCCGATGTGATGAACGGCACCATGACGCCTGAGCAGTGGGCTGCCGGTGTGGAAGAAGCCATCGCCGAGGTCAACGCAGCCAGATAAAAGAAGATCCTCCGTTATCACCGGCCCCGCTGAGTCTGGGTTCAGCCTCAGCGGGGCCCTTTTCAGAAAGAGGTGTATTATATGCCGAAAAAAATGCGGAAGGCCGCGCGCAGGCGGCGGAATCCGGCCGGCTTTATCTGCGTCTGCGTACTTCCGGCGCTGATCCTGACGCTGTTTTTTACGATCCTCCCGACGATCCGCGCCTGCCTGCTGTCGTTTACGAATGCCACCGCGCTCAGCCTGAACCCCAAATTCTGCGCACTGGAAAACTATACGTATATGTTCCGCGACAAGTCGTTTCTGCAGGCGCTCGGAAATACGTTCAAGCTGCTGGCCGTTGTGCCGGTCGTGACGATCGCGCTTGCGCTGATTCTGGCATTTGTCATCCACCAGTCCAAGCTGCCCGAGCGCGGCCTTTACCGGACAGTGCTCTACTTTCCCAATCTGGTTTCCATGACGGTCGTGGGAATTATCTGGTCGTTCGTCTTCCACCCGACGATGGGCCTGCTGACCTCGCTGATGAAGAAGATCGGTCTCGGACAATTTGTTCTGCCGTGGGCAGGCAATTCCAGAACGGCGCTCTGGTGCATTGCCATCGCGCTCGTATGGCAGGCCACGGGCTATTATATGATCATGCACATCGCGGCCATGGACGGCATTTCGCCGGAGATCTATGAGGCCGCCACGCTGGACGGCGCGTCCAGCACCCGGAAATTCATCAGCATCACCATTCCCCTGATGAAAAACATCATCGGCATCACGTTCGTTCTGGCCATGTCCGGCACGCTCGTGCTGAGCTTTGTGCTCTCGCAGGTCATGACCGGCGGCGGGCCGAACGGCGCGTCGACGGTTCTACTGAAATATATGTATGAGCAGGGCTTTGTAAACGGCAACTTCGGCTACGCAATGGCGATCTCCGTGTTCTCCCTTGCGATCTCCATTGTTCTTTCCCTGATCTCCCGCAGACTTTCCGGCTCCGAGGAGGTAAATGTATGACAAGCAACGAACAGGGCCTTTTAAAAACGGCGGCATGGAAATGGATCACGCGGCTTCTTCTGATCGCGATCTCCGTTACGATGCTCTTTCCACTGCTCTGGAACCTCTATTCCTCCTTCAAAACCAATACGGAATTCCTCGCGGACGCGTTTACGCTGCCCTCCCATCTGGAATGGGATAATTATGTGCGCGCATTTGAAAAATCGCATCTGCTGGACAATATCTGGAACTCGCTGTTTGTCGTCGGCGTCAGCGTGGTTGTGCTCGTGCTGTGCGTGATCCCGTGCTCCTACTGTTTGGCACGGTACCGCTTTTTCGGCTCCAAGCAGATCCTCGGGATGTATATGGCGGCGATTTTCATTCAGGCGACCTATATCATGATCCCGCTGTTTCTGCAGATGAAGGATCTGCATCTGCTTAACAACCGGCTGGCTCTTGGCGTTTTGTACGCGACGATGCAGTTCCCGTTTGCAATTTTTCTCCTTTCCGGCTTTATGAGCTCCATTCCAAAGGATTATGAGGAGGCCGCCATGATCGACGGCTGCGGGAATTTCGGCGTTCTTCGCAATGTGATCGTTCCGATGGCAAAGCCCGGCATTGTGACGGTCTGCATGATCACGGCAATGAGCGCGTGGAACGAATTCCCTGTTGCGCTCATCATGCTGACGGATGAGACGAAGAAGACCATGCCTATCGGCCTCGCAACGCTCTATGAGCAGCAGCGCTACGCGACCGACTGGGGCGCGCTGTTCGCGGCGCTGATCCTGGCGCTGATCCCGACGATTCTGCTGTTTCTCATCGGGCAGAAGCAGCTGCTCCGCGGGACGAACATCGGCGGCATCAAGGGCTGAGACGCAGGGAGGATCCATATGTATCAGGCCATTCACTATGACGACCACGGCCCGATGACCGATCCGTGCCGCTATCTGCGGCGACACGATCTGGTCTATCGCCGCCCGGCGCTTCGGCCCTATGACGGCGTGCCGGTCGGAACCGGCGACGCGGGCGGGCTTCTGTACCAGACCGCCTACGGTTTGGAGTTGACGGTCAACCACGCCGACGCGCTGGATTACGCGCCGGACGGGGCCATGCAGGCATGGGCATGGGAGGCGGAGGAGCGCCAGACCGCGCCGGTCTCCTGCGGACACCTGAGCATCCGCTCTACGCTTCCAATTTTCGACTGGGTCTATCTCGAAGCGTTTGAGCAGCGGCTGATCCTGTCGACCGCCTCCATCGAGGGCCGCGCGAAAACGCCGTTTGCCGAAGCAAGCTGGAAGCTGTATGCGCCGCGTGAGCCGGATGTTCTGGTTCTGGAGCTGGAGATTGAGCAGACCGAGGAGGCTGCACTGGAAATTCAGATCGATAAATGGCCCAGTCCAAGCTTCTTCCACCACTATGAGCAGATCCTGGATATCCACGATAAAAACCTGTACTGCGTCCGTGCGGAGGCCAATCGGGACGCGCTGCTCGTCACGCAGGCACTTCGCCGCTGCCGCACGGCGCTGGCCGTATCCTGCGGCGGGGAGCCGGAGCAGCTGAACAGTCACGCGGTATGCTGCCGCTTTCCAAAGCAGAAGCGTCACCGCCTGACCTTATATCTGGCGGCACGGGCGAGCGCGGAGGCATCTGTGCGGGAAAATACGCTGGCCGCGCTGACAGCGGCAAAGGACGCGCCGTCTTTATGGCAGACGCATTGCCGGTATTGGCAGGATTTCTGGAGCCGCAGCTTTCTCCATCTGCAGGAGAACGACTATTTGGAAAACCTCTGCTATCTGCACCTGTACCAGATGGGCTGCGGAAACCTCGGAAAAAATCCTCTGACGTTTGCCGGGCTCTGGGGCTGGTTCCGCGACGCGCGGAACTGGGGCCATTTCTACCATTGGAACCACCAGCAGAATTACTGGGGCCTGTACGCCGTCGGACACGGCGAACTGTGTGAAAACTATCTGGATTACCGGTTCCGCATGCTCCCGCACGCGATTGCCGACGCGAAGCGGCTTTTTGGCGTGGAGGGTGCGTTTTACTCCGACATTTCCAACCTGAACGGCTTTCAGGCGATCGAACCGGATACTGTCCGCAACCTCAGCGTCGGCGCGCAGATCGCGCTGGATTTCTATCGCCGCGTCCGCTATCAGCCGGACGAGGTCTTCCTGCGTGAACGTGCGCTGCCCGTCATGACGGCGTGCGCGGAATTTTATCAGAATCTACTGGAGCTTCGCGGCGGTGTTTTGCAGCTTCGCGGCGGCTCGACTGCCTTTGAAAGCTATTGGAATCTCGAACAGAATCTTGTCGATCAGGTGCTGCTGCGCGCGCTGTTCCATGCGCTGCTGACGCTCAACGACGCATATGCGCTTGATCTGGACGCGGCGGGCTATCAGGCTGTACTGGATCGCCTGCCGCCGCTGCAAACGGAGACTGTGCTGCATAATGGTGAGGCGCTTGAAATTTTCTGCGTCGGACAGACGTGGAGCCACGCGCCCGTACAGTATGCGCAGGGCGAGTATCCGCTCTCGCCGTTTCCCGCCGCGCTGCTTGCTCCCGTCTGGCCGTCCGGCTGGATCGGTCTGGACGACGCAGGCAGCCGCCTGTTTGCGATCATGCGAAATACGGCGCGCGTCGTATTTGACCGTGATGTCTATCAGATTGGGAAGCTCGGCTGCTGCGGGCACACGCCTTCGCCGGAGACGGCGGCGCGCCTCGGTATGCGTGAGGACGCAGAGCGGATTTTGCACCACTTCATTTCGTCCTATCAGCTGTTCCCAAACAGTCTGATGCACTTTGCCGATATCACGCAGGCGCAGCAGTGGTCGGCCGTCGACCGCCCGCAGATTCTACCGCGGGAGATCACCGCGACCCAGTGGGAGCAGATGCACGAAAAAGCCTTCGGAAACCGGACACAGATCCCCTCGGAGTGGTTCCTGCACTGCTATTTTGAAGCGGCAGCGAATCTGTTCGCGGGAACGCTGGAGCTGCTGCTGCAGTCCCGCGGCGGCGTGATCTATGTGTTCCCCGCGCTTGCGGAAGCGCGCACCGCCATGTTTACGCTCTGTGCGGAGGATGGCTTCCGCGTGACCAGCGAGTGCGCAAACGGCGATATCCGCTACATCGCTGTGGAGAGCACGCGCGGCGGGCTGTGCCGCGTGTGCCTGCCGTGGACTGCGTCGGTCTGCATCCGGACGGGACATACGGAGGCTGCATTTACACTGGATGGGAAGATCCTCTCGTTTGAGACTGCTCCGGATACGCGCTATCTGATCTTCCGCAGGGAATTCCCACCGGAGAACTATTATCACAATCCGTTCCCCTATCACATCAATGAAGGTAAAAAGACCTTTGGCCGCGCTTCGCTTGGCCTTTCGGCCTATTATTGACCGCATATGAAGCATGATATCTGTCTGAACGGGCCGATTCCCTCGTGGGACGAGGGGCTTCCACTCGGAAACGGCGGCATGGGCTGCCTGATCTGGGGGCCGCTGCACGCGCTGCGGTTTTCCATGGACCTGGCGGGACTGTGGGATCTGACGCCTGCGCTGCGGACAAAGCGGCCTGATTTCACGTATCAGACGATGTGCCGGTTGGTGCGGCAGCAGAGCTGGGCGGAGCTTCAGGCGCTGTTTGACGCGCCATATGCCTGCGCAGCGCCGACAAAGCTGCCCGTCGGGGCGTTTGAGCTGGCTGGGCTGCCGGAGCAGGCATATTCCGCGCGGCTTTCCCTGCAGGACGCGACAGCGGAGCTGCAAAGCGGCGCGCACCGGCTGCGCGTCTGGCTTGCCGCGACCACGCCGCTGCTGGTCGTGGAGCTGGAAACGACGCTGCCGGTACGCTTCGTGCCGAAGCCGCCGCCGTATGCCGGTGCATCGGAAGGCCCTGCCGACCCGCTGTGCCGTCCGCTTTCCGCGCTTGGCTATCCGCCGCCGGAGCGGATCGACCAAGATGGGGTGCAGGGCTTTACGCAAAAAATATCCGGCGGGAGATATTACGCGCTGCTCAGCCGCAGCACAGTCCGGAACGGACGAAAGCGCCTGCTTATCACGGTACAGACGGCTTCCTCCGCGCAGGGCGCACGCACGGCCTGCGAAGCGCTTCTGATGCAGTCTGCTGCCTCGCTTGCACGGCTGCGCCGCGCGCATCTGGCGTGGTGGTGCGCATTCTGGGCGCAGAGCGCCATCATGCTTCCGGACGACGCGCTGGAGCAGCTCTGGTACCGCGGCACGTATTTTTTGGGCGCGGGTTCGCGCCCAGGGCATGCGCCGATGCCGCTTCAGGGCGTCTGGACTGCGGATCAAAGCGCTCTGCCGCCATGGAAGGGCGATTATCACAACGATCTGAATTCACAGTTTACCTATGCTGCTTACCTGACCTCCAACCATCTGCCGCAGGGCGAGGCGTTTCTGGAGCATTTGTGGACGCTGCTTCCGGCGGCGAAGCGCTTCGCCGCGGACTTCTATCAGACGGACGGCATGTGCTATCCGGGCGTCATGGCGCTGGACGGAAGCCCGCTTGGCGGCTGGCCGATGTATTCGCTGTCCCCGACCAATTCCATCTGGCTGTGCCGGCTTTTCTACGAGCATTATCGGATCACCGGAGATCCGGAATTTTTACGCGGGCGCGTGTGGCCGCTGTATCTGGAATGTGAGCGCTGCATCTGCGGCTTGCTCTGTGAGACGGCGGACGGAACGCTGGCGCTGCCGCTGTCATCCTCGCCGGAGATCTATGACGATTCGCCGCGTGCATGGCTGACACCAAACAGCAGCTATGATCTGGCGCTGCTACGGGATCTGTATGAACGGCTGATCGAGCTGTCCGTACTGCTCGGCGAGCCGCAGACCGTCTGGCGCAGCCAGTTGAACAGGCTCCCGCAGCTGCCTGCAGAGGAAAACGGCGCGCTCATGTACGCGAAGGACGCATTTGTCCGTGAAAGCCACCGCCATTTTTCGCATGCGCTGGCGATCTATCCGCTCCGGCAGATCAGCGGGAAAACGCCGCAGGAAAAGGCGTGCATAGACCGCACCATCGCGCAGCTGGAATCGCTCGGAACGAGCCAGTGGGTCGGCTTTTCGTTCGTGTGGTTCGCGCTGCTGAAGATCGTGCAGCGAGATGCGGAGGGAGCTGTCCAAGCGCTGCGGCAATTTTATCATGCGTTTCTCAGCCCGAACGGATTTCATCTGAACGGCGATTTCCGGAAAACTGGCCTGAGCGAGTTTCAGTACCGGCCGTTTACGCTGGAAGCAAACTGTCTCTCCGTACAGGCAGTCAACGAAATGCTGCTGTACAGTCAAAACGGAGAGATCGAGATCTTCCCGGTGATTCCTGCGGACTGGCGCACGTGTGCCTTTCGCGGTCTGCGCGTGGAAAACGGCCTGATCGTATCCGCAGAGCTGACAGCCACAGGCTGTGTCACGCTCCGACTGCACGCCAAACGAGCCGGAAGCTGGTATCTGAAAAATACAAATCAAACGCTTCGCCTTGAAAAAGGAGAAAGGAGGATCTGCCGATGGACGATCAAACCCGACATACAAGACCCCTGACCGGCCGCGTGACGATCCCGACGGATATGGACGTGGTGCCGCAGACGCTAGAGATCATGAAGCGCTGGGGCGCGGATGCCATCCGCGACTGCGACGGCACGGATTTTCCGCAGCAGCTGCGCGATACGGGCGCAAAGGTCTACGCCACCTATTACACGACCCGCAAGGATAACGACTGGGCCAGGGCGCACCCCGAGGAGGTGCAGCAGTGCTACATCATGACGGGCTTTTACACCGCACAGAATGGCCCTCTGGCCATTCCGCTCATGAAGGGCATCAGCCCGGAGCTGATGCAGGTCAACACGCGCGACGATATCCGCCGCTGGTGGGAGGTCGTCGACCGCAGCACGGGAAAGCCGATTCCGCCGGAGGCATGGCGCTATGACGCGGAAAGCGGCTGTGTCATCCTTGACGCGCCGGAGGCGTATCACGAATACACGGTGAGCTTTCTCGCGTACCTCATCTGGGATCCGGTGCATATGTACAACGCCGTGACGAACGGCTGGAAGGACTTTGAGCACCAGATCACCTTCGACGTGCGCCAGCCGAAAACGCACGCCTTTACCATGGAGCGCCTGCGGCGCTTCATCCGGGAGCACGACTATGTGGATGTTCTGCGCTTCACAACGTTCTTCCACCAGTTTACGCTCGTCTTTGACGAGCTCTGCCGGGAAAAATACGTCGACTGGTACGGCTATTCCGCGTCCGTCTCGCCGTATATTCTCGGGCAGTTTGAAAAAGAGGTCGGATACAGATTCCGGCCCGAGTATATCATCGATCAGGGCTATTACAACAACCAGTACCGCGTGCCAAGCAAAGAATACAAGGATTTTCAGGCGTTCCAGCGCCGCGAGGTCGCGAAGCTCGCCAAGGAGATGGTGGACATCACGCACGAGCTGGGCAAGGAGGCCATGATGTTCCTCGGCGATCACTGGATCGGCACCGAGCCGTTCATGCCGGAGTTCGCGAGCATCGGCCTTGACAGCGTGGTCGGCTCCGTCGGCAACGGCTCGACGCTCCGCCTGATCGCCGACATTCCCGGCGTGCGCTATACCGAGGGCCGCTTTCTACCGTATTTCTTCCCGGATACGTTCCATCCGGGCGGCGACCCTGTGCGCGAGGCGAAGGAAAACTGGGTCACGGCGCGGCGCGCCATCCTCCGAAAGCCCATCGACCGCATCGGCTACGGCGGCTATCTGAAGCTGGCGTGCCGGTTCCCGGACTTCATCGACTACGTCGAAAGCGTCTGTCATGAGTTCCGAGAGCTGTATAAGAACGTAAAGGGCACGACGCCGTACTGCTTCAAGACCGTGGCCGTTCTGAACTGCTGGGGAAAGATGCGCGCATGGGGCTGCCATATGGTACATCACGCGCTCTATCAGAAGCAGAATTATTCCTATGCGGGTGTCATTGAGGCGCTTTCCGGCGCGGCGTTCGACGTGCGGTTCCTCAGCTTCGACGATTTGAAGGAGAACCCCGACGCACTGCACGGTGTGGACGTGCTGCTCAACATCGGCGACGGCGACACGGCGCACACCGGCGGCACAGCATGGGAGGACGCGGACGTTTCTGCGGCCATCCGCCGCTTCGTCGCCGAGGGCGGCGGCCTGATCGGTATCGGCGAGCCGTCCGGCCACCAGTATCAGGGACACTATCTCCAGCTGGCTTCGGTGCTCGGCGTGGAGAAGGAGACGGGCTTCACGCTCGGCTATGACAAGTATAACTGGGACGAACATCCGAACCATTTCATTCTGGCCGACTGCGCAGGCGAGGTGAACTTCGGCGAGGGCAAAAAGAACATCTATGCGCTGGACGGCACGGAAATTCTCGTGCAGCGTGAAAAAGAGGTGCAGATGGCCGTACACGAATACGGCAAGGGGCGCGCAGTCTACCTGTCCGGCCTGCCGTACAGCTTTGAAAACGCAAGACTCTTGCACCGCGCAATTTTGTGGAGCAGCCATGCCGAGTCGATGCTGCATACGTGGTTCTCGGAAAATTACTGTGTCGAGGTGCACGCCTACCCGCAGAACGGAAAATACTGCGTGGTGAACAACACCTACGAGCCGCAGACGACGGAGGTGCATACCACAGACGGCAGGCATCTCCCGCTGTCCCTTGCGGCAAACGAGATCCGCTGGTTTGAGATCTGAGCAAGTAAAACGCAAA
>OOCM01002283.1_pt1 | contig 12932 bp, 9 predicted proteins | sample 1671111 | NCBI WGS metagenome assembly OOCM01 (sample SAMN06348123, study PRJEB24527) | human gut metagenome | biome: human gut; feature: ankylosing spondylitis patient; material: feces | host: Homo sapiens | place: China | collected 2015-10 | reverse complement strand
TGGTTGGCAGCGTTGCGATCGGTTGATTTACTGGAGGAATTGATCGTCCAGCGTTGCGTCGGTCGCGTCGGCTGCGCCGGATTGGTCGACGGTGCCGTCCGTGGCGCCCGCGTCGCCGGCAACTCCAGCATCGCCCTCCGTGTCTGTGGCTTCGTCCGTTCCGTCGTCGCCGGCCGTTCCGTCAGCGCTATTGTCAGTTCCGTCGCCGCCATCGGTGGCCGTGGACTCGTCGGCCTTCTGCAGGGCCTGCTTGAACTGCTTGGCCTGCTTGTCGTACTCGGCTTTTGCGGCGTTGGCTTTGCTGATGGTAGCGGAAGTGTCGGCGGCGCAGCTCAGCGTTTTCGGCGCGGTAACTTCCGTCTGGTGCAGTTCGGCAAGCTTGTCGAGATCGTAGGACCCGTCGAAGCTGGTGAACGCTTCGGAGATCTTCGCCTTCAGCTGGAACGCCTTGGAATAGGAGGTGTTCATGGCCGTGACGGCTTCCTTGCAGTCGTTGAGTGCGGCCAGGTCGCGCATTTGCTGCGATGCGCGCACGCCTGTGAATCCGAAGACCGCGCCCAGAACGACGACTACGGCGACTACGGCGATGATGATCTGGCGGTAGATGTGCTTTACGCGCTGGTCCGTCCAAGCGTCGCCGTCGCTGATGCCTTGCGCTATGGCCGCGTCGAATAGGTCTTGCGGCTGGCGGGATTCGCTGGATTCGTGTGATTGCCGGTTGCTGATTTCAGCCGTGTTGCTGCTGCTGATTGTGCGCTCTCCGGTTGCGTTGGTACTGGTTGCGTTGGTACTGGTTGCGTTGGTTTCGACTTCGGTTGCTTCGACTTCGTCGGAAGCGTTGCCGACAAGCGTATTCCCGGTATTGCCATCGGCATCGCTGGCAAATGCGCTGCTGACGGTCGAGCTGTTAACAGCGATACCGCTGGCAGCGGCGTCAGTGCTGTCGGCAGAAGTGTTGGTCGTTGCGCTTCCGGCAAGTGTTCTCGGTGTGTGTGGCGAGGTACCTTCCTCGCTTGGCTTCTTGCCGTGCCGTGCCATAACCCCTCCAGAATCTGCCTGCTATTCTGCACTCCCCGGTGACAGCTCCCGATTCAGGTCAATTGAATCACGTTCCGAGAGTCCACCTGAAATGCCAATATACAGCGTACGATACCCGTTCGTTCCCGATTTACCGCACTCGTGTTGCCTCATATAATGCACGTGGCCATTCTTCAACTTCTGCATGCTTGCCGGAACTTCTTAAAATTTTTGAGAAGTGCTGTGCTGGGGTTGCGGGGTGCGGTTAGAGTTGGCGGTTAGGGCGTTTGCGCCGAATATTTGGGGTTGATGACTGTATTCAAGAGAGGCTGACGAATGGTTTCGCCACATCATGTTGTGAAGATTGCGACTGCGCTGTCTGCGGTTGCGTTGACTGCTTCCGTTGCGGTTGCGCCGGCTTACGCATTGCAGGATATTGCGATTGAGGATGCTGTTGCGCAAAGCGGTTCCGTTACTGCAGATAATGGTGTTGTTATGCAGTCTGACGATCAGTCGGATGATCAGACGGGCGGCCAGCAATCGCAAGACAGCATGCCCGACAATCCGAATGCGAAACTTCCGGATAACGTCAGTGACGAGATTTCCGACGATGCCACCGTGATTTCGGAAGACCTGGCTGCCACCCCCGAAGGTGAGGTCAAGAACATCGAAACCGGCGAAATCGTGACCGATCCAACATTGGTCGGCACGAAAGATCAGCAGCCGGATCCGCTCGCCAAAACCAACGGCGAATCCTTCATTCCGGTAAGTGCGGAAGATGTCAAAAATGCTGTAGCCGACGCGAACGTACAGCTCTCCAAATTCGAAAGCAATGAATACGGCGCGCACTGGGGCACCTACAACAATTCGAAAGCTTTTTTCGACTACCAGAACAACCTGTTCGTGCAGCAAGCCAAAGGCGTGATCGACGTTTCCGGATGGCAAGGCGACATCGATTGGGCCAAAGCGAAAGCCGACGGCGTGGAAGGCGCGATCATCCGCCTCGGCTACGGCGAAGGCAACAATGCCGACAAGAAAGCGCAACGTAACATTTCCGAATGCAAGCGACTCGGCATCCCGTTCGGCATCTACTGGTATTCCTACGCGGACACTCCGGCGCTCGCCAAAGAAGAAGGTACCGACGTGGTCGCCAAACTCAAGCAATTCGGTGTGAATCCGAGCGACTTGGCGTACCCCGTGTACTACGACCTGGAAAAGTGGACCTGGGAGGGGCATCAGCCGCCCACCGACCCGAACGTGTACAACAATATCGTCAACAATTGGTACAGCGCGCTGCAGTCCGCCGGATACAAGAATCTGGGCGTCTACTCGTACACCAGCTACCTGCAAGGACCGCTGAAACATGCCGACATTTACGCCAAAACCACGTGGGTGGCGCAGTACGGCGCTCGCATGGGATTCGACTCGTTCCCGACCAACAGTCGCGGATGGCAGTACACCAGCTCCGGCAAGGTGGATGGCATCAGCGGCAATGTGGACATGAATGCGTTCGGGAATAAGGAGTATGTGAATGGCGGGAGTAGCAATAGCGTAACTTCCTATGAAGTTAAGGGCAATATGGGAGTTGAGTGGCGCTCGATTGGCGCGGAGAAAAGCGTTATTGGCAAACCAATTGCGAATGAAGTTTGCGATTGGACTCAGGGTAGGGTGAACTGCTATCAGAATTTCGAAAATGGTGCGATTTCTTGGACTCCGTCAACCGGTGCGCACTATACGACTGGTGCAATACGCAAGGAATGGGCTCGTCGTAATTATGAGCATGGCGTCTTGGGGTATCCGATCGAAGACGAGAAGAAGTTGTCGAATGATTGGAAATATCAACGTTTCCAGAATGGCGATATCTGGTCTCGCGGAACGAAAGAGAGCCGCATTGTTCTGTACAACTTGCGTGATTCTTTCTATAAGAATGGCGGGTATTCGTCGTTGGGTGGTCCCGTGGCGGATGAGGAGAGCATGGGCCGTGGCTGGTGGCGCCAGCGTTTCCAGTATGGCGATGTGTGGAGCAAGGACGGCACGAATTATCGTTTCGTGATCAAGTTCGATCTGCGTGATTCGTGGAACCAGCATCGTGGTTTCTCCTGGTTGGGCGCGCCTGTGGCGAACGAGGAGAACATGGGCAACGGGTATTGGCGCCAGCGTTGCGAGAACGGTGATGTGTGGACCCGTAACGGGGCTTCCGAGAAGTACATCGTGATGCTGAATCTGCGAAAAGAATACTACGCTAAGGGTGGTTTCTCGAAACTTGGAGGACCGGTTTCGGAGGAACGTAACTTGGGCTCGATCTGGAGACAAGATTTCCAGAAAGGGTCGATTTACGCACATTAGAAATGGTGTTTCGACTCTGTAGTAGAGTTTGTTCCCGTAAAGAATTGATACCAGCTTTATGCAGGTAAGGAATTTCATAATGGCTAAAAAATCCATTGTAATTATCGGCGGCGGTCCCGCTGGCTTGACTGCGGCTTACGAGCTTCTTAAGGATAACGGCTCCGAGCAGTATGATGTCACTGTTCTTGAAGCTTCCGGCGAGTTTGGCGGTATTTCCCGTACTGTGCGCCACAACGGGAATCGTATGGATATCGGTGGTCATCGCTTCTTCTCGAAGGATGACCGTGTGATGAATTGGTGGAAGACCATTCTTCCTCTGCAGGGTGCTCCGTCTTACGACGACAAGAAGCTGAATCGTGCTCATGACATGGAGCCTGGCGGCCCTGATCCGGAGAAAATAGACGAAGTGATGCTGAAGCGTCACCGTGTTTCCCGTATTTACTGGCATGGCAAGTTCTTCGATTACCCTGTGAGCCTGAAACCGCAGACCCTGAAGAATATGGGCTTCATTCAGACCATGAAAGTGGGCTTCTCCTACCTGAAGTCCCTTATTCATAAGCTTCCGGAAGATAATCTGGAAAACTTCTATATCAATCGTTTTGGTAAAGCCCTCTACGGAATGTTCTTCGAAGGATATACGGAGAAGCTTTGGGGCCGTCACCCGTCTGTTATTTCCGCTGATTGGGGCTCGCAGCGTGTGAAGGGCATCAGCATTATGGCGGTGCTTAAGGATGCTTGGGGCAAGCTTGTTGGCAAAGAAAAGAAGGCTGGCGAGGGTGAGACCTCATTGATTGAAGAGTTCTGGTATCCGAAGTTCGGTCCGGGCCAGCTGTGGGAAACCGTCGCTAAGCATGATGAAGAGTTCGGTGCGCATATTATTAAGCATGCTGAAGTCGTGAAGATCAACGAAACGGCCGAAGGAAAGATCGCTTCTGTTGTTTATCGCGATAGCGAAGGGCATGAGCAGACTCTTGCGGGTGATGAGTTTATTTCCTCCATGCCTGTGAAGGATCTGGTTGATTCCATTGCAGCGGGAGACCAGGCTACGAAGCCGGTTCCGTCGGATATGAAGAAGATTGCCGATGGTCTTCCGTATCGTGATTTCGTGACGGTTGGTTTCCTTGTTGATCACCTGAATCTCAAGAATGAAACGGATATTCCGACCTTGGGCAATCCGCAAATCGTTCCGGACTGCTGGATTTATGTACAGGATACCAGCGTGAAGGTTGGACGTATTCAGGTGTTCAACAACTGGAGTCCGTATCTGGTTCAGGATGTCGACAACAAGGTCTGGATTGGTCTGGAGTATTTCTGCAATGAAGGCGATGCTTTCTGGGAAATGACAGATCAGGAGTGCATTGATTTCGCGGCTGATGAGCTTGTGAAGATGGGAATTATCGCATCAAAGAACGATATTCAGGATTCTCATCGTGAACGTGTGAAGAAGGCATATCCTGCTTACTTTGATACCTGGTATCAGATCGATGATCTGGTGAAGTGGCTGGATTCCTTCGGAAACCTGTATTGCGTTGGACGTAATGGCCAACACCGCTACAACAATATGGATCATTCCATGGCTACTGCTTTTGAAGCAGTCGATAACATCAAGAGTGGTCGTGGAGATAAAAAGAACGTCTGGAATGTGAATACCGACAAAGAGTATCACGAAGAGAAGTAAAAAATAGAGTGGCGCATAGTGGGTGATGTACCTCTATGCGCCACTCTATTTTAAGAGAGAATGAAATGAGAAAATTTTGGAAAAACATGTTGTTAGTTTCCGAAGGAAAATGATTTTTTCAAGTCTTTTTTCTTTACTGTTCTCCTTTTTAATGGTATTAGGATACTCTTTTTCTAAAACGCATAGTTTTCAGTTTTTTGATAGTTATAAATCGTTTATCTCATTCTGCGTTATCTCGTTAATAGCATTTGGGATTATGTACGCGGTTCTTTCTCGTATGAGCGTGCCTAAAGAATCGGAATTGTCGAAGAACTGCAGGAAAGTACGTCACCCATTTTTTTCTGCTTGGGTACTGATTATTGTTGCTTGGATTCCTTATTATGCGTTATTTGCGCCGGGACTAGGGTTTTATGATAGTCTCTGGCAGCTGTCGCAGTTTTATGGCTATACTTCATATAATTCTCAGCACCCTGTCTTGGCAACTCTTGTTATTGGTGTTTTATTTTCAATTGGGAAACCGTTGGGAGCAAATTCCCAGTTCTTTATCTACACGAGTATTCAAGTACTGCTTGTTTCCGCTGTTCTAGCGTTTATAGCATGGTTTGTATATCAGCGTCTGCTTGTTGCAGAAGGTGAAGAGGGGATTAATCGAGTCTTTTGCTTGTGGTGTGTGCTTGTTGGTTTTTCCGCGCTGAACCCGCTTTTCCCGCTGTACTCATTGTCTGTTTTAAAAGATGTACCTTATGCTGCCGCGATTGCGGTGATGACGGTTTTACTCGTGGAAGTGATCGGTGACAAGAAAGTGATAAATGAAAGGACGTTTGTCGTCCTCTTTTCTTGTGCCTTTATGGTGATGAGTGTCTTCCGCAATGAGGGTTTGATTATTGCGATTGCATGTGCCGCTCTTGTTTCTTTTGTTCAGGCGAAAGATAAAAAGAAATTATACACTTTTCTTTCCGTGGGCTTGGTTGGTATCGTTGCTGTTGCGTCATTGATGAGCTCGGCATTGATTAATCCGCAGAAGGGGAGTCGTATTGAAATGTTAACGATTCCTGTTCAGCAGATTTCGAGGGAGGTTCGGGATAATCCATCTTCGTTTACGGCTGATGAAAAGAAAAAGTTAAACGAGATGCTTGTAGATGATGCGCTATGGAGTGATCTTGGTGCTAAATATTCGCCCGAACTCGTTGATCCTGTGAAAGTTCTTTTCAGAAAAGATTTTTCGTTGAGAGCATTTCTGAAGGTATGGGGCCGTCATCTTGTTATACATCCAGATACCTATCTGTCGGCGACATTTTCTGGAACATTTGGTTTCTTCTACCCATGTAGGGCAAGTATTGGACAAGGCTCTGTATATGACAGTTTCCAATGGATGAATTCTCAGACAGTTAGTGGGTGGAAACAGTATATGGGTGTTCCGGATGAAGAATTGTATCCGACATATTTAGGGGAAACGGAAAATCTGCGTGAGAAATTCTTGCAGTCATTTGCGAAGCTGTATAAAATCCCGGTCGTTAATCTGATTGTAAAACCAGGAACATATTTTTGGATTGGGTGTCTTGCTATATGTTTAGCTTGCTTTAAGCGCAATTATAAGCTATTGATTGCAATGGTTCCTTGTGTTCTGGTTTTCTGCGTATGTCTGTTGTCTCCCGTGAATGAGAGCGCAAGATATGCTCTTCCTCTAGTTTTTTCGGCACCAGTACTTTTGATTATTCCCGCGTGTATGCCCTTTAATAGGTTGGAAAACGGTAGTGGAAAGTAAGGTCTATATTTGATTGTGTCGAGCAGAGCGACATGACGACCATTCAGAAACCAAATAACAGATGAAGACAGAGAAAAACAGAGAATCCGGGCTGGAGCTTCTCCGGATAATTGCAATCATTCTTATTGTTTCTCATCATTTAGTTGTTCATTGTCCCTTTGATTTGTGGGCAGAACCTTTTTGTCTGAAACGTCTCTTTTTCCAGTTTCTCTACAGGGCGTCAGGAAAGATTGGAATCGCTTTATTCCTTCTTATCACCGTTTGGTTCCTTGCCGATAAGGAAATATCGCTTCGACAGGCTGCGAAAAAAATTTGGTCGCTGTGGAGCATCCTGTTTTTCTGGAATCTGAGTTCTTTGGTGTTGCAGTTTATTATTGATCCGACTTCTGTAATTGCCTCGACATGGCTTGACCTTTTGTTCCCGCTTACTCGAAATGAGTGGTGGTATGTAAGCAGTTACTCGGTTTTCATGCTTCTGCTGCCTTTTGTGCGAACGTCTTTACAGAAGATGGGCAAAAGGCCTCACCTGCAATTATGTATTTTAATGATTGTCTTGTGGGGACTTTTAAGGTTTGTTCCCGGGGCGAATCTAGGTATGGGGCTTAATTTTGTTGGTTTCTGTTATGTTTTCACGTTACTTGCTTACTATAAGTGGTATTCATTGAGGCTATCTCGGTTCACTTTAAACGTTGCGGGTTTGCTGGGGCTGTTCGCTATTGTGATTTGGAATGCTATCTTGTCGGCGGTATGGGTCGGAGATTCGGACAATCTTCCCATCTATCTTGAACCGGTTCAGGACGAATGGTCGATTCCTATTCTCGCGGTAAGTTTTGCCTTGTTTGGTCTTTTTCGTGGGATGCATTTCCATTCAAAGATAGTGAATCATATTGCTTCGGCATCATTTGGTGTTTATCTGATTACTGAGCAGCCGTTTATTCGTAAGCAGCTATGGTTCAATTGGGTCAACCTGTCTGTTTTTTATAACGACAAATACGCGATTTTGCTGTCTGTGTTGTCGATATTCGTTGTTTTTTGTGTTGCGACTGTGTTGGAGCTCGTGCGAAAGAGTTTGTATAGGGTTGCTGTGGATCGGTTGTGGACGAAGCTCTTCGATAGAGTATGGCCGAAAAAATCTAGTGACGGATATTGGAACGCCTTTGCTGTTCTTTAGCCGAAAGCAGTCTTCCTTCGCTCAGAATTCGAAATCCGGTCAATGAAGTGTTTAGTGTGCTTTTGACTAAGAGGGAAAGTACTATTGCACATATGGCTGAAGAGACGTTTACTCCTAAAAACATCATCGTGACCGGTGGCTGTGGTTTCATCGGTTCAAATTTCGTGCATTACGTGGTCGACCATCACCCGGACGTGCACGTGACCGTGTTGGACGCTTTGACTTATGCGGGCAACATCGAGAACATCGCGGGCCTTCCCGAGGACCGTGTCGAGTTCGTACACGGCAACATCTGCGACGCCGAGCTGCTCGACAAGATCGTGCCGGGCCACGACGCGATCGTGCACTACGCGGCCGAGTCCCATAACGACAATTCGATCGCGGACCCGGAACCGTTCCTGAAGACGAACGTGGAAGGCACGTTCCGTCTGCTCGAGGCCGTGCGCAGGTACGGCATCCGCTACCACCACGTGAGCACGGACGAGGTGTATGGCGACCTCGCTTTGGATGATCCGGCCAAGTTCACGGAGTCCACCCCGTACCATCCGTCCAGCCCGTACTCGAGTACGAAGGCCGCGTCCGACATGCTGGTGCGCGCGTGGACCCGCACGTACGGCCTGAGGACCACGATTTCCAACTGCAGCAACAATTACGGTCCGTACCAGCATGTGGAGAAGTTCATTCCCCGCCAGATCACGAACATCCTCGAGGGCGAGAGGCCGAAGCTGTACGGCAGGGGCGAGAACGTGCGCGACTGGATCCACACTGAGGACCATTCCAGCGGTGTGTGGACGATTCTGACCAAGGGAAGGATCGGCGAGACCTACCTGATCGGCGCGGACGGCGAGAAAAACAACATCACCGTGCTTCGCATGATCCTGAAGATGATGGGACAGGACGAGAACGCGTTCGACTGGGTGAAGGACCGTCCGGGCCACGACCGTCGATACGCGATCGATTCCACGAAGCTCAGGACCGAATTGGGCTGGACGCCCACGCACACGGACTTCGAGTCCGGCCTGAAGGCCACCATCGACTGGTACACGGACAACCGCCAGTGGTGGGAGCCCGCCAAGGCCGCCACCGAAGCCAGGTACAGGCAGCAGGGCCAGTAAGACGCATACGAGAACGGTCACACCCCAAAGGGCGTGGTCCCATGATGATTCCCATCTACGGCAAAGGATTTACGAGGGTATGGATTTCGAGAAGGATTTGAGGGTCGAGGAGACGAACGTTCCGGGACTGCTGGTGTTCGACCTGCCGGTGCACGGCGACAACCGCGGCTGGTTCAAGGAGAACTGGCAGCGGGCGAAGATGACCGCGCTCGGCCTGCCGGATTTCGGTCCGGTGCAGAACAACATCAGCTTCAACGCGAAGAAGGGCGTGACGCGAGGCATCCACGCGGAACCGTGGGACAAGTATATCTCGATCGCCACGGGCTCCGTGTTCGGCGCGTGGGTGGACCTGCGTCCGGGCGAATCCTTCGGCCAGGTGTACACGACCGTATTGGATCCGTCGAAGGCGATCTACGTGCCGCGTGGCGTGGGCAACAGCTTCCAGGCGTTGGAGGACGGCACCGCGTACACGTATCTCGTGAACGCGCATTGGAGCCTCGAGCAGAAGAAGACCTACACCTTCGTGAACCTCGCCGACCCGGAGCTGAACATCCAGTGGCCGATCCCGCTGGAGGAGTCCGAACGCAGCGAGGCCGACCTGCACCACCCGATGCTCAGGGACGCCAAGCCCATGGCCCCGCGCCGCACGATGGTCACCGGCTGCAACGGCCAGCTCGGCCACGCGATCCGCGACTACGTGGAGGAGCACGGCCTCGAGGGCTTCGAGTTCAACGACATCGACACGTTCGACTTTTCCGACCCGGCCCAGTACGACCAATTCGACTGGAGCCTGTACGGCACGGTCATCAACGCGGGCGCGTACACCGCGGTCGACAGGGCCGAGACCCCGGAGGGGCGCGTGCTGGCGTGGAAGGCGAACGCGCAGGGACCCGCCCTGCTGGCGCGCGTGTGCGCGGAGCACAACATCACCCTGGTGCACGTGTCGAGCGATTACGTGTTCGACGGGACCGCCGAATTGCATGACGAGGAGGAGGCGTTCGCGCCGTTGGGCGTGTACGGCCAGTCGAAGGCCGCCGGGGACATCGCGGTCGCGAATTGCCCGCGTCATTATATCCTGCGTTCGAGCTGGGTGATCGGCGAGGGTCATAACTTCGTAAAGACCATGATGATGCTGTCCAACCGCGTCGCCGACCCCGGGGACGGTCTGAACGAGGTGACCGTGGTGGACGACCAGTACGGGCGCCTCACGTTCACTTCGGATATGGCGGACGCGATCTTCCACCTGTTGGATTCCGGTGCCGGGTACGGCACGTACGATCTGACCGGTTCCGGCAGGGTGGAGAGCTGGGCCGGCATCGCCAAGGCGGTGTTCGATCTGACGAACGGCAACGGGGACAGGGTACGCCCGATCTCGACCGAAGAGTACTTCCGGAACGCGAAGGATCCGGTCAGCCCGCGCCCGACCCATTCCGCCCTGGACTTGGGGAAGATCGAGGCGACGGGATATTCGGCTCCGGACTGGGAGAAGTTGCTAAAGGCATACGTCGCCAAGGAACTGTCCGAGTGATCCACGGGGAAGAAACTTCCTGATAATGCGATGAAACCGCGCAGACTCATCTGCGCGGTTTTTCAATATTGGATTGACCTACTAAGCTAGAAACGCTTATCGATCAGAGACACGTCAGAAAGCAGGACGATTATGAAGGGCATCATCCTTGCCGGTGGTTCCGGTACCCGCTTGTATCCGTTGACCACGGTCACGTCGAAGCAGCTGCTGCCGGTGTACGACAAACCGATGATCTACTATCCGCTCAGCGTGCTGATGATGGCTGGGATCCGCGACATCCTGATTATCAGCACGCCGAAGGATCTGCCGAACTTCGAACGGCTCCTAGGCGACGGATCGCATTATGGCGTGCGCTTCTCGTACAAGGTTCAGCCGTCCCCGGACGGGCTCGCGCAGGCGTTCCTCCTGGGCGAGGAGTTCATTGCAGGCGAGCCTTGCGCACTGGTGCTGGGCGACAACATCTTCTACGGCAACGGCCTGGGCGCGACCTTGCGCAAGGCCGTGGCGAAGGCCGAGTCCGGTGAAGGTGCGAGCGTGTTCGGCTATTACGTGGACGATCCGGAGCGTTATGGAGTTGCAGAATTCGATAAATCGGGGAACTGTCTTTCGATCGAAGAGAAGCCGCAGCATCCGAAATCGAACTACGCGGTGGTGGGCCTCTATTTCTATCCGAACGAGGTCGTGGAAGTGGCCAAAAGCATCAGGCCTTCGTCCCGCGGGGAGCTTGAGATTACGACGGTTAACCAGCGTTTTCTTTCGGACGGCAAGTTAAAGGTGCAGACCTTGGGACGGGGTTTCGCGTGGCTGGACACGGGGACGCACGACTCGCTGAGCGAAGCCTCGACGTTCATCGAGGTTATCGAGAAACGTCAGGGTCTGAAGATCGCCTGCCTGGAGGGCATCGCCTACCGTCAGGGCTGGATCACGGCGGAGAAGCTGCGCGAGGTGGCGGCCCCGATGCGGAAGAACCAGTACGGGCAGTACTTGCTGAAAGTTATCGGGGAGCCGGAACGTACGGGCGAAGCGAACCTTTAATTCGCAGAATACACCATGAATATCATACAGACATCCATCGAAGGCGTGGTCATCGTCGAGCCGCGCCTTTTCCGGGACGCACGGGGATACTTTTTCGAGAGTTTCTCGCATCGGGAGTTCGGCGAAAAGGTTCGTGCGGTGGATTTCGTCCAGGACAACGAGTCACGCTCGACCTGCGGGGTGCTGCGGGGGCTTCATTTCCAGCGTCCTCCCCATGCTCAGTCGAAGCTGGTTCGGTGCGTGCGCGGAGCGGTTCTGGACGTCGCGGTGGACATCCGCCGGGGGAGTCCGACCTACGGGCGTCATGTCGCCGTGGAGCTTACGGAGGATAACCACCTTCAGTTGTTCATCCCGCGGGGCTTCGCGCACGGGTTCGTCGTGCTGAGCGAGGAGGCGGTCTTCCAGTACAAGTGCGACGACTACTACGCTCCGGAAGCGGAAGACGGCATCGCCTGGGACGATCCGGCGTTGGGCATCGACTGGCGCATCCCGGAGGAGAAGATCATCCTGAGCGAGAAAGATACACGGCATCCGCTTCTGCGGGATTTCGTATCGCCGTTCGAGTATAACGAAAACCTTTACAAGTCATGAACATCCTTGTCACGGGCTCCGGAGGGCAGTTGGGACATGCCCTCCGGCGTGCTTCGGCCGCCTCGGCGGACCGCTACTTCTTCACGGACGTCGCGGGCGACGATACCCTGCGGCTCGACATCACGGACCGTGAGGCCGTGGAACGCTTCGTCCGCGAACACGCCATCGGCGCTGTCGTGAACTGCGCGGCCTATACGGACGTGGAGCGCGCCGAGGAGGACGCGGAGCGCGCCGAGCTGCTGAACGCCACCGCCGCCGGACACCTGGCACGCGCGATGAAAGGAGTCGGCGGACTGCTCGTGCACGTCTCGACGGACTACGTCTTCGACGGCACAGCGAACAGACCCTGCACGGAGGAAACCCCGACGGCGCCGCGAAGCGTTTACGGAGCGACCAAACTGCACGGCGAGGAGGAGGTGCTGGCTTCGGGCTGCCGCTATGTGATTCTCCGCACGGCGTGGCTCTATTCGGAGTACGGGAGGAACTTCCTCAGGACGATGCTGCGTCTGACGGAAGAAAAGGAGGTGCTGCGCGTGGTATTCGACCAGACGGGGACCCCGACCTACGCCGGGGACCTCGCCGAAGCGATCTTCGACATCGTGGAACACCGCAAATACGAAGGCCGCGAAGGCATCTACCACTTCTCGGACGAGGGCGTCTGCTCGTGGTACGACTTCGCCCGGGCC
>OOCM01002276.1_pt1 | contig 12959 bp, 9 predicted proteins | sample 1671111 | NCBI WGS metagenome assembly OOCM01 (sample SAMN06348123, study PRJEB24527) | human gut metagenome | biome: human gut; feature: ankylosing spondylitis patient; material: feces | host: Homo sapiens | place: China | collected 2015-10 | reverse complement strand
GTTAGAAAAAGCAAGAAATGATACAAATGCCGACTATCTTATCGTGGTCATGAGCGGGGATTTTGTACAGCGGGGTGCCCCCGCTTTGATCGACAAATATACAAGAGCCAAAATGGCATTAGAAAACGGAGCGGATCTGGTATTAGAACTTCCGGTCCTCTGGTCTACGGCAAGTGCGGAATATTTTGCCGGGGCAGGCATTGCCCTTTTAGACCGCATCGGGGTAACTTCCGCTGTCTGCTTTGGCTGTGAAACGCCGGACCAGGCTGCCCTGCTGTCATTAGCACGTTTTTTAGCCGAAGAACCTTCCGCATATCGCTCTGCTTTGAATGATGCCTTAAAAAAAGGAATGAGTTATCCTGCCGCAAGAGCCTTTGCCGTACAGACTTCCCTGTCTGCCTCTTTATCCGGCGATCCCTCTGTATTCGCTTCGGTTACACCTGAATTAGCAGAAACGATCTTAGCTTCACCGAATAATATTCTAGGACTGGAATACTGCAAGGCCCTTTTTTGTCGTGGCAGCCGTATCCGTCCGGTTCCAATTGCCCGTATCGGAAGCGGCTATCATGCCAATGACCTTGATACTTCTTTTGCTTCTGCAACCGGAATCCGCTCCTATCTGAACGGACTGGCTGATTTTTACAGTGACCTTTCTGCCTTAGATGCGTGGATGCCAAAAAGTGCCTTTTTGACCTTATGCGAAGCATTGAACGCACATCCGCTGATGTTTGAAGAGGATTTTGCCGCTATGCTAGGCTATTGTCTGGTTACTCACGACTCATTTACCGACTATGCAGACGGCTCTTTGGAGCTTTCTAACCGGATTCTGCGACAGCGGGAACATTTTTCATCCGTTGTGGATTTTCTGGATGATCTAAAGACCAAAGAAGTAACCTACACCCGTCTGAGCAGGCTTCTTACTCACATTCTTTTAGATATAAAAGAAAAAGATTACGGCTTTTACCGTAATCTTGATTATGTACCATATGGAAAAATACTTGGTTTTCGCGAGGATGCTGCTCCTCTTTTAAAGGAACTGAAACAACATTCCACGATTCCGCTTCTCACCTCTCCTTTGGACAAAAAACAGCAGTTAGATGAAGCAGCCCAAGCTCTTTTGAAAAAAGATGTGCTTGCTTCTGAACTCTATCGTATGGCTGCCGTACAAAAGAGCGGTTTTGCGATTCCAAACGAATATAAACGAAAATTTCTGCGGGTATGATCATCTTTTGATGATCGTACCACCGCCCGCAACATATTCTCCGTCATAGAATACCAAAGCCTGTCCCGGAGTCATGGCTCTTTGTGGTTCTTCAAACGTGCATCGGATCAGATCATCGTCAATCTGCTCGATCAGCGCCGGTGCTCCCTGATGTGCATAGCGGATTTTTGCCTTAAAATGCTGTTTTTCCTTTAAATCCGGTACCGACATAAAGTTGATCCGGTCTGCATAGACTTCCCGCACAAAAAGATCTTCATTATCTCCAATGACCACTTCATTCGTTTCAGGACGGATTTCCGTTACAAAGACCGGTTTTCCCATAGAAAGGTTCAAGCCCTTTCTCTGTCCAATGGTATAGTGGGTAATTCCCTTATGTTTTCCAAGAACCGTTCCGTCTTCTAAGACAAAGTTTCCTTCTTTTGCAACACTGTCTCCAATCTCGCGTTCAATAAATCCGGCATAATCGCCATCCGGTACAAAACAGATGTCCTGACTGTCCGGTTTGTTTGCCACACGCAGATTGATCTTTTCAGCAATGCTTCGTATCTCGTCTTTCGTATAATCTCCCACCGGCATCAGGGTATGTGACAACTGTTCCTGCGTCAGATTATACAGTGCATAGGTCTGGTCTTTTTTTGCTGTTACGGAATTCTTGATGGCATATCTGCCATTTGCAAGCTGCTCGATTCTGGCATAATGTCCGGTGGCAATGTAATCTGCTCCGATATCGAGACTCCTTTTTAACAGTGCTTCCCATTTTACATAACGGTTGCAGGCAATACACGGATTCGGTGTTCTTCCTAAGCGGTATTCACCGATAAAATAATCCATGACCTGTTCTTTGAATTCCCGCTTAAAATTCATGACATAATAAGGGATTCCAAGTTCTCCTGCTACTCTTCTTGCATCATCCACAGCACTCAGTCCACAGCATCCGCCGTTTTCTTCCTGTATCTGTGTGCTCTCGTCCTGCCAGATCTGCATCGTAACTCCGATGACATCATAGCCCTGTTCTTTTAAGAGATATGCCGCTACGGATGAATCTACACCGCCCGACATTCCCACTACTACCTTTTTTTTCTCCATAATTTCCTCCGGCTTAGTAGTCCTCCTCCACTTCGCCCTCGGAAATATCGGATTTTGGCTGCTCTAAGCCCTGTATTACTATATTATTCTTTTCTGCGTAATCCCAGAGTGCGGCATGGATCGCCTCCTCTGCTAACAAAGAACAGTGTACCTTGACCGGTGGCAATCCGTCAAGTGCTTCCATCACTGCTTTGTTTGTAACTTCTAACGCTTCCTGTACGGTCTTACCTTTTACAAGCTCTGTTGCCATGCTGCTGGTTGCTACCGCCGCACCGCAGCCAAAGGTTTTGAACTTACAGTCACGGATGACTTCGTCATCATCAATATCTAAAAAAATTCTCATGATGTCCCCGCATTTTGCATTTCCTACGGTTCCAACTCCACTTGCGTTCTCTATCTCTCCTACGTTTCTTGGATGCTGAAAATGATCCATTACCTTTTCGCTGTACATAAAATAAATCCTCCTTATTCTGAAACTGCACTTTTTTTCTTGAAATCCTCATAGAGTGGTGACATATCACGCAGTCTCTGTACAATTTCTTTGATTGCTTCTATGGTTGTATCCATATCTTCTTTTGTGGTATCTGCACCAAGGGTCAGTCGCAGGGAACCATGTGCGATCTCATGCGGCAGACCGATTGCTAACAATACATGTGAAGGGTCTAAGGAACCTGATGTACAGGCTGATCCGGAAGATGCACAAATCCCCTTCATATCTAACATAATTAACAATGACTCGCCCTCTATGAATTGGAAGCAGAAGCTGACATTATTCGGCAGACGGTCTTTACGCGGTCCGTTTAATCTCGAATACGGTACTTCTTTTAATACCCGTTCGATCAGATAATCACGAAGCTCGCTCTCTTTTTTCGTCCGCTCTTCCATTGTGGCAACTGCAATCTCAACGGCTTTTCCAAGTCCTACGATTCCCGGAACGTTTTCTGTTCCTGCACGGCGTTTCCGCTCCTGTGCTCCACCATGGATAAAGGAACCGATCTTTACACCTTTTCTGATATATAAAAATCCAATGCCTTTTGGTCCGTTTAATTTATGTCCGCTTGCACTCAGCATGTCAATGTGCATTTTTTCCACATTGATCGGTATCTGGCCAAATGCCTGTACGGCATCTGTGTGGAACAAAATCCCATGTTCTTTTGCGATGCTTCCAATCTCCTCGATCGGCTCGATCGTTCCGATCTCATTGTTTGCAAACATAACGGAGATCAGGATCGTATCCGGACGGATTGCCTGTTTTAATTCCTCTACATCAACGAGACCTCTCTCATCTACATCTAAATAAGTGATCTCATATCCTTCTCTCTCTAAATATTCACAGGTATGCAGGATGGCATGATGCTCAATCTTACTCGTAATAATATGTTTTCCTTTGTTTTTGTATGCCTCTGCTGTCGCCTTTAATGCCCAGTTATCACTTTCAGAACCACCGGCTGTAAAATAAATTTCCTCCGGCTTTGCATTTAATGCTGCTGCGATCATCTCTCTGGACTTTGTAATGGCAAGTTTGCTTTTAGAACCTAAATCATATACACTTGATGCATTTCCATAATTCTCTGTGAAATAAGGAAGCATTTCTTTGACAACGTCTTCATGCGTTTTTGTTGTTGCTGCATTATCCAAATAAATCATATTTTTATCTCCTACTATTCCTATATGTTTTATATGTATATTATAATACGTTTTCCGGTTCTGTCAATAGGACATCTTGCATATATTAAGATAAATGTTCTTTCGGGAGGTCAAAATGAATCTTTCCCGTTATATCAGGCACTATATGAAAAATCCTCTGGTTCTTGGCACATTTTTATTAACTGCCTCCGGCGTTTTGAGCAGAATCATAGGCTTCTTCTATAGAATATTCTTATCTCATACGATTGGTGCGGAAGGAATCGGAATTTATCAGCTTATCTTTCCGCTTCTTGCCCTGTGCCGTTCTTTTACTACTGCCGGTATACAGACCGCTATTTCTAAATTCGTTGCCGAAGTCTCCGATGATCAAAACGAGAGCCGCAGACGCTGCTATCTGGCAGCCGGTTTACTGCTATCTCTTAGTCTGTCCTTTTTGTGTGCTTTCTATTTATATACACAGGCTGACTTTTTAGCTTATCATGTGATCCACGAATATCGTACTGCACCGCTGCTTCGGATCCTCGCCTATTCTCTGCCGTTTGGTGCTATCCATTCCTGTATCAGCGGTTATTATTACGGCTTAAAAAAAGCGATGATCCCGTCTGTGTCACAGCTTATCGAACAGATCGTGCGCGTTGCCAGTGTCTATGTCATCTACCGCATCCAGATGCAGGAACAGATTCCCGTGACGCCTGCCATTGCGGTATGGGGAATTGTCTGTGGGGAGATTTCCTCTGCTCTCTTTTCTGCCGCTGCCGTGCACTTTTCCAAGCTACGGCTCTGTGATTTTAAAAATGCCCTGCCAAGGATCGGACGCTTATCCGTACCTTTGACCGGAAACCGTGTTGTCTTAAATCTTTTTACCAGTATCGAGGCTATTTTAATCCCCTTAAAACTCAAAGAGGCGGGACTTAGCACCTCTGCGGCTTTAAGCATGTTCGGTGTCCTGACCGGAATGGCTCTCCCACTGATTTTGTTTCCAACCTCGATCACAAATTCGTTAGCTGTCATGCTGCTTCCTGCTGTCTCGGAAGCCTCTGCACACGGAGAACGCGACCGGATCAAAAAAGCGGTTTCAAAATCTATTACTTATTGTATGCTGTTTGGTTTTGCCTGTACGGCTTTCTTTTTCTTCGGTGGTAATTTTTTAGGAATGTGGCTATTTCAAAATGAGATGAGCGGCAACTTTATTATGCAGCTTGGTTTTATCTGCCCCTTCCTCTACCTGACTTCTACGCTTGCCGCCATTTTAAACGGACTTGGCAGGACCGTACAAACTTTTTGTTATAATCTAGTAAGTATCTGCATCCGCCTTCTGTTTGCACTGTTTGCCATCCCTGCTTTTGGTATCAAAGGTTATCTGTGGGGGCTGTTGGCAAGCCAGATCATCCTGTCGGTATGTCTGACGTTCTCTTTACGGGAATATCTGAAGTAGAAAATAGTCGTGATACGACTATTTTCTGTTATTTTCCTTACAACAGAAAAACGTATATTATATCCTAGTTACTTACTAGGATATAATATACGTTAGAAACTCTGATTTGTCAATCTGATTATTCTGCGATTTTTCCTATAACAACAAATCTTGCATCTTCATACTCATAGGTACAGGTAGATAGAGTTACCAATTTGTCCTCCCCCGTTACCGATGCTTTTGATGTAAAGTTGGATTTTTGAAGGACATGCTTTACTAACTCATCCCTGCCTTCTTTCGTCGTTGGGATGGTATACACACTGTCCTCTATATCCGTTGTATATCCTGCAAGGATTTCTAATTTCATACGCTGCCCCGGTGTGTAGAGATACATGACAGGATGTTTTTCATAATATTCCTGATCCTGATATTTTACCAGCGAAGCAAACATTGTACCGTTTTTCATGTGATGTCCATAGATCATCGTATTCCAGTCCGAAAAATCGGAATGATTCTGATAATCCATAAATAAAGTACCGGCTTTTGCTTCTGCGCCATTCAATAACCGATGGAGATAGTAATCGTTATCTCCTGCCTGTGCTACTACATAGTTGATCCCACCGCCCAGTGCATACAACCATGCCACTGCATCTTTACTGATCGCATGCAGGGTGTCAAAATCAATTGCATCCGGTATCGGTTCTTCCTTCTCTTCTTTTTCCTTTTTTGTATCTTTCGAATCCGTATTGTCTTTTTCTATAATGATCGCCGATTCCTGCAGATCCTGTGCAAATTTTTCGCTTTTCCTGCCCTCTAACAGGTATCCTAAAATGTTCCACAGGGACACCAGCATAACGATGATGAGTACTGCCATCAGCAGGATCATGCCCCATTTGCGCGGATTCTTTTGTTGTGATGGTTCTTTTTGTCTTTCTTTCATTTTAACCTCTGTCTTTATGTAAACTTTGCATGGATTTTTTTGCTTCCTCTCTGTATATCTGTAAAATTCATTCTATAGAATTTTATCAGCATTTATACTAATAAATTCTATATCCGTATTCTCCTCTGTCAGATCATTCTCCTTTTATTAGACAAACATCTGAAAGTTATAAAATTCTTTATATTATAAAACATCTTACGTCCACAATGATGTTATAAACATTGGTGATGCATCCGTGCTTTTGACAAATCCACATTGTTCATAAAAATGTAACTCATTATCATACGCTATTACTGCTACCCGTAGATAATCTTTATAATGTTCTTTCATCATTGCTACCAAAGTTCTGCCAACCGTATTTCCATGATATTTCGGGTTTACTAACAGATAATGGACATATGCATTCATGATTCCATCATCCATTGCGCATATCATTCCTATTAATTTTCCTTCATCCCATGCAGAATATATCGTTTTAAAATTTTTCATTGCTATAACCAATTTATCAGGATAATGTCCGGATGACCAATCTACTGATAAAAACAGGTCTTCTAACTCCTCACAGGAAAAATCCTGTGTATCTTTATATTCAATGTACATTTTCATTTTCTCCCATACTTTTAAAAATTCGCCACTATTCCGGCAATTCCATTTCATCGTTCATTTTTACAAATCCAAACTTTTCATATAAGGGCTTTCCTGCCTCTGTAGCTTCTAGTGAAATCTCACTAATTCCTCGTTCTTTTGCATCTTTTACAAGCAACTGCAGCGTTTCAAAAGCTATTCCCTGTCTCCTATAGTCAGGCTTTGTATACATATTCATAATGTATGCCTTGTTTCCTGTCTTATTATGATATGTTGGCATTACTTTAAAATAACTAATGCCACCTGCACCAACACACATTTCATCATCAAAAACTAAGTATGCAGTATGCGTACCATGTTCAAGTGCATCTTTATAGTAATCATATGACTCTTTTTCAACCTCAGACATATCTATATCATCTGATAATTTATTAGCTGCTCTAAGAACTGTAATCCTTGTTTTCGTCAGTAATTCTATATCTTTCGTTGTTGCCTTTTGGTATCTCAACATAATATATTTCCCCCCTATCTTATCCCCATTCAAAGTCAAAACCCCTTACACCATAGCTGATGTAAGGGGTTCTCTATACAAGCTAATTAACGCTCTAAGTATTCATTACCTACAGTGAATTATTTGTTGTTGATAGCTGCCTGAGCTGCTGCTAATCTTGCGATCGGCACACGGAATGGTGAGCAGGATACATAGTCTAATCCTAACTTGTGGCAGAACTCTACGGAAGATGGATCTCCACCGTGCTCTCCACAGATTCCTAAGTGCATGTCCGGACGTGTCTGTTTTCCAAGTTTTACAGCCATATCCATTAATTTGCCAACACCGTTCTGGTCTAATCTTGCGAATGGGTCAGACTCGAAGATCTTAGCCTGATAGTAAGCATCTAAGAACTTACCGGAATCATCACGAGAGAAACCGAATGTCATCTGTGTTAAGTCGTTTGTACCAAAGCAGAAGAACTCAGCCTCTGTTGCGATCTCATCTGCTGTTAATGCAGCTCTTGGAATCTCAATCATAGTACCAACGGAGTATTTTAAGTCAGAACCTGCAGCAGCGATCTCTGCATCAGCTGTCTCTACTACTACTGCTTTTACGTTCTTTAACTCTTTTACTTCACATACAAGTGGAATCATGATTTCAGGAACCATGTTCCAATCCGGATGTGCTTTCTTTACATTGATAGCTGCACGGATAACAGCTTTTGTCTGCATTTTTGCAATTTCAGGATAAGTAACTGCAAGACGGCATCCTCTGTGTCCCATCATTGGGTTGAACTCTTTGAGTCCTTCGATGATTGCTTTGATTGTCTCTACAGATTTGCCCTGAGCATCTGCTAATTTCTTGATATCTGCTTCTTCAGTAGGTACGAACTCATGAAGTGGCGGATCTAAGAAACGGATGGTTACCGGGCATCCCTCTAATGCTTCATATAATGCTTCAAAGTCAGACTGCTGATAAGGAAGAATCTTATCCAGTGCTGCTTCTCTTTCTTCTACTGTATCGGAGCAGATCATCTCACGGAAAGCAGCAATTCTGTCTTCCTCGAAGAACATATGCTCTGTACGGCAAAGACCGATACCTTCTGCACCAAGCTCACGAGCTTTCTTAGCGTCTGCCGGTGTATCAGCGTTTGTACGAACTTTTAATGTTCTGAACTCATCAGCCCATCCCATAACACGTCCGAAGTCACCGCTTACAGAAGCTTCGTTTGTCTTGATGTCGCCTTTGTAAATCTTACCTGTTGTTCCGTCTAAGGAAATGTAATCTCCCTCATGGAATGTATATCCACCGAGTTTGAACTCTTTCTTCTCTTCATCGATTTCGATTTCACCACATCCGGATACACAGCATGTACCCATACCACGAGCAACTACGGCTGCGTGAGATGTCATACCACCACGAACTGTTAAGATACCCTGTGCAGCATGCATACCTTCGATATCCTCTGGGGATGTCTCAAGACGAACAAGGATAACTCTCTCGCCTTTTCCACCGATTCCTGCTTCTTTTGCTTCTTCTGCTGTGAAGATAACTTTACCAGCAGCTGCTCCAGGAGATGCCGGAAGTGCAGAACCGATTACTTCACCTGCTTTTAATGCATCTGCATCGAAAGTTGGGTGTAATAACTGATCTAATGATTTTGCTTCGATACGGCAAACAGCTTCTTCCGGTGTGATCTGTCCTTCGTCTACTAAATCACAAGCGATCTTGATAGCTGCAGGAGCTGTTCTCTTACCGTTACGAGTCTGTAAGAAGTATAATTTACCTTCCTCAATTGTGAACTCCATATCCTGCATGTCGTGGAAATGGTTCTCTAATTTCATAGCTAAATCCATGAACTGTTTGTAGCACTCTGGTAAGTCTTTCTCTAACTGAGTGATCGGCTGTGGTGTACGAACACCTGCAACTACGTCCTCACCCTGAGCGTTGATTAAGTACTCACCGAAGATACCTTTCTCACCTGTAGATGGGTTACGGGTAAATGCAACACCTGTTCCTGATGTGTCACCTTTGTTACCGAATACCATAGTCTGTACGTTTACGGCTGTTCCCCAGTCTCCAGGGATATCATTCATACGACGATATACAATGGCACGAGGGTTGTCCCATGAACGGAATACTGCTTTTACAGCACCCATTAACTGGTCTTTTGGCTCCTGTGGGAACTCTTCGCCGTTCATTGCCTCTTTATATACACCTTTGAATTTCTCAGCTAACTCTTTTAAATCATCTGCTGTTAACTCTGTATCGTAAGTTACACCTTTTGCTTCTTTCATCTCATCGATGATTTTCTCGAAGTAAGATTTTGGAACTTCCATAACTACGTCAGAATACATCTGGATGAATCTTCTGTAAGAGTCATATGCGAATCTAGGATTTCCTGTCTTCTTTGCAAAACCTTCTACTGCTACGTCATTTAAACCTAAGTTTAAGATGGTATCCATCATACCTGGCATAGAAGCACGAGCACCGGAACGAACAGATACTAATAACGGATCTTCTGTGTCTCCGAATTTTTTACCATTTACGCCCTCTAACCATGCAAGAGCCTCGAAGATCTGATCCTCAATCTCTTTGGAAATTGTCTTTCCGCAGTTGTAATACTCGGTACATGCCTCTGTGGTTACTGTAAATCCCTGAGGGATCGGCATTCCTAAGCCTGTCATCTCGGCTAAGTTACAGCCTTTACCACCAAGCAGGTTTCTCATAGAAGCGTTACCTTCTTCAAATTTGTAAACCCATTTTGCCATATAGTGTCCCTCCTTATATTTTTATATGTCTACGTCAATTATATACCTGTCGTAGCCATTTATAACAACTGTATTTTTATATTTGTCCTCTCTCTTAAAACCATTGCTATAACTCTTATGAACATGACCATGTATAAAATATTTTGGCTGATATTCGTCCAATATATCAACAAAAGCGTCAAATCCTTTATGAACATGATCTTCACCATCATTAACTCCGGCCGCCGGTGAATGTGTAAGCAGGATATCAATTCCTTTATGTTTCTTTATTGAAAGCCACATTTTTCTTACCCTCTGTTTCATCTGTGCCTGCGTATACTGATTCTTACCGTTATTATATCTTACAGAACCTCCAAGCCCCATAATACGGACTCCACGGTATACATAAATCTTATTTTCAATACAGATGCATCCATCAGGTGGTGCAATCTCATAACAGTCATCATGATTGCCATGGACATAAAGAATAGGCACCTTTGAAAATGAAGCAAGAAATGACAGATATTGCGGTTTTAAATCGCCACAAGACAATATAAGATCAATTCCATCCAGCTTTTCCTTTTCAAAATAATCCCATAAATATTTAGACTCAACATCTGCTAATACAAGTATTCTCATAATCAACTCAATCCCAACTTATGTTTATTCTCTCGTAATTCCTTGACTTACCATTATTGCTCTTGCACTTTCATCAAGCTCATCAATTGCAGGAATATCACCAACTACATTATCAAGAAGCCAATCCATTGTGATAATATCCTCCGGGCTCATCTCATGTCCCTTTTTATTCTGAAGATGTCGGTTCTGGTCATATAACTCATCAGAAAATGGTTCAAATTCATTGTTACAGATAACTTTTCTAAATAGTTCAACCAGTCTTCTTGTCTCTACCGGAACTTTATTAGAACAGATTAAATCAACAACTCCCGATGACATGCCCCACCAGTAATTAAGAGCCCTGCCGCTGTCAGAATCCTCATCTTTCTTCCATGAGCCGCTGAGTATGCTCTGTATAAGCTTTTCATAAAATACACCCCAGTGCCATACAGGCATTGCTATATGCTGTCTGTTGCCGACGCCTTCATTATTATATAATCCAAAACGTCTTGAACCACACTGTGGAGTTATCATATCCTGGTCAGAAATATAGTGAATATCTTCTTTCTTGAATTCCTCTTCAATATTGATACCTTTTACAGACGACCATTTCAGGTAAATTCTGGCTCTTGGATTAACAAACTTCGCTCCAAGTGCAAATGCATTAATATTAGCAACTGTACCATAAACAGGATACTGTGCAACATAGCCAATCTTATTCTGTGTTGCCAGTGCTCCTGCAAGAACCCCTGTAAGAAACTTTGCTTCATACATTCTCGCATAATATGTCCTTATATACTTATGCGATGTATTGAGAGAACAGTTAAGAATCTTTACATCCGGATGTGCAATCGCCATCTTTACACTTGCTATAGTCATTGCCGGAGATGTGACAAATATAAGGTCTGCACCATTTTTTATCATCATCTCAATAGCATGCTCATCATCTTTTTCCGGCTTGACATTAGTAATGCTTATCGTCTCTATCTGCTTACCAAATGTATCATCTATATACTGTCTTCCAAGTTCATGTGCATAACACCATTCCGAATCCTGTGGTGTATTTTCATATATAAATCCAACTTTCAGTTTCTTGCTTCCGCTGTCTGGCCTAGGAAGGAGATAACTCAAAATGTTTTTCTTAGGCTCATTTACAGTAGGATCCATCTTTAAATCAACTGCACTGTCTTCTGACAACAATACGAATTCAGCCCATGATTTTGCAACATTCTTTGCCATATCTGACGGTGTCATCTTTTTAACTGTATCATATCCGAAAATGTGAATAAATCTCAGGAATGCGTCTCCTACCGGATAATCAAATCTGTCGCCGCCTCTTGAATCAAAAGCATTCTTAAATGATAAAAAGCATGACACAAAATCTTTTTTGGCATCCTCATCCATCTTTTTATCCGGCTCAATTCCCACAAGTTTCATAAGTGACGGAAAACTTCCCACTTCGCTGAAATATATATCATTGAGCCTTGTGCATTTGTAAAATTCCATAAATTCATAATAAATCTTAACTTCCGGATTATCTGACTTTTTGGGAATCTTTCGTATTACTTCTGCATTGACTGTAACTGCATTAAAATACTTTAATACACTTACACGTTTATTTCCTTCAAGTACATAAAACTTGTTCATATATTCATATACTTTAATCGGGTCTCTTATTCCTTCATTAACCTGGCTGTCACTAAGACTCGCCCATTTTGCAGAAAATTCCGTTCCCCAGTCAAGAAGCGGCATGAAATTGCCCGCAAATGCATTAGTTCTTGAAGCATTACATGTTCCGACAACAAGTCTTAACGGAATCTGGTCAACCGAAAGGCTTACTTCAGAATCAATCTCATCATCTGAAACAAGATTCTCAAGAACCGGAAGATATGGATATGCTCCCTTATTGACACATGCATGATACTCTTTTTTCCCCAGCTTTAAAGCTGACATATAATCCTGAACCGACATAACAATCTCCATTCTTGTGCCAAAATGCACCAAACAAAAAATATAACTCCATACATTGTTAATTGTTTAACTCTTATATTTGTATTATAACAGACCTGTAACTTTTATCAACCAAAATTACTCTTTACTTTTTTCAATAAATGTGCAAATATATTGGAAAACGTCAATAAGGAGAGATACTGTGACTACTTTACCAAAAGACCCTGTAATGCTGCTTTCTTTTACAAATATGC
>OOCM01002273.1_pt1 | contig 12982 bp, 10 predicted proteins | sample 1671111 | NCBI WGS metagenome assembly OOCM01 (sample SAMN06348123, study PRJEB24527) | human gut metagenome | biome: human gut; feature: ankylosing spondylitis patient; material: feces | host: Homo sapiens | place: China | collected 2015-10 | reverse complement strand
TCCACCGAGATTGGCATGAAGGTTGGAAACAAGGCGAGCATTGTCAGCAGTGATAGTTTCTATCTGAGCAAGTGCATCCTTTTCAAGTTTTATATTTTTAAGAAAACATACTATATATGAAGGATACATTCCTTCACCGTCAAGCGGACCGCCGTTAAGTCCGCAGCTTGTAGCTTCTGCTGCTTTAAAAAAGCCATTTTCATCCATCTCAATCTTTTCAGCCACCCCCTGACGGCAATATGAACATGCATTGGTAAATCTGTGGTCAAATATATAAAAACTTTCATTGAGCTGTATTATGCTTCCATGCGTATTACCGTTTGGATATGCAGTATCAGACGGAGTGTATCCTCTTAATCCGACATCTGACGATGCATGCAGCCTGCCTCCATACACAAAATCCCTGTCAGGATAATCACTTATACAATAATGCAGTCCGTTTGCTCTGGCAGAATATATAAAATAATATTTTCTGCCAAATTTTCTCATTGACGAAGCTTCAAAAAATCCAGCTTCCTCAGGACATTTAAAATCTCTTGGAAATATTACGTGTGGCAGATCTTTCATTGTAATCATATCATCACTAAGTCTGCATACATGTGCTCCTGCCATAATACGTCCATGCTCATCTTCCGTCTTATTCGGACAAAAACCGGAATATAGATATACATTTCCATCATCATCTGCAAATACCCCAGGGTCAAACTGCAGCATGTCACCTTTGTCAATTCCATATATACGACCGTCTGAAGTTTTTACATCACCATAATATTCATAATGTCCTGCCGGAGTATTACACACAGCAACAGACATTCTTGACGAATGTGCCATAGAATAATAAAGATAAAATCTTCCATCCGCACCTTTCACAACATCAGGTGCAAAAAGAAGCATTCTCTCCTCCCTATATGGATGCTGTTTTCTGTTATAAATCTCACCTTCAAAATGCCAGTCAGACAAATCATCAACCGGTGCTGACCAGCATACATAATCATTTTCACAATAGTCGCTGCCGCCAAATCTGTCATGGCTTCCGTATATATAAAGCCTGTCACCAAAAATATGTGGCTCGCCATCCGGAATATATTCATAAGATGGCAGATACGGATTAAATATCTGTTTATTTTTTCTTGTATTCATGATTGCACTCCTTTAATCATTTTTATGGATACTTCCCCACTCACACATTGCCACCAGAATCGGAATCAGTGACATGCCTCTCTTAGAAAGGCTATACTCAACCTTTGGAGGTATCTGCTGATATTCCTTTCTTATTATAAGTCCGTCACTTTCCATTTCTTTCAAAGTCGAACTGAGTGTCTTATGTGAAATATTTCCGAGACATCTTTTTAACTCACTATATCTCATCACATTGTCATGCTGTTCCAGCCAGTAAATGATTACAAGTTTATATTTTCCGTTAATCAGCGAAAGTGTATAACCAAAATCTGTCTCCGATATATTTTCACCTGTATGGCAGCATCCGCATTTAGGTATCTTATTATCTTCCATAACCATTTCCTTTCATATGATAAATGCTAAAATCTTTTATAAAAATATCACGCTTTACTTTAGGTTAGTATATAACTTTAATGTGCGTACTTCCTTTTTGCAAAATTATAGTATATATTCTGTTTATGGGCAATAATAAACTATACTTTTTATCCGGAGGAACTATCGTTGGAAAATGTATTTACAATCGAAAAGCTTCGTCCAATACGTGATGGAATGACAGTTTCAAGAGACTCAAAACTTGGAACATCCAACATGGCAACATTCTTTTCAATGGGCAAAGATACTTCTATCAGTCAGGAAAGTTATGACAGAATGACAATGTATATCGGTGCCGCCGGCAGTGGTACATTTATCATTGGAAACGATAAGAAAAAACTCACACTGACACCTGATACAGCCGTAATAATTCCCGCTTCCACACTCTGCGGAATGGAAACTTCAGACGGAATGGTTTATACCGAAGTAATATTTAAAAAGGAGAATTCAGTAATTATGAACGAAATTGTTAAAACAAACGAAGTATTCGCACTTAAAAATCTTATTTCTTACGAGGAAGGAAGCATTGCAAACATGGACATTGTAAGCAACCCTACTATGAAATATGTCCTTATGTCATTCGATGAGGGAACAGGTCTTACACCTCATCGTGCTCCCGGCAATGCTATCGTATTTGCACTTGAAGGCAAAGCTGTAATCGGCTACGAAGGCAAAGATTACACAATCAGTGAGGGTGAATGTTTCCGTTTTGAAAAAAATGGTCTTCACAGCGTGACAGCTGACGGTAAATTTAAAATGGCTCTTCTTCTTGTTTTAGAATAAGTCAGAATAATCAGGTACGAATGTACCAAATTTCATTTTACCAGCTAAATAAAACATGTTATAATGCAGGTAGTTATATTACTTGATTACAGGACAATCATAACATATAATTACCTGCATTATTTTTTACTTTTACTGATAGATGCAATCAATATATCATATCAGTTTCATTTATGTGGGCGTTTCACATACCAGGAGTTACACAATGAATTATCCAAAATTAAATGTATTAAAATACAAAATTATAATTCCACTGCTCGTCTTTCTTATTGGCACAGAAGTTCTATGTGCAGTTGTATATAAAATAAGCTATACTAACCAGGAACAGGTACGTGACAAGGCAGCTCTCAATGCCGTAAGTTACGCCGACCGCATGATTACTGACCTTGACAAAGGAATAACAATCACAAAATCACTTGAACAGATTATTATAAGTGAAAATGGACAGATTGAACACTTTGAAAAAGTTGCCGAAAATATGATATTCGATTCTATTCAGAGTATACAGCTTGCACCAGGTGGTGTTGTGACAGATATTTACCCTGAAAAAGGTAATGAAGCCGGCAAAATTGACTTAATCAATGACCCTTCCCGTGGTGAAATAACACGCTATGGAAGAGATAATAATATAACCATTATGCAGGGACCATTCCAGCTTAAACAGGGTGATGTCGGCATTGCCATAAGAAATCCTGTCTATCTTGAAAATGAATCCGGTGATGAATATTTCTGGGGATTTACTATATCAATTATCCGTGTGCCGGAAATCTTTTCAAATTCAGTACATGCACTTGAAGATTTCAGATATTATTACCGCCTGTCAAAAACTTTATCACCTCTTACCAGTGAATTCACAGAAATTTACAGCAATTGTGAAGAACTTGTAAACCCCGTAACATATCAGTTTGAATTAGGTGGCTGTTCATGGAAATTTGAAGTTACACCTAAAGACGGCTGGCATACAGACAGTCAAACAACAACAGTATTTATTGGAGGATTTATTATCCTTTTTCTTCTTACAGGTCTCACATATGCACTTATGGTGCTTCAGGCCAATGGAATCATACTGCTGAACCTCTCATCTACTGACAATCTCACGGGACTTCTTAACCGCAATGGATTTCAGGAACATTTAACAAAATATATGAAAAAGCATAGTAATGAACATTGTGTATGTATCGCACTTGATATAGATGATTTTAAATTCATTAATGACCTTTTTGGACACTCAACCGGAGATAACGCATTATGCATTCTCGCCGACACAATAAGAAGTTCTTTTCCTAAAAATTCAATTCTGTGTCGTAATGGTGGTGATGAATTCTGTATCATCCTGAAAAACTGCACATGTAAAGATGCAAAAGCACAAATAGAGGCTTTCACAGATATGCCTCGTTCTTTTATAGCTAGCAACCAGACACAAAGCTTTAATATTTCCGTTGGATACGCACAATACAATCCTGACGACGGCTCTGTAGAACAGCTGCTTATTGATGCTGATACTGCCTTATATGACGTAAAAATTAAAGGCAAACATGAATGTCTGGAATTTAATCCGAATATGAACAAAAAAATACGCACACCACTTGGATTTGCGTTAAGCGATATTTCAGAAAATCTTCCGGGTGCTTTTATAATATACAAAGCTGACAAAAAAGATGATTCTATTCTTTTTGCTAATAAAGAAATGTTAAATCTCACAGGCTGCAGCAATTTTGATGAATTAATTGACTATACAGGCCGCAGCTTCCGAAATATCATCAAAGAAGATGAACGCGAAACAGTCGAAGAAAATATATGGAAGCAGATTAACGCACTTGAGAATGACAACAATGATTATCTGTCATTTTCCCTTAAACGAAAAGATGGCACTGTCATTCCTGTTCTTGACCATGGAAGACTTATAAACAGCCGTTATTATGGTAATATTTTTTATGTATTTATAATCGACCACGATTTAGTCAGAAAATGTCTTAACTAAGGAGATCAATATATGGGGGACTTAAACAAACCAAACATAAATATTGGCATGCTTGCACATGTCGATGCCGGAAAAACAACTCTTTCCGAGGCTCTTCTCTACAAAACAGGTACTATCCGCAAACTTGGACGCGTTGATACACGTGATGCCTTTTTGGATACCAATAAGCAGGAACGTGCCCGCGGAATTACAATATTTTCAAAGCAGGCTGTTGTGGAGCTTGAAAAAGCTCGTATCACGCTTCTTGACACCCCAGGACATGTTGATTTTTCTGCTGAAATGGAAAGAACACTCCAGGTTCTCGACTATGCAATCCTCGTAATCAGCGGTGCCGATGGAATCCAGAGCCACACCGAAACCCTCTGGAGGCTTCTTGCAAGATATAAAATTCCTGTATTTATTTTTGTAAATAAAACAGACCAGTCCGGTGTCAATAAGCAAAGAATACTTGAACAGCTTAAAAATCAGCTTTCTGATGCAATAATTGACTTCAGTATTCAAGATGCAATTGACATGGAGGAACTTTCTTTATGCAATGAAGAACTTCTCAACCATTTTCTTGAAAATAATACGCTTGACACTGCTCTCCTAAAAACATGCATTGAAAAAAGACAGGTTTTTCCTTGCTTTTTTGGTTCAGCATTAAAACTTACAGGAATTGATGAATTTATTGATGGATTAAATAAATATATGAACTGTCCGTCATATCCGGATAAATTTGGGGCAAAAGTATACAAGATTGCCCGTGACCCACAAGGCACACGCCTTGCATACATGAAAATCACAGGTGGAACTCTCACCTCCCGCATGCAGATTACGCCGGATGAAAAAATCAATCAGATAAGAATATATTCCGGTGAAAAATATACAACAGTAAATGAAGTTCCTGCCGGAGGAATATGTGCCGTAACCGGGTTTGATTCCGCTTATGCCGGTCAGTCTGTCGGTTCTGACACTGAAAGCGAAATTCCTATGCTTGAACCTGTAATGACTTATCAGCTTGTTCTTCCCGAAGGAACAGACGCACTTTTAATACTTCCAAAATTAAAAATGCTTGAAGAAGAAGAACCACAGCTTCATATTGTATGGAATGAGCTTTTAAAACAGATTCATGTCCAGATTATGGGGGCCGTGCAGATTGAAATACTGCAAAATCTCATAAAAGACCGTTTTGGAATCGAAGTTGGATTCACATCAGGCAGCATTGTGTACAAAGAAACAATTAAAAACACTGTTGAAGGAGTCGGTCATTTTGAACCTTTAAGACACTATGCGGAAGTTCACCTCATAATTGAACCCGGCGAAAAAGGCAGCGGAATATTATATAAAGCAGACTGCTCTGAAGATGTGCTTGATAAAAACTGGCAGCGTCTCATAATGACGCATCTATATGAAAAAGCACCTGTAGGAGTTCTTACGGGGTCTCCTCTCACAGATGTCACAATAACTCTTGTCAGCGGAAGAGCACACCCTAAGCATACTGAAGGCGGTGATTTCAGGCAGGCTACATATCGTGCGGTAAGGCAGGGGCTGATGCAGGCAGAATCAGTTCTTCTTGAACCATATTTTAACTTCACATTAAAAGTTCCTGCTGAAAATATCGGACGTGCAATGACTGATTTAGACAGAATGAATGCAAAGTTTGCATTGTCAGATGAGACAGACGTTTCTCTTTCAGTTATAACAGGCACTATTCCTGCTGCCTGTCTTTCTGATTACCAGACTGAAGTAGCATCGTACACCAAAGGGCTTGGCAGACTTTCATATAGAATGGATGGCTATTACCCATGCCATAACGCCGAAGAAGTAATTGAAAATTTCGGTTATGATGCTGAACGGGATACATTAAATCCGTCTTCATCAGTATTCTGTTCTCACGGCTCAGGCACAGTCATTGAATGGAATGAAGTATTTTCACATATGCACTTAGACAGTGTTCTTGAATTAAGAAAACGCGGACTCAACGCAGGTGCAGCCAATTCATCAGCCGTACTTAACAGCCGTGCATCAAGCCGTACTGTATCGGACGAACCTTTAGGAACTGATGAAATTGATGCTATTTTAAAGCAGACCTATTACTCTAACAGCCGCGGTGACAATGATAAATTGCACAGGACGGGTGCTAAAAAAACCGATTCTACGGTAAAATATGTCTATAAAGGTACTGAAACACCACAAAATCAAGGTGAATCATACCTTCTTGTGGACGGATATAATATTATATTTGCATGGGATGAATTAAAAGAACTTGCAGCCATTAATCTTGACAGTGCAAGAGGCCGTCTCCTTGATATACTCTGTAACTATCAGGCAATGACAAAATGTAACCTGATTGCTGTATTTGATGCATACCGTGTTCAGGGACATGACACAGAAATGACTGATTACCATAACATCCATGTTGTATTTACAAAAGAAGCTGAAACCGCAGACCATTACATAGAAAGTTTTGCACACAGACATGGCAAAAAAGACTATGTACGCGTGGCAACATCTGACGGATTAGAGCAGATTATCATAATCGGTCAGGGCTGCCACCTCGTTTCTGCCCGCGAGTTCCAGCAGGAAGTCCGGGATATGGAAAATCACATCCGTGAAGAATATCTCAACAGAACTTATTAATGTTACTATCTAATATCAGCTGTTCCATTGTCTGCCGAGCTTTCGGCGGACAATTATCCAGCATATAACATGTGCTGAGAACGTAATAATCCAGCTCCATGTATATGTAAGGTACAATGATGTAACAGTATGGAACTGCTCCATTCTGAAAAATGTAAATATCCACAAAAGTCTCAATCCACATGCACCTATAAGTGACACAATCATCGGCATTACAGAATATCCAAGTCCCCTGAGTGAACCAACCATTACATCCATCATGCCGCAGAGTGCATATGTTCTTGCAATAACATTCATTCTCTTCATACCGGTATCAATAACGGCAGGGTTTTCCGTATAAATTGAAAGCAGCTGCCTTCCAAAAAACAGTGCACCATTTCCCAGAACAAGACCTACAACAATTACACAAGCCTCTGCTGTATACAATATACGGTTTACTCTTTCATATTTTCCGGCTCCTACATTTTGTCCTGTAAATGAAATAGCTGCCTGATACAGCGAATTCATCGCTACATAGACAAAACCTTCTATATTGGCTGCCGCCGAATTACCGGCAACCGTAATTTCTCCAAATGAATTAACCGAAGACTGTATAACAACATTGGAAAGTGAAAAAATAACACCCTGAAGACTTGCCGGAAGTCCAATCTGTACAATTTTTATAAACTTCTCTTTATTAATACCAAGATTTCTCAAATCAAGTCTGATGCTTCCGCTTTCATGTACCATGCATTTTAATATTAAAAATGCAGATATACACTGCGAAATTACAGTTGCAATCGCAACACCCATTACGCTTAATTTAAAACCTATTACAAATATAAGATTTAAAATAACATTTACTATACCCGCAGCGAAAAGATAGTAAAGCGGTCTCTTCGTATCACCTACGGCCCTAAGTATAGCACTGCCGAAATTGTATATCATCGTAGCTGTCATACCAAGGAAATATATTCTTAAATATACCGTTGCAAGTCCAAGTACAGCCTCGGGTGTCTGCATCCATATGAGAATCTGTTTTGCACATAAGACGCCGATTACTGTAAGAATAATGCCACTGTATATACTTAACATCATTGCAGTATGTACTGTCTCCGACAAATCTTTATCATTTTTTGCTCCGAAATACCTTGCCACTAAAACATTAGCACCAATAGAAAGTCCCATAAAAAAATTGGTCAGAAGGTTAATAAGTGCCGTATTAGAACCTACTGCCGCAAGTGCATTATCGCCCGCAAATCTTCCTACAACTATTATATCAGCCGCATTAAATAATAACTGAAGCATGCTTGATGCCATAAGAGGCAGCGAAAATATCAGCATTTTTTTTAAAATAGAACCCGTGCACATATCCATCTGATAAGACTTTGCACCTGATTTATTTAACATTGTATTTCATTCCTTTCACATATAACCCATTAAACTTAATTATCTTTTTTTATCTTTCCCGCCTCAACATTTTTTTCAAAAATATTTTTATATGCATAATCCCATATTTCTTTTGAGCCCGCCGCCGTATTTTTATTTCTTTCAAGAATCTGGCTTAAATGCACACCTTTTTCAACCCAGCTTTTTCCTTCCGTGAGGTCATTTAACATTGCCGGCTGGAAGTTATCCATTGTGTGTGCAAATTTTGCTTCAGGTGTCTCACCTTTCTCAAACTCCTCCCAAAGATTCCTGAAGTTATCACGCTGGTCATCAGGCAGTATTCCGAAAATCCTGTCTGCCGCTTTTACTTCTCTCTCTCTGCGTCTTTTTTCCCTCTTCATCATATGCATATGTGTCACCTGCATCTATTTCAACAATATCATGAATCAGAAGCATTGTAACCGTTTTCAGCACATCTATTTTTTCATTGGCATACTCACTTAAAAGGACGGTCATGACAGCCATATGCCATGCATGCTCGGCATCGTTTTCTTTTGTCTGTGCATCTGACTTATATGTCTGTCTTCCGATAAATTTTTCCTTGTCAATTTCACGGCAGAATTCAAGCTGTTTTTTTAATCTTTCATTTTCCATAATGATTTTCTCCTACTATCTCATATCTGTATTGACAAACTATTACCTGTGTCCCGATAAACTAAGCGGAAGTTCCAGCCCATTTGATTCCAGAAGTTCTCTGTCATTAATTATCTCAACTGTGCTGCCCTCTCTTATAATTTTTCCGTTATTCATAAGAACAACCCTGCTGCATGTATCCATAATCATGTCAAGGTCATGCGATGCTATTACACGAAGCTGTGAAAATGAATTAATTAGTCCTATAAGATTTTTTCTGTTTCTCGGGTCAAGTGCAATCGTCGGCTCATCAAGTAATATAATTTCCGGCGTCATTGAAAGAATTGTTGCAATTGCCGCAAGTTTTTTCTGTCCCCCGGACAGCCTGAACGTATGCCTGTCACGCAGTTCTTCTATCCCCATCATTTTTAATGCATCTGTCACTCTCTGTTTTGTCTCTTCTTCAGAAAGCCCATAATTAACAGGGGCAAATGCAACATCTTCATATACTGTTGACATAAAAAGCTGACTGTCAGAATCCTGAAAAACATAACCTTCAATACGTCTTATATCTGAAAGATTTTTTTTATTAATCTCAAGTCCGCCAATATTCACATCTCCTGTATAGCCACCAAGCAGACCGACAAGTATTTTTAAAAATGTGGATTTTCCTGCTCCGTTCGCACCTATGATACCGACGCATTCACCGAAATCAGCCGTAAAATTCACGTTTTGCAGTGCCATACCCGAATATCCGCCATCATTTTCATAAGAAAATGATAAATTCTTTACCTCTATTCCATAATTCTGATTATTAATTTTCATATATAACACCATTTGGTCTTTCATTTAGTAACAAACTGTTTATTCACATGATATATTACGTCTGATATACTATCACATAAAAGTACGAATTACCAGCAAAACTACAAACCATGCCATCATATATACATAGTCATTTACACTCATTTTTTTATATCCTATGTAGTTTATTTCTCCGTCAAATCCTCTCAGAATCATACTGTCATAAACTGTTTTTGCCTTGTCTATGCTCCTTATGAGAAGATTTCCCGCAAATGAACCCCATGCCTTTATATGTATTCCCTTATGTCCCGGTGCACGAAGCATATATGCCTGTGTCATCCTGGAAGCTTCAGACATAAGAAGCGACATGTATCTGTATATCAGAAGGATTACCGTCACAATCATTTTCGGAAAATGAAGATGCCTTAAAGCGGCACATATCTTTTCTATCGGCGTTGTTGATGCAAGAAGATATGCTGCCGATATCGTAAGAACACCCTTTAACATAAGTGTAATCATAGAAATCACTCCATATGTGACGCAGACACTCCCTATATAAAACATTGGTCTTTTATCAAAAACCGGATTAAATATACCAACAAGACATACAAGCGGAAGTATTATCCTCAATCTGTATAAAAATTCTTTTATTGATATTTCTCCAATCACAAACAGGACCACCGGGTATATACACATACCCAGCAGCCCCGGAAGATTGTATTGATTTATTGAAATTACCAGAATAATACAGGCAAGTGTCACAAAAAGCTTTGATGTCGGATGTATATCATTAAGCCATCCCTTCTTTTGTGCCGTAACTTCAAGCCGTCTCATCCGGTCTGATGTACGTTTTAAATCATTCACTTATCTTTACCTTTTTGTTTTTAAAAAATCTGAATATAAAACATCCTGCCGTACACACAGCAACAACCATCAATGCCCCTGCAATACCTGAAACGCTTGTACCGGCTGCACTATCTGAATCTTTGAATGAATAATCAGGAAGAACTGCTGTAGTATCCTGAACATGTGATGCTTTATCATATATTTCACCATCAGCTTCAAGTTCTGTATCTCCTGTAAGTTTTTCAATTGACCACTCAAGACCATCCGGATACTGTGATGCAGCAAGAGACAATCCACCGGCTATAACTACAGCCGCTGCTGCAAGTATGGCAACCGTCTTTTTAAGGCTGAATCTGTTCTTTAACTTTTCGCTGCTGCCGCCAATTCCCCATAAAAGTTCAGGTCTTGCCTCATATACAAATACAAGGACACATGCCGTTATAATTCCCTCTACGAGCCCGATTGCAAGATGTATCGGCTGCATTACTGAAACAAATGCTCCAAATGAAAGTTTTGTTATTCCTGATGCAAGTGTTTCAAGCGTCACAGAAAACGCACCAAGCTGCAATGTTATAACACAGCCCAGTATTGAAGCAATCGTAATCTTTTTCTTTGAAACACCATTTTTCATTATAAATTTCCATATCAGAATCGAACCTATAAAACATCCGTAAAATGCCATGTTCCAGATATTACATCCAAGTGCCAGCAGTCCTCCGTCAGCAAACATAAGACACTGCACAAATAAAACGCCTATCATTGTAAGAAATCCGGCGTACGGACCTAATAATGCCGATAAAAGCATACCACCGCACAAATGGCCTGAAGATCCTGTTCCAGGTATTGTAAAATTAATCATCTGTGCTGCAAATACGAATGCTCCCATGACTCCCATAACAGGAATCTTTGATGCATCATCCTCTTTTTTCACCTTATAAATTGAGTATCCTGCCGCTGCCGCAGAAACCGCATACATAGTTCCTGCAACTGCCGGAGATACAAGTGCATCTGCCATATGCATAATAAATATTCTCCTTTGTTTTTATTTTTGTTTTTATTTTAATTTCCGGTTTTCCATGTCTCAGACGGTGAGCAGTTCCACTTGATAGTCACACCATCTGTAACAGCCTCTATTGTACCCTGCTCATCTGTCCTGAACACCTGAATTCCTCTTTGTCTGAATTCATTTAAAGTTCTGGCATGCGGATGTCCGTAACTGTTGCCCTCTCCACAACTTATGACTGCAAATGCCGGACTTGCAGCATTGAGCAGTTCTTCTGATGAAGACGTTCTGCTGCCGTGATGTCCTGCCTTATAGACATCACAATCTATTGAAATACCGGCATTTACAATATCCTGTTCTTCCTCTTCTTCGGCATCACCTGTAAAAAGGAATCTTCTGTCTCCATACTGTAGTATTATACTGATTGAATTATTATTTGCATCTTCATACTTTTTTGAAGGTGCAAGTATAGTAAATTCAGCATCTCCAAGTTTATACTTTTTCCCAACTTCCGGCAATGTATTTATATAATTTTTTTCTTTCATTGCCGAAATTACATCTCTGTACGTATTAGTCTTTTTTTCACAATCGGGCATCATGACATTTTCGCAATCAAACTTGTAAATAATTACATCAAGACCCCCTATATGGTCACTGTCAGGATGTGTGCCTATAACATAATCAAGCTTTGCTACTCCTTTGTTTTCAAGATAAGCCTGAACTTTCGTACCACAGCTGTTATCCCCGGCGTCAATAAGCATCGCATGTGCTCCACATTGTATAAGTATAGAATCCCCCTGTCCTACATCAATAAAATGCACTGTCATCTGTCCGTCAGGCATTACTTTATTTTCATTCTGATACCTGTCATATATGGCACCTGCCGCACTTACGGCTATCATAATGACAAGAAGTATCACCAGCTCAATTATTCTGTGTTTTAATGATGCTTTTTTTCTGTAATTTTTCCTGTAATTCCTACTCATTATGTGATTTTTCCTGTTTCATTTTTTCTTTGATTTTTCTTTTATGAACATACATCCTGTCATCAGCCATGGAATATATCTGTCGGGCATCAACATTTCCATTATTATCTCCTGCCTCTGTGCTGTCTGCATATCCGCATGCAACACTATACTTAAATCTGCTTTCTTTATGATTATACTCGTCAATTACATGTTGAAGTTTTTTTCTGAAGGTATCGTAGTCAATTCTGCCATCATCTGAACGGATTATAACAATAAATTCGTCACCACCCATTCTCCCAACTACTGCTTCTTTTTCAAAAGTCTCTTTTAAAATACGTGCAAAACCGGATATTAAATCATCGCCATAAGTATGTCCCATATTATCATTAATTTTTTTAAGATTATTAAGGTCAAAACTGAATA
>OOCM01002271.1_pt1 | contig 12990 bp, 11 predicted proteins | sample 1671111 | NCBI WGS metagenome assembly OOCM01 (sample SAMN06348123, study PRJEB24527) | human gut metagenome | biome: human gut; feature: ankylosing spondylitis patient; material: feces | host: Homo sapiens | place: China | collected 2015-10 | reverse complement strand
ATTGCCATGACTAACCAGATAACCTTTTTAGGTCCTTTCAGCTAGTCAAGAGCCATTATTTTAGAATGTCATTGATTCGCATGGCTGAAATTCGCGTTCCATCAGGAGCAAGATGAGCGTAGCGTTGTGTCATGGCAAGAGAAGAGTGTCCCATCAGCTCAGAGACCGTATAAAGAGGAGTCCCCTGCTGTACAAGCCATGAAGCAAATGTGTGTCGGAGTGTATGGAAGACGACCTTCTGGCGTTCATCGGTTATATCGTCATTGAGGTGTAGTTCGTTGACAGCCTTTTCAAAATCCTTGGATACCTGACTTTGAACTGTTCCTTTTGCAGTGGGGAAAATGAGTCCGGTTTTCTCTTTTCCAATCGCCATCTCCTGAAGCGCCAGTTGAACTTTTTCGGTGATAAAGGCATGACGATTTTTGCCACTTTTAGGGTCTCGGACAAGGATACTTCCGCTTGCCATATCAATGTCTGACCATGTGAGTGCGAAAATTTCACCTGCCCTCAGTCCGCAGCTAAGAGAGAGTAGGGCTTCCGCATAGAGCTGGAAGGACTTAGCTCTGAGCGCACTGAGAAGGTTCCGTGCTTCCTCCTGACTCAAAAAACGGAGCCTTTTGTTATCGAACTTAGGCAGCTTTACTTTTTTTGTCGGGGCAATCCCGGATACGATTCCTCTGGTTTCGGCCAGATGCCAGACCTGAGAAAAGATTGCCAGGACATACTGAATGGTGCGTGGGCTTTTCTTTTGGATCAGCATTTCGTTTTTTAGCTTGTCGAGATGCTCAGGGGTGATTTGGCAGAGAGGAATATTTCCAAGCTCAGGCAGAAGCCACTTGGCATACAAACCGTCTTCCTTGTTATTGGAAGAGGCCTTTTTATGAAGTCGGTTTCTGGAGTACGTTTGCTCCCAGAAGTCGGAGAGAGTTATCAGGGCAGCTTGAGCTTTTGCTTCTTCCGCAGCTTTTTGTTCTTTTTCCTTCTTGGCAATGGAGCGGGTTTCTTTTAGTGATGTGGCACCTTGACCGATTCGCTTTGCTTCTTGAATTTCAGCAAGTCTTAGGCGAACCTTAGTCAGTGTCCATCCATCCGACAGCCATCCGAGAGCTTCCTGCACCTGTTTGCCATTTACGGTATGGCGGATCGTGTAGTACCTGTCTCGACGCTTACCATGCATTCTTGATTCATGCTCGTAGTACCGGATTCCACGCTCTTCGGTAATCCACTTCTGACCACTCATAGAAGCCTCTTTCAAGAAAAATATTTCAGGTGATCAAGCGGGGGAGTAAGTCACCAGATAAAGTTTCTCCCTAATTTCTCCCTTATTTTCTTAGGAAACGGAGATAAAGTCAAGGAGCCTCAGGTAAAGTTTATATTGGCAAAACACACTGAAATTTCATGTAAAATTTTTAGCGCAATGAGGAGTAATGAGGATGGATGAAAGTATAATTTTATAGACTGTTAATCACTAGGTTGGCGGTTCAAGTCCGTCTCGGCGCGGGAACGACGGGGAGGAGAAACGCCCCGGCCGCGCCGGGAGCGGACTTTTTTTCGGGGGCGTTGCGCGGCAGCGCAGCGGGGTGACAAAAAAGGAGGAGGGCCTTGGGGAGTGTCCTCTTGCTGCATCAGGTTCGGAAGGGGGCGGATTCTGTGCAGCGGGAAGCGCTGAAGATCGGTTTTCCCCGTTTTCGGCGCAGCGTCGGAGGACGGGGCAGCAGAGGTCTGCAGGCCCCGGGCAAGGCTCGAGACCCGGTCTGCGGCATGGCTGTCCGGCCTTGAAAAGCGGGTCTCCTCTTGTCTGGCTGATGACAGACGAAGGGCGGCAATGATACAGACAAAGGTGTCCGGACGGAAGGGCTTTCCGGTTTCGGGCGTTTTTTCCGGATCAGAGGTTGATTCGCGCTTTCCGGATGCCGGGCCGACGTCGGACACAGGCATGCCGCAGGAGAGGTGGTATGGACGAACAGGAAAGCTATCCCTTTCTTCACATTCCCTGCTATGTGTCGCATCTTTCCGATTGCTGGGAGCAGGTGCTTCACCTTGGCGAAAAGTTGACCTGTCGAAAAAATCAGCTTTTTTCCCCGCATGACGACAGCAGTTTTTTCTACATCCATTCCGGTCTGACATGCTGCTATGTACGGGAGAACCTTGGTCGGAAGGATGAAATACGGCTTTTTATGGGAGAGAAGTGCTTTATCCGGGAAACGGTGGTCAGCGCGGGACTCGGCTCATGGAATACCTTTCATCGCTGCCTGACCGACGTTGTGATGTATCGTTTTTCCCGCAGGCTGCTGACGGATCCCGATTTTCTTCGTGAGCACGGCGACCTTCTCGACAACTTCGTGTTTTCCATGGCGGCCAAGAGCGTTTCCGTCCAGATTTTTGCCAGTCTGCTGAAGCAGAGGAGCAACGAGCAGAAAATCGCCGTGTATGTGTACGGCTTTTATCTGAACAGCGGCCGACGTCATGCCTTTGCGCCTCCGCTCAGTCAGGTACAGCTTGCCGAGCTTCTGGGACTCAACATTCTGACCGTCAACCGCATCATCGCCCGCTGGAAGCGTGAAGGCATTCTGGAATGCTACACCAAACGCAATCTTCGCATTCTGAACCTGGAAGAGCTTGTGCGCATCCGCAACGGCCTGGGGAATGAGAGCTGAAAAGGGCGGACCGTTGTTGATCCGCCCTTCGTCGCCCTAGTCGTTCGGTCGGTCGGCGTCCCAGAGCACGCGACCGTTTTTCACCGTCATGCGGCAGTCGCGCAGCGTGCGCATGTTTTCAAGAGGATTCTCCTCATATACGGCAAAATGCGCCTTCCGCCCCGGTTCCACGGTTCCGAGGCTTTTTTCGAGTCCCAGCATCTGTGCGGAGCGTATCGTGCCGATGCGCATGGCGTCTTCCGGAGAAACGCCGCATCGCTCCACCATGAGAATCAGCTCCTCGCAGGTATCGTCGTGAGGGCACAGAATGGTGCCGCTGTCCGTGCCGAGCGCGCAGCGTACGCCAGCCCGGTAGGCCCGCGTGAACGACTCCAGAGAATCCACGGTATTCTTCTGAGCTTTTTCAAGAAATTCGTTGTCTATGATGAGACGGCTGTTCTTCAGGCTTTCCTGCGGTGCCATGAGCGTGGGCACGAGCCATGTGCCGCGCTCGAGCATCATCTCCACGGCTTCGTCGTCGAGCACGAAGCCGTGCTCCAGAGAATCCACGCCCGCGCGGATGGCGTTTTTCGCGCCGCTCAGCCCCTGCGCATGACAGGCCACCGGTATGCCCGCCTTATGCGCTTCCTCCACCATGACGCGCAACTCCTCTTCGCTCAGCTGCTCCGCGCCGCAGGAGTTTCCCCGCGTCGCCACGCCGCCTGTGGCCATCAGCTTGAGCCAGTCTATGCGTTCCCGGAGCATTACGCGGGCCGCCTTCCGGCATTCATCCGTACCGTCGGCCTGATAGCCTCCGAACTGCCAGGTCGAGCCGCCGGTCATGCAGATGGGGCGTCCCGTGGTCAGCATGTCCGGCGCGTCGGGAAAGCGTCCTTTGCGGATGGCGTCGCGAACACGCACGGTCAGCGAGTCGAGATCGCCGACATCGCGGATGCACGTCACGCCCGTGCGGATGTAGGTGCGGAAGTTTTCCATGGCGTTCAGCGTACATTCCACCACGTCCTTTTTTATCTGGCTCGGATCGGCAAAGAAAGGCGTGCTTACATGGGTGTGGCAGTTGAACAGACCGGGCGACACCCAGCGGCCCTTCATGTCCCGGATAAGGGCGTCCGCTTCGGCGGGAGCCTCTCCGATGGTCTGAATGACGCCGTCTTCCACGAGAATGTCGACGGGGCCGTAACCGCGACCGTGCATGACGTCGACGACATGAGCGTTCGTAAACAGGGTTTTCATGACAGACTCCTTTCGTGTTCTACAGCACGACGTTCAGGAAGGGATAGAAAAGACACAGCGTGACGATGCACAGAAAAAGACAGGAGACCGCTCCCACCATGAGCGAGGTTCTCGGCCGGATCAGATCGGTGCAGCCGAACACGATGACGCTTGCAGGATTCGCCGCAGGCGTGGCGCAGGCAATGAAGGCGCATACGGCAATGCACAGACATCCGGCGCTGAAATTGATGCCCGTGAGAACCGAACTCATGGTGCCCATCAGGGAAATGAAGATGATGGCCACCGGCAGATTGTTCAGAATGTTGGTGAGTACCGTGGTCAGCATAAGCGCCATGGCCAGGAACGCATAGGCCGGGATTTCGGCAAGCACCGGAGCCGCCCATGCCGCGGCCGTGGCGTTGAGTCCCACTTCCGGACGGCTCATGATGGGCATGAAGGAAAAGAAGAAGGCCGAGTACATGAACGTTCCCCAGTCGAATTTGGCGGATACGCTTCGTACGTCGAGCAGCGGCTTTCCGTCGATCTGCAGCATGAGCATGACGGTAAGCGTGGCAAGGCCCACGCCGCCGAGTCCGATGGTGCGGAAAAAGGCGATGTCCGTTCCGGTCATGATGAAGGCCGTCATCATGAGCGCGACGCATATCAGTCCGGCTTTCTGACGGCGGTCCATGTCGGGATGGGGAATATTGATTCCGCGGATGATGCTGTAGTCGAGGCGCAGCACGAAGCGGCCGAACAGGGCATAGACGAAAAGCAGCAGCACTTCATAGCTCGTGACGAAGCAGAGGTACTGGGCAAAGCTCAGCTCTCCGCCCGTAGAGGTGCGGAAGAGATTCATCACCACAATGGCCACGGGCTTGAACGGAAAGGAGATCTCTCCCATCATGGCGGCCATGGCGCAGCCGCAGAGCACGAATGAGTTGAAGACCGTTCGCGGCGGTATGTCGGCCTGTTCGGCGATGCTGCGGTAGATCATGACCGTGAGATAAATGGCCAGCAGCGAATTGGACAGCGCGGAAATCAGCCACACTGAAAAGAAAAAGATGAAGAAGAACAGGAAGGGATGCGTTCGGGCGATCTTCAGGTTCAGAAGATAGCCGACGGTGGCATCCGTGAGCTTCATGCACTCCATGAAGGCGCACACGATGAGGCAGCAGAGTATCATGACGGTGGCGTCGTTGCCGAAGGAAACGGCAAAGCACTGGGTCACGCTGTCGAACGAACCGGAAAGCGTCAGCGCGAAAAGACCTGCGATCGACGGAAACAGAAAGCCGATGGTCAGCCAGCCCAGCAGCTCGCCGAGAAAGATGCCGAGAATGCGCATGCCGTAGGGAGTCATTTCTCCGAAGGGCGGAAGATGTCCGAAACCGAACAGAAACCACAGTATCAGCAGGTGGATGATCAGAAGGCGCGTATCCAGTTTTTTGACGCTGTCCATGTTTTCTCCTTGTGAATGGCGAATGAGATTCAGCGCGCATGAGAGACGGGAATGGCCGGATTCCGGGAAGGGCCGGCGGGGCGGAAATCTTCGCGAAGTTCTCTTATGCTATACGGGCGGCGGTGAAATAAGAAAATCATCACAAGTTTATTTTTTGTTTTTTCGGAGAAAATTCATGCCGGAGTCATGCCCGTGCCGCCTGCAGACGGGGAAGAACATGCAGGAAAAGCGGTGCGGAATGACAGACCGCGGCAGGCAGAGCATGAAAAAACGCGCGGGGGAAAGTGCGGCCTTTGTTCGGGGTCAGGAGAAGGCCCCGGCATGGGACGTGTTGCAGAAGAGGCGGGGCGGCGTGCGCATGAGATCAGAGTCGCGGCGCGGCAACGGCAGAACGGCGCGGCACAGTCAGTCTGTGGTGCGCACGGGGAGGCGGCGTCGTGAAACGGAGGCGGCGCTTTTTCTTTCAGTGTGCGGAAAGGCGCAGGGCCGAGTTGCCGGGGAGCGCGATAAGACGCCTTTGGCCGGAGCGCCGGAAGGGGAAAGCGTCCGGCCTTTCGGTCTGTTGCGGATCATGTCGCAGAAGGGCGGGGGGGGTATTTGAGAAAAAGTTCTCTTTTTGACGTTTTGCGGTAGTACCGGGTGGGAACGCCGGGGGGAAGCGTCGTGCGGCAGCTCCGGATACGCGCTTCTAAGCTGGAGAGCGGACCTCGTTTTCGCGTCAGTACCGGGGCAGGGCGCTTTGAGCGTTTGGCATCACGGTCGCTGCACCGTGATATCTGACCTTTTGCAGCACGGCGGCGCTGCTGCCGGAAAAGAGCCGGGGCATGGCGCTGAGGTAAAAAAAGCGTCCGGCCTGAGTCGGCACGGACGCGTGAAAAAGCTCCGCCTGCGGAGCGCTACCAGAGCTTTTTGCCCATGCGCTCCATTTCCATGCGGATGAGATCAAGACCGATGAGGATGTTCTTCTTCAGGGTTTCGCAGAGTCTCGGGCCGTCCTTTTCCCGGAAGGCCTGCAGAATTTCCTTGTGCTGTTCCATGAGCATCTGCTGATCCTGCGCGCCGTAGTAGCGGCTGTTCAGGAAGATTTCCACATGATCCATGAGACTGCTTGCCGTGTTGAGCAGGTGCGGCATGTTGGCGATTTTGTACAGGGTGTAGTGGAACTCTCTGTCGGGATGGAAGAAGAGCGAGTTGTCGGAAGAAGGTTCCTCCATCTTGCGGAGAATGTTCTCAAGCTCTTCGTATTCCTTTGGACCGGCAAGATTCATGGCCTCGGTGGCAAGAATGCACTCGAGCTGAACGCGGATATCATAGATGTACTGGGTTTCCCGGATGTTCGGCAGCGGCGCCACCACGGCGCCCTTGTACGGGAGATTCTGAATGAGACCGGAACGGTCGAGGCGCATGAGGGCTTCCCGTATGGGGCCTCGTCCTACGTTGAGCTTTTCCTCCAGGTCCGCCAGCACCAGACGCGTGCCGGGAAGAAGTTCTCCCTGAAGAATGAGTTCACGAATGAGATTGTAGGCCTGAAGGGATTTTACCGTGGACGTTTTTGTCATGAGTTGAGCCTGCCGGGAAAGTAAAAAGTCTGACTTCTTAACAGAGTTGATATCGGGGCAAAAAGTATACTGAAAAGTTGCTCGTTTGTCAAAAGAAATGATATAAAATATTTTATGAAGTTTTTTATAAAATCCATTGGCAAAATATTCCCAATCAGCCTACGGTGGAGCAAACATAAATTAAGGAGGATTTCCATGGTCAGAAAACTGGGTGTTGCGTTACTGGGAGCTCTTTTGGTATGCGCCGGCAGTGTGAACAACGGCTTTGCGGCGGAAAAAATCCTTAAAGTCGGGGTGGGCGACGCCATTGATTCCGACGCAGGGGTGTTTACCCGGAAGTTCAAGGAAATCGTGGAGCAGAAAACCAACGGCGCGGTGGAAGTGCAGATTTTCCCCAACTGCTCGCTGGGCGATGAAGGCGAAATGTTCCAGAACGTGCGGCGCGGCACGCTGGATCTCACCTGCATAGGCGTGGGCAACGCCGTGCCCTTCGTGTCGCCGCTCGGCGTGTACACGCTGCCGTATCTGCTCACGACGGATGAGGAAGTGGTGAAGGCCACCACGGGCGAGATGTTCAACTACTTCAATGAGGCGGCCATCAAGCGCGGCGGCGTGCGCATTCTCGGTCACTGCTATACGAACTTCCGCTATCTGACGAACTCGGTCAGACCCGTGAAGAAGCTGGAAGACGTGAAGGGACTCAAGATCCGCGTTCCTGCGAGCAAGATCAACGTGGCCACCTATCAGGCCTGGGGCGCGAATCCTGTTCCCATGGGCTGGGCCGAAACCTTCACTGCGCTGCAGCAGGGCGTGGTTGACGGTCAGGACAACCCCTATGTGGTGAACTACACCACGAAAATTTACGAAGTGCAGAAGTATCTGACGGAAGTGCATCATCAGTATTCTCTGCAGCCCCTGTTCATCGGCGAAAAGCACTTCAAGAAGCTGAGCCCCGAACTGCAGACCGTGCTCATGGAAGCCGGCATGGAAGCTCAGATGTACATTCTTGAATGGCAGAAGGAAAACAGCGTAAAGGCCCGCGACGCCATGGCTGCCGCCGGCATGCAGATCGACACGCTGGAAGACGAAGCCGAATGGGAAAAGCGGGCCCGTTCCATCTGGCCTGAATTCTACGACTTCGTCGGCGGCAAGGAAGTCATCGACATGGTGCTCACGGCCATAGCAAAATAGCTTGAAAACAGGGGAGGGTGATCGTCACGCTCCCCTTTTCTTTCTGGAACAGGGAGACAGTATGACCGCGCAAGTTGTCTATCGCATTCTGGACAGACTGGAAGGGTATCTGAGCCAGGCGCTTCTCGTGTTTTTTGTCTGCGTCATTTTTGCTCAGACCGTGCTTCGCAGCTGTTTCGACATCGTTCTTCCGTGGACGGAAGAAATCTCAAGATTCTCATTCGTATGGTTCGTTTTCTTCGGCGCTTCGTTTGCGGCCAGACTGTGCGCCCATAACCGAGTGACCATTCAGTTCAAGCTCTTTCCGGAATGGGTGGGAAAGTTTTCCATGCTCATCACGGACATCATATGGATCGTCTTCAACTGCATGATGATCAGGATGAGTCTTGTCATCATAGCCGACATGCATGAATTTCCCTATCTTTCTCCGGCCATGGAAATATCCATGGAATATGTGTACTGGATATTCCCCGTGGCCTTCGGTCTGATGAACATCCGCATTCTTCAGGTCAACTATATCCGTTACATTCTCAAGCAGGAAATCGAAGACCCCGACAAAGTCGATGCCGAGGCCTATGAAGAACTTTCCGTTTCCTGCGCTCCCCTGGAACTTCCCGGCGAAAAGAAGGAAGGAGGCCAGAAATGACCGCTCCCGTGCTGCTTTTCAGTTCTTTCGGCGTGCTGCTGCTCATGGGCGCGCCCATCACGCTGGCGCTTTCCGCCTCCGCGGCCCTCACCTACATTTTTGTGGGACAGGAGCTGACCACCCTTGTGCAGATCGCCTTTTCCTCGGTGAACAGCTTCCCCATTATGGCGCTTCCGGCCTTCGTTCTTGCCGGCGCGCTCATGGAAAGCGCGGGCATTTCCCGCCGCATCGTGGGCGTTGCCGAGCACATGATCGGCCGCATGAACGGCGGTCTGGCCATAACCACCGTGCTCGCCTGCGTGTTCTTCGGCGCCATTTCCGGTTCCGGCCCCGCCACCACCGCCGCCGTGGGCATGCTCATGATCCCGGCCATGGTCAAGCGCGGCTATGCCAAGGACTACGCAGCCACGGCCGTGGCCACGGCAGGCGGCATAGGCATCATCATTCCGCCCAGCATTCCCATGGTCATCTACGGCGTCTGCGCTCAGGCCTCCATCACCAAGATGTTCCTCGGCGGCGTGTTCCCCGGTCTCATTTTCGCCCTTTCCCTCATCATCGTGCATCTTATTCTGTGCCGCGGAAAGGATCTCACTCAGGGCATGGAAGCGTTCTCCCTTTCCGGACTGCTCAAGAGCCTCAAGGAAGGCTTCTTCGCCATCATGGCTCCCGTGCTCATCCTCGGCGGCATCTACAGCGGTATGTTCACGCCCACGGAAGCCGCCATCGTGGCCATTTTCTATACGCTGTTCGTCGGCGTGTTCATCTATAAGGAACTCTGCTTCAGCGCCTTCCTGAAGTCGCTGGAAACCACCTGCTGGATCACCGGTCGCGTGCTCATCATCATGTTCGCCGCCTACTCCTTCGGCAGACTCCTCGTGCAGTACCAGATTCCCACGGTCATCGCCGAAGGCATGCTGTCCATTTCCACGAGTCCCGTCGTCATCTGGGGCATGGTCATCGCCTTCCTGGTGTTCCTCGGCATGTTCATGGAAACGCTCGCCATCATCATGCTGGTGACTCCCGTGCTGCTGCCCGTGATGACCAGCATCGGCGTGGATCCCATCCACTTCGGCGTCGTGCTGGTCTGCTGCTGCGCCATCGGCTTCTCCACGCCGCCGCTCGGCGAGAATCTCTTCGTGGCCTCCGGCATTTCCGGCGTTTCTCTCGAAAGGCTTTCGGCCAGAGCCCTGCCTTTCTGCCTGATGAATATCGTGGCCGTCATCATTCTGGCGGCCTTCCCCGGCATCATTCTCTGGCTGCCCAACCTCTGATTGCAGATCATGCCTGTGCCTGCCCCGCCGGATGAAAAAAAAAGCAAAATTTTATAAAATATTTTATAAAATGTATTGACTTCCACCGCGGCCGGGCATAGGCTGATTTTAACGAAGAATCATCATTCCTGTAAGGAGGAAACTCATGGAATTTCTGAAGAAAGCTACCAAAAGCACGGAACAGAACAGCCAGGAAGCCCGCGATGTCGTCCTCAAGGTTCTTGCGGACATCAAGGAAGGCAAGGAAGAAGCCGTTCGCGAGCTCGCCCGCAAGTTCGATAAATGGGAAGGCGACTTCATTCTCAGCGAAGAAAAGAAGAAGAAGCTCATCGACTCCGTTCCCGAACAGGTGAAGAAGGATCTTCAGTTTGCTCACAAGCAGGTTTCCACCTTTGCCAGAGCGCAGAGAGAAAGCCTGAAGGAATTTGAAACGGAAGTGACGCCCGGCATCCGCCTCGGCCAGAAGATCATTCCCATGGATGTGGCGGGCTGCTACGTTCCCGGCGGCCGCTTCGCTCATGCCTGCTCCGCCATCATGAGCGTGGCTACCGCCAAGGCGGCCGGCGTTCCCTTCGTCATTGCCGCCACTCCGCCCCGCGGCGACTCCATCGACCCCGCCGTGTGCTATGCCATGGAACTTTCCGGCGCCGACATCATTCTTGAAATGGGCGGCATTCAGGCCATCGCCACCATGGCGTACGGTCTGTTCACCGGCAAGCCCGCCAATATTCTGGTCGGTCCCGGCAACGCCTTCGTGGCCGAAGCCAAGGCCGTTCTCAACGGCACCGGTCACTGCGGCATCGACGTGTTCGCCGGTCCCACCGAGTCGGGCATCATTGCCGACGAAACGGCCGATCCCATGACCGTGGCCATCGACCTCGTTTCCCAGGCCGAACACGGCTACAACTCTCCGGTGTGGCTCTTCACCACCAGCCGCGAACTGGGTGAAAAGGTGGCCGAACTCATGCCGAAGCTCTGTCAGGACATGCCCAATCCCGACGTGCCCGCCACCGCCTGGGCAGACTACGGTGAAATCATTCTCTGCGAAGACCGTGAAGAGGCCGCCCGCGTGTCCGACCTGTACGCTCCCGAACATATCCAGGTCATGGCCAGGGATCTCGACTGGTGGACCGGTCGTCTGCGCTGCTACGGCTCCATGTTCCTCGGCGAAGGCAGCACCGTGCCTCAGGGCGACAAGTGCTCCGGCACCAACCACATCCTGCCCACCAAGAGAGCCGGCTACTTCAGCGGCGGCCTGAACGTGCACAAGTTCCTCAAGATCTGCACCTATCAGGAAATCTCCAGGGAAGCCAACGACATCATCAGCCCCGTGGCCTCCCGCCTGTCCCGTGTGGAAGGCATGGAAGGCCATGCCCGCGCCTGTGACTGGCGTCTGACGAAGTTCTTCCCCGAACGGGAATGGGACTTCCATGTGTACAAGCATCCCAAGTACTAATTATATCTGACGCATCGCCGGACCGTCGCTTGGTGCCATCGCCTGCATAAAGGCGGAAGCGACCGGATCCTACGAACCCCTGCCCGGACGCGGAAGCGTTGTGCGGAGCGGGCGGCGGTCCGGCGGTAATACAGAGGTCTTTCAAGCATATAAGGGAGTAAGAGCATGCTTGTTTTCAAGAAGGACTTTACGCAGCAGGAACCGATTCCGGAACAGGGCATAGAAAAAGCGCTCGAAGTGCTTCGTTCCGGAAGACTGCACCGTTACAATCTTCTGCCCGGCGAAAAGGGCTTGGTGTGTGAGCTGGAGGAAAAGTTTGCGGCCTACATGGGCATGAAATACTGCCTGGCCTGCGCCTCCTGCGGATCTTCCCTGTTCCTTGCCCTGAAGAGCGTCGGCGTACGTCCCGGCGACAAGGTTCTCTGCAATGCCTACACGCTGGCGCCCGTGCCCGGAGCCATCGAACATTGCGGCGCGCAGACCGTTCTGGTGGACATTCTCGACGACTACACCATTGATACGGATGATCTTGCCGCCAAGGCGGAAGCTACCGGCGCCCGGTTCCTCATGCTTTCCCACATGCGCGGCCACATCGCCCGCATGGACAAGGTCATGGAAGTGTGCGAACGCTACAGCCTTGTGCTCATTGAAGACTGCGCCCATACCATGGGAGCCACCTGGGACGGCAAAAAGAGCGGCACCTTCGGCAAGGTGGGCTGCTACAGCACCCAGACCTACAAGCACATGAACTCCGGCGAAGGCGGCCTGCTCGTGACCAATGACGACGAGGTCATGGCAAGAGCCATCATCCATTCCGGCTCGTACATGATCTACGGCACCCATACTTCCCGTCCCGCCCTGGAAGCCTTTGAAGAAGTGAAGTGGGTCACGCCCAACTTCTCCATGCGCATGGATCACCTGCGCGCCGCGCTGCTTCTGCCGCAGCTGGAAAAGCTGGACGTTCAGTGCAGACGCTGGAACGAGCTGTACGATCATACGGAAGCGCTGCTTCGTCAGATTCCGGGGATCAGCTGTCCTCCCCGCGACAGCCGTGAATACTATGTGGGAAGCTCCATCCAGTTCAATATCGACGGCGCCTCCGTCGACTTCATCCGGGCGTTCCTGGCGAAAACCGCCGAGCGCGGGGTGCAGATCAAGTGGTTCGGCAATGACGTGCCCGTGGGCTTCACCAGCAGCTACGACAGCTGGCGCTACATTCCCGATCTGCCCGACCTTCCCAACACGAAAAAAGTGCTCGCAACCATGTGCGATATGCGTCTGCCCCTGACGTTCACCACCGAGGATTGCGATCTTATTGTGGCCATCATCCGCGAAGTTCTCGAAGAGCTTCGCAAGTAACGTTTCTTCCTCAGTCTGTTCATCATTCCATTCAGGAGCGAATCATGAATCTCGCCAAGTTCCCCCGTCGCGGCTACGTCAAGGAAGCAACCCCCATCGAATATCTGCCCAATTTCTCCAGGGCGCTGGGCAACAAGGTCAACGTGTACATCAAGCGCGACGACCTGCTTCCCGGCTGCG
>OOCM01002270.1_pt1 | contig 12995 bp, 7 predicted proteins | sample 1671111 | NCBI WGS metagenome assembly OOCM01 (sample SAMN06348123, study PRJEB24527) | human gut metagenome | biome: human gut; feature: ankylosing spondylitis patient; material: feces | host: Homo sapiens | place: China | collected 2015-10 | reverse complement strand
CCAGTGATATGGATGGTAGGTTTACTCTCAAAGCTCCGGAAGGAGCGATTTTAGTGATCTCTTACATCGGCTATCATACGCAGGAAGTGAAAGTCAGAAAGAGATCTCTTCTTCGTGTTGTGTTGAAAGAAGACAATCAGTTATTGGATGAAGTGGTAGTGGTAGGATACGGAACCGTCAAAAAGAGTGACCTTACGGGTGCTGTGTCCGGTGTATCCAACAGACAATACAAAAATCAACCTGTACAACGGGTTGAAAATATACTCCAGGGTCGTACTCCCGGTGTAGAAGTCACTGCTACGAGTGGTATGCCCGGAGCAAGTATGAAGGTGCGCGTTCGTGGAACTACCTCTATTAATAAAAGCAGTGATCCTTTATATGTGATTGACGGTATCATCTCTTCCAGTGGCTTGGACGGTATTAACCCTTCTGATATCCAGTCGATGGAAATACTGAAAGACGCTTCCTCCACTGCCATTTACGGTTCCCGTGGTTCGAATGGCGTTATCCTGATAACCACCAAACAGGGTAGTGAGGGAAAAGCACAGGTAACGTTCGATGCATCGGTAGGGCTTTCGACTGTCAGAAAACAGTATGACCTGCTGAACGCTTACGAATATGCAACTGCACTGAATGACATTCGCGGATCGTCTACTATCTCTGCCGAAGATCTTGAGGCTTATAAAAATGGAACGAAAGGAATTAACTGGACTGATCTTCTGACTCGTACAGGTATCACCCAGGATTATCGGCTTGCCATATCCGGAGGAAATGAAAAAGTGAAATACCTTATTTCGGGAAATGTGCTCGATCAGGAAGCCATCACCATCATGTCCGATTATAAACGCTATGGAATTCGGGCAAACATCGACTCGGAAGTGAAACCCTGGTTGACAATCTCTGCAAAATTAAACGCATCCAGTCTTCACAAACACAATGAAGGTGGGGCGAACTGGTTGCATGTCACTAACTTTTCGCCTACCATGGAGCTGAAAGATCCCGAAACCGGCGTGTACAATACAGACCCGTATAATATGATCGGTTCCAGCCCTTACGGTGAAATGATAGTGAACAATAGCGATAGCTATAGCTATAATTTAAACGCCAACCTGACATTGCTGTTTAAGATCATGAAAGGACTGACGCTTTCCGTTCAGGGAGGTTATGACTACGATAATAGTCCTTCTTATTCTTTCCGGTCGAAACTGGATTCACCGGGTGCCATCAATAGTGCGAGTAATACCAGTGCACTGCACAATTATTGGCAAAACACAAACAACCTGACCTGGCAAAAGCAGTTTGGCGATCATAGTTTCACCGCTATGGCAGTATGGGAGATAAGCCGCTCGTGGGATTCGCAACTGAAAGGAACTGGTTCTAATCTGAACAATGAAAGTGTAGGGTACTGGAATCTCGGCAATGCCGCTATAAGAGATGCGAGCAATTCTTATACGGAATTCTCTTTGGCTTCCGGTATCGTACGCGCTAATTACGTTTATAAAAAACGCTATTTCATTACTGCCGCATTGAGAGCCGACGGTTCTTCTAAATTCCAGGGAGACAACAAATGGGGATATTTCCCTTCCGCAGCTATAGCTTGGGATATTGCACAGGAATCTTTCATGAGTAATCAGCATGTACTTGACCAATTGAAGTTACGTGCCAGTTTCGGAGTTACAGGAAACCAGGATATTGCTGCTTATAGTACGCTGGGTATGTTGTCGGGTGCCTCTTACGGTTGGGGAACTTCCACTTCTTCTACGGGATATTGGGGGAATCAGTTTGCTACACCTGACATTACGTGGGAAAAGACTTATCAATATGATTTGGGATTGGACTTGAGTCTCGGAGGTTTTAATATAACAGTGGACTGGTTTAAGAAGCAAACGAAAGATCTGCTCTTTCAGAAACAAGTACCCAAATATAACGGAGGTGGTACCTATTGGGTTAATCAGGGGAAACTTAACAATACAGGAGTCGAAATGTCTCTCACTACTTTCCCTGTGAAGGGCGCCGTGACATGGGAAACCAGTCTGAATGCTTCTTATGTGAAGAATGAAGTAGCAGACCTCGCAGGAGATGACTTTGTACTCACTGCTAACTATAGCGATTTGGGAGGTCCTCTGCAAATTATGAAGCCCGGTTATCCTATGGGATCTTTCTATGTTTATCAATGGAAAGGATTCGATGATAAAGGCGCCAATCTTTATCAGAAAGCAGATGGTAGTCTGACAACGAATCCGACTTCCGATGATCTGGTCGTGAAAGGACAGGCAAGTCCCAAATGGACAGTAGGTTGGAATAACACTGTTACTTGGAAAAACTGGACGCTGAATGTCTTTTTCAATGCTGCCACCGGATATGACCGATTGAATATCAGCCGTTTTATGGCGGCATCCATGACTGGAGTCTCTCGTTTTATTACCTTGCGCGATGCCTACTTCAAAGGCTGGGATCATGTTGCTAACAAAGCTGACGCCCTTTATCCGAGTCTCACTAACACCGATAACAAGAGTTATGCCAATTCAGATTTCTGGCTTGAAGATGCTTCTTTTATTAAGTTGAAGAATATCAGTCTCTCGTACCGCATTCCTCGTCGTGTATTAAAGTTTGCAAGTGTACAATTGTCTGTCAGCGCACAGGATCTCTTTACGATCACCCGCTATAAAGGAATGGATCCCGAAGTGTATACCAGTTATGACGGACTGGACTATGGCGCTTATCCGATTCCGCGGACGATTACTTTCGGTGCTAAAATCAGATTTTAAACCACCTATTAAGACAATAACCGTATGAAAATAACATATACCTTTATAATGAAAGTTTTGCCTGCTCTTCTGGCAGCTTTGTGTTGGACTTCGTGTAGTGATTTCCTGGAAGAAGATCCGAAAGGACAATTGCCTTCGGATACCTATTTCAGCAACAAGGAAGATTTGGATGCTTCACTGACGGCTCTCTATTCCGTGATAGCAAGTTCACAGGCTAGTAATAACCTTTGTGGTACGAACTTCTTGGTGGGAGACGATATTTCCACTCATCCTTCAAGTAATAAGCAGCCTCTCCGTGAGCATGATCAGTTTGATGTGAAAGACAATAACTCGTGGTTGTCCAGTATGTGGGAACAGCGTTTCAAAGTTATCAAGGCCGCTAATTTTATCATTAATAATGCGGAGCGTACGCCGGAGGTGTCGAAAGAGGATATTAAGGTGGCTATTGCACAGGCGCATTATTGGAGAGCCTACTCTTATTTTTATCTGGTGACGACTTGGGGACGAGTTCCCATTATGCTGAAAGAAGAAATAGATTATAATGCTCCCTTAAAGACAGAGGAAGAAGTGTACGAACTGATCCTGTCTGACCTGAAAATAGCCGAAACCGGTTGTCTCGCAATGTATACAAAAGAACCTTATGCCAGAAACGGAATGAATATTGCCGTAAGTGAAGGAGCTGTGAAAGCAACAATGGCTTATGTTTATATGTGTATGGCGGGGTGGCCGCTTAATAAAGGAGTTGAATATTATAAACTGGCTGCCGCTAAAGCCAAAGAAGTGATAGACGGTGCAGATAATGGCACTTATTATTATAAACTGCTACCGGAATATAGTCAGGTATATTCGTGGGAGTACAATAATAAGAATACGGAGCTGCTGTTAGGTATCTACTATAACAGGGATGCGATGGGGCAGGCCGCTCCTTTAACTGATTTCCTTCAGGATATGAAACAGGCCGGTTGGGGAGATACGAATGGGGAAATCAAATTTTGGAAGAACTTTCCTGAAGGCCCTCGTAAAGATGCTACGTATTTCCCTAAAATCATGCTTAGCGACGGGAAACTATATGATTGGTGGTATGATACCGATCCTGCTTCTCGTGAAGTAGTCGCCCCTGTCTTTATGAAAACTGCAGAAGGAGCGGTGCGTGGAACAGAATTTGATTATACAAATCCTACCGTAGTCAATGCGTCGGGTGAGAAAACATTCCAGTTGTTACGTCTTTCGCAAGTATATTGCTGGTATGCCGAAGCGACAGGGCGTGCGGGAGAGATCAATGAACAGGCGGTCAAAGTTCTAAACGAGGTGCGCAACAGGGCAGATGGTGAAGAGACTGATAAATATACGACGGATATGTCTCCTGATAAACTGGCGGAAGCGGCTTACGATGAACATGGCTGGGAAATGGCGGGATACTATTGGGGAGGAATCGCCAGCAGAGCCAGGGATATGTTTAGAATGTACCGTTATAAGGATCATTTTGAATCCCGTAAGCTAAATAAGCCTATTGAGGTGGCGCACGATGTTTTCAGGAAAGAAGCTGTAGCAGTCACCGGAACTTGGGATGACAGTAAGATGTATGTTCCTTATCCTTATGAAGACGTGATTTTAAATCCGAACCTGGATAACAGTTGGAAAAACTGACAGTATTTAGTATGACTTATTGAATGATCTGTTTTTTATAGAACGATGTAGATTCTCACAATGGATTACATCGTTCTTTCTTTTTGTATGGCTTGTGGGATCAACCTATATCATTGTTCGATAGTTAAACTCTTGTCTTGTGTGCGAATAGCTGATTTGAAAGGGGAATTTAAAAACGTCGGGCTAGATTTCACTAAATGGAATAAAAGTGTTATTTTTGCATCTTGTTCTTAACGGAAATTAATCAAGAAATGATAGAAGATATTAAAAAAGCCTGTCAGGTGATGAATGAAGGAGGAGTGATCCTTTATCCCACCGATACCGTATGGGGTATAGGCTGTGATGCGACTAATGAAGAGGCTGTACGCCGCGTGTATGAGATTAAGAAGCGCGCTGACAGCAAGGCTATGCTGGTCTTGGTAGACTCTCCGGTTAAAGTAGATTTTTATGTACAGGATGTGCCTGATGTTGCATGGGATTTGATTGAAGTTGCCGACAAGCCGTTGACGATTATTTATTCCGGAGCACGTAACTTAGCATCGAATTTGCTGGCCGAGGATGGTAGTGTAGGGATTCGGGTGACGAATGAAGATTTTTCCAGACGACTCTGTCAGCAGTTCCGTAAAGCAATCGTTTCTACTTCGGCTAATGTCAGCGGGCAGCCGGGTGCGGCTAATTTTAGCGAAATCAGTGATGAAATCAAATTGGCGGTAGATTATATCGTTGGCTTTCGCCAGGACGATATGAGCCGGCCGAGACCCTCAAGTATTATTAAGTTGGAAAAAGGTGGAGTGATAAAGATAATTCGCGAATAAATGAAGGGAGAAAAACTTAGTTTATTACAGCGTTGCATCAAATGGCGGGAAGCGAATATAAAGGAGAAGCAATTTATTCTGATATTAAGTTTCCTGGTCGGAATTTTCACAGCGTTTGCCGCATTAATATTGAAATTCTTTATCCATCAGATACAGAATTTCCTAACTGATAATTTTAATGCAACGGAAGCTAACTACCTGTATTTGGTATATCCGGTAGTCGGGATTTTTCTTGCAGGTTGGTTTGTTCGTAATATTGTAAAGGATGACATCAGTCATGGAGTCACCAAAATTCTATATGCTATTTCCCGTAGACAGGGACGTATCAAGCGACATAATATCTGGTCCTCTACCATTGCCAGTGCGATCACCATCGGGTTTGGTGGATCGGTTGGAGCAGAGGCGCCGATTGTACTGACAGGTTCGGCAATCGGTTCCAATTTAGGAAGTGTATTCAAGATGGAGCACCGCACGCTGATGTTGCTCGTCGGCTGTGGCGCGGCAGGTGCGATTGCCGGCATTTTTAAAGCTCCGATTGCGGGATTGGTATTTACATTGGAAGTTTTGATGATCGACCTGACCATGTCCTCTTTACTTCCCCTGCTGATTTCTGCCGTGACAGCGGCAACCGTTTCATATATAATCACCGGTACGGAGGCTATGTTTAAGTTTCATCTGGATCAGGCATTCGAACTGGAGCGTATTCCTTTTGTTATTTTACTGGGAATTTTTTGCGGACTGATTTCATTGTACTTTACGCGTGCCATGAATTCGGTGGAAGGTGTCTTTGGTAAACTCAACAACCCTTATAAGAAACTGGCTTTCGGTGGTGTGATGTTGAGTATATTGATCTTCCTTTTCCCGCCTCTTTATGGTGAAGGATATGATACCATTAATCTTTTGCTGAATGGAACGTCTGCGGCAGAGTGGGATACGGTCATGAACAATTCTATGTTTTATGGCTATGGCAATTTGCTGCTGGTTTATCTGATGCTGATTATTCTGCTGAAGGTCTTTGCTTCCAGTGCAACGAATGGTGGCGGTGGTTGTGGTGGTATCTTTGCGCCTTCGCTTTATTTGGGATGTATCGCCGGGTTTGTCTTTTCTCATTTTAGCAATGACTTTGCTTTCTCCGCTTATTTGCCGGAAAAGAATTTTGCATTGATGGGGATGGCGGGAGTGATGAGTGGCGTTATGCATGCTCCGTTGACAGGGGTGTTCCTGATCGCCGAATTGACAGGGGGATATGACTTATTTCTTCCGTTGATGATTGTATCTGTAAGTTCATATCTGACCATTATAGCTTTCGAACCTCATAGTATCTATTCGATGCGTTTAGCTAAGAAGGGACAGTTGCTTACACACCATAAGGATAAAGCCGTGTTGACGTTGATGAAGATGGAGAATGTGGTGGAGAAAGATTTCGTTGTCGTACATCCGGAAATGGATTTGGGCGAATTAGTGAAAGCAATTGCTGCTTCCCATCGAAATGTCTTCCCGGTGACAGATAAGAAAACGGGTGGATTGTTGGGAATTGTACTTCTCGACGACATTCGTAACATCATGTTCCGGCAAGAACTTTATCACCGTTTCACTGTTAATAAATTAATGACATCTGCCCCTGCCAAGATATTCGATACGGATGGAATGGAACAGGTGATGCAGACGTTTGATGATACGAAAGCCTGGAATCTTCCGGTAGTGGATGAAGAAGGGCGATATCAGGGATTTGTTTCTAAATCGAAGATATTTAATTCATACCGGCAAGTATTGGTACATTTCTCTGAAGACTAACCGACAATCGGCAAGATGCCGGAGCCGGGTTTATGCAGATAACAGGTTGCTATGCAGATTATAAGACGATTATGAAAAAAGAAGATTTAAGAATAGTATATATGGGGACTCCCGATTTTGCGGTAGAGGCCCTGCGTCAATTAGTAGAAGGCGGTTATAATGTAGTGGGTGTGATTACAATGCCCGATAAGCCTGCCGGACGCGGACATAAGATTCAGTATTCTCCTGTAAAGCAATATGCACTTGAACAAAATTTACCGTTACTTCAACCGGAAAGGTTAAAAGATGAGGTTTTTGTAGAAGCATTGCGTGAATGGAAGGCGGACTTGCAGATTGTAGTTGCTTTTCGTATGTTGCCGGAAGTGGTATGGAATATGCCACGACTGGGTACGTTCAATCTTCATGCTTCTTTGCTTCCTCAATACCGTGGAGCTGCCCCCATTAATTGGGCGGTTATCAATGGTGATACGGAAACAGGAATTACTACTTTCTTTTTGAAACACGAGATAGACACCGGAGAAGTCATTCAGCAAGTACGTGTACCTATTGCAGATACGGATAATGTGGAAGTGGTACATGATAAGTTGATGGTACTGGGAGGAAAACTGGTTCTTGAAACGGTAGACGCTATATTGAATGGAACGGTAAAACCGATTCCTCAAGAAGAAATGGCGGTTGTCGGTGAACTTCGTCCTGCTCCGAAGATCTTTAAAGAAACCTGTCGGATTGACTGGAATCAGCCGGTGAAGAAGATATATGATTTTATCCGTGGATTATCACCTTATCCTGCTGCTTGGAGTGAACTGATTACTTCTGAAGAAGGAGCAGCAGTGGTCGTGAAGATATTTGAAAGCGAGAAGATTTATGAATCACATCAATTAGCTACAGGAACAATTGTGACCGATGGAAAGAAATTTATGAAAGTAGCTGTACCGGATGGATTTGTATCTATTCTTTCTTTACAGCTTCCCGGTAAAAAACGTCTGAAAATAGATGAATTGCTTCGTGGATATCACCTGGAAGATGGTTGTCTGATGAAGTAATTAATCGGATGAGCAGATTAAAACGAGCAAGCCATTAGATTATAAATAGAATAAAACGTCCCGAATAAGTGACGGCTAGAACCTAAAATAAAAGAATTATGAAACCAATTATCGCTCCTTCCATTCTTTCTGCCGATTTTGGATATTTGGCAAAGGATATTGAAATGGTAAACCGCAGTGAAGCGGAGTGGGTACATATTGATATTATGGACGGAGTATTTGTTCCGAACATTTCATTTGGCTTTCCGGTACTGAAATATGTGGCGAAGTTAAGCCAGAAACCGCTGGATGTGCATTTGATGATTGTGAATCCGGAAAAGTTTATTCCGGAGGTAAAAGCGTTGGGCGCCCATACGATGAATGTGCATTATGAAGCTTGCCCGCATTTGCATCGGGTGATTCAACAAATCAGAGAAGCTGGGATGCAGCCTGCTGTAACTATCAATCCAGCCACTCCTGTAGCTCTTTTACAAGATATTATCCGGGATGTATATATGGTGCTTATCATGAGCGTGAATCCGGGATTTGGCGGACAGAAGTTTATCGAACATTCAGTAGAAAAAGTTCGTGAGCTGCGTGCCCTGATTGAACGGACAGGTTCGAAAGCGCTCATTGAAGTAGACGGTGGGGTGAATCTGGAAACAGGTGCCCGCTTGGTTGAGGCGGGAGCCGATGCGTTAGTGGCTGGTAATGCTGTCTTTGCGGCACCCGATCCGGAGGCGATGATTCGTCAGTTGCACGAACTGTAACTCATCTGTTGAGTACTTTTTACATCCATCGATATCCCTATATACGCCTGATTATCCCTTGGATAACAGGCGTTTTTTGTGGAGATCATTTTTTTGACCGTTCATGGGAACCTTTTTGGAGTGTTCTAGCCTTTGGACTTTGTATTGCTTTATTGTTTGTTCTTTATTTCCTGAAACGCCATTCATTGCGATGGTGCTTTGGATTAGCAGTCTCTATCCTTTGTTTTATAGGAGGATGGCTTGGAATAACTTGGCAATTACAACACGCTGTCTACTCTTTTCCGGAAGAAGAAACAGTGTATCGGGTTTTAATAACGGATGCACCTCAAGCGAAAGAACATACCTACCTCTGCCAGACATTATTAAAGGAACGTCGTGATACTGCCGGCACATATCCGATAGAACGTGCTGTAATTCTTTATCTACAGCAAGATTCGGTCGTTACCCGGTTGAAAAGTGGAGATGAACTGCTGATTTCTGCCCGTATTTCTCCCCCTCTCAACAATCGGAACTTTGATGAATTTGATTATGCCCGCTTCCTGATGCGGAAAGGAATCAGTGGAACAGGATATGTTGCATCCGGGAAATGGACAAAACAGGACGGGATGAATAACCTTGATCTCAAAAGTATAGCCAGCTCTTGCCGAAGAAGGATGATTTCACTTTATCAGAAACTGGGATTTTCCGGTGATGAACTGGCTGTACTTTCAGCACTGACCATAGGAGACAAAACGGAATTAAGTGATTCGGTTCGTGAGAGTTATTCGGTGGCCGGTGCAAGTCATATTCTAGCTCTATCCGGTTTGCATATCGGGCTTTTATATACACTGCTCTTTTTCATACTGAAACCTATTGCCCGAAGAGGAAATATAGGTAGAGCTATACGTTCTGTTCTTCTTCTTATCCTATTATGGGCTTTTGCCTTTTTCACAGGACTTTCTCCTTCGGTAGTACGCTCGGTCAGTATGTTTTCAATTTTAGCAATGGCAGATATGGTTGGTCGCCAACCGCTATCTCTAAATACATTGGCGGCAGCTGCATGGTTGATGCTATTCTGTAATCCGGCATGGTTGTTTGATGTTGGTTTCCAGCTCTCTTTCCTTGCTGTTGCTTCCATCCTATTGATTCAAAAACCAATCTATCACCTGATTACGGTGAAAGGTAGAATAGGAAAATATATTTGGGGACTGATGAGTGTGTCTGTTGCTGCACAAATAGGAACGGCTCCGCTTGTTATGTTTTATTTTTCCCGGTTCTCTGTACATTTTCTATTGACGAACTTGGTTGTTATTCCTTTCATTACGATTATCCTGTATGCTGCTGTCATTATGCTTCTTCTGACTCCTCTTTCGTGGCTTCAGATCGTAGTGGCCGAAGGTGTTAAGAAACTATTGGAAGGACTTAACTTCTTCGTCCGATGGGTGGAACAGCTTCCTTACGCTTCTATAGATGGAATCTGGCTTTATCAGTCAGAAATATTGGGTATCTATATCGTTGGCTTTTTGTTAACCTATTATTTCATGAACCGTCGATACCGGAATTTATTGATTTGTCTTTTTTCTATCTTATTACTGGGGACTTATCATTCAACATTATATTGGCTAGATCGTCCCCGGACAAGCCTGGTCTTTTATAACGTGCGCGGTTGCCCTGCAGTACATTGCATTGAGAGCGATGGACGTTCCTGGATAAACTATGTAGATACTATCTCCAATGAAAAACGTCTGAAGCGCATGGCTGCTAACTATTGGAAGCATCATCATCTTCTGCCTCCCAAAGAAATAACTGCCGATTGCCGGTATATGGAACTTAATCGTCAGCAGCAGATTATATCCTATCATGGCTGTCATATTTGTGTAATAAATGATAACCATTGGCGGAACAAAACCACCGTTTCTCCGTTATATATTCAGTATCTTTACTTATGCAAAGGATATGACGGACATCTGGAAGAGCTCACCCGAATCTTTTCTTTCTCTTACGTCATATTGGACGCATCTCTCTCGGAATACCGCAGACACCTCCTTGAAAGCGAATGCAAGCAATCCGGTCTGCGGTTTATCTCGCTATCCGACGAAGGTTCTGTCCGCTTTTTGCTCTAAGTACAAAGATTTATCGTACATTTGCACCTTGATAAAGTATAAGAGTATGTTGACGAAAGTAATTGAACAAGCCAAAATAGACCATTTTACTAAATGGTTTGAACGAGCTGACAAAATAGTAATTGTATCTCATGTTTCTCCTGACGGCGATGCTATCGGTTCTTCATTGGGATTATATCATTTTTTAGATTCACAAGAGAAAACAGTAAACGTAATTGTGCCGAATGCTTTTCCCGATTTTCTGCGGTGGATGCCGGGCAGTAAGGATATCCTGTTGTATGACCGTTACAAAGACTTTGCAGATAAATTGATCGCCGAAGCAGATGTCATCTGTTGCCTCGATTTCAATGCACTGAAGCGTATCGACGATATGGCAGATGCTGTGGCCGCTTCTCCGGCACGTAAAATAATGATCGATCATCATTTATATCCCGAAGATTTCTGTAAGATAGTAATGTCCTATCCCAAAATATCTTCTACTTCCGAACTGATATTCCGTCTCATCTGCCGTATGGGATATTTCAGTGATATCTCTAAGGAAGGCGCAGAATGTATCTACACAGGGATGATGACAGATACCGGTGGGTTCACCTATAACTCGAACAACCGGGAGATTTATTTTATCATTAGCGAACTCCTTTCTAAAGGAATCGATAAAGATGATATTTATCGTAAGGTGTACAACACCTATTCGGAGAGCCGTTTACGTTTGATGGGATATGTATTATCGAACATGACTGTGTATTCGGAATTTAATTCGGCTCTAATCACCCTGACAAAAGCAGAGCAAAGCAAATTTAACTATATAAAAGGCGATAGCGAAGGCTTTGTTAATATTCCCCTTTCCATTAAAAATGTCTGTTTCTCTTGCTTCTTGAGGGAAGATACCGAGAAACCGATGATTAAAATATCCCTTCGTTCAGTAGGAACCTTCCCATGCAATCAGTTAGCTGCCGAATTCTTCCATGGAGGAGGCCACTTGAATGCTTCGGGCGGTGAATTTTTCGGAACGATGGAAGAGGCAAAAGCGGTCTTTGAGAAAGCGCTTGAGAAATATAAACCTTTACTAACAGCGAAAAGCTAAAGATGGAAGGTTAAAAGTGAATATGGAAAGGTTAAAAGATACGAACTTTCAACTTCCCCCTTTCAACTTTTAATGATTTTGAGATACATTTGTGCGGAATATAGCTAAATAACAGATAATGAAGAAACTTGTATTTTTATTTCTCTCTTTGTTGGCAGCCGGAGGTATATTCCAGGCGTGCGACGATTCAAAGACTTACGCTGAAATGTTGGAGGACGAAAAGAATGCGGTGAATAAATTCATCAAAGATAAAAGAATCCAGATCATTTCACAGGACGAATTTGAGAAGAATGATACTGTCACCGATTTGATCCGGAACGAATACGTTGCCCTCTCCGATGGTGTATATATGCAGATTGTAGATAAAGGCTCCGAGAACGAGGCTGATACGGTGAAGAATAATGATGAGATACTGGTACGTTTTATGGAGTACAGTATCCTTGATAAAGATACCGCGTTATCTAATTTGAGCGCCGTGGAAACTGTGGACGCATTCCGTTATACGGTGACCTCGTCTTCCATAGCGGGAACTTTCTTGCAGGGATACATGATGACCTACTATTCTTCGCCGGCTGTTCCGGCAGGATGGCTTGTCCCATTGACTTATGTGCGTGATATGGCTCACGTAAGACTGATTATTCCTTCCAAGATGGGACATCAGACGGCTATGCAATACGTATATCCTTATTATTACGATATCCGGAAATATCAAATCTGGAAATAACTAACCAATATTTAAATTATTAACCTATGACTCTAATCAAATCTATCTCTGGAATCCGCGGAACGATCGGCGGTGGTGTAGGCGAGGGGTTGAATCCGCTCGACATCGTGAAGTTTACTTCGGCATACGCTACCCTTATCCGCAAAACGTGTACTGTAAAAAGTAACAAGATTGTAGTAGGCCGTGATGCGCGCATCTCGGGCGAAATGGTAAAGAATGTGGTAGTAGGTACCCTTATGGGTATGGGCTGGGACGTAGTGGACATTGAT
>OOCM01002263.1_pt1 | contig 13026 bp, 9 predicted proteins | sample 1671111 | NCBI WGS metagenome assembly OOCM01 (sample SAMN06348123, study PRJEB24527) | human gut metagenome | biome: human gut; feature: ankylosing spondylitis patient; material: feces | host: Homo sapiens | place: China | collected 2015-10 | reverse complement strand
TGATTGGTATTGCACAAATTTCCGGCATTTTGAAGAAAAACCTCGGAAGCCTTGCAGCACAAGACTCCCGAGGTTTTTCGCGATAGTAGTCAAATAGTAGTCTGTGTGCCCCGCAGGTCATGCATCTCAGATGCAGCGGCTCCCGTTTTCAGCACACACGAACCGCATACTTCACACGATTCCCGTACTGTGTCGATTTGAGCAGTCCCAGTTTTTCAAACTTCAACACAAAGCTGCGGATCGTTGCGTAAGCGGCGTTCCCGAAGTCCTTTTCCAACTGCTTGGTGGAAAACTCCGCGTCGCCGTAAGCCGAGAGGACAAACTCCCACAGTGCTCTCTCCTTCTCAGTGACCTGTCCATGGGACAGGGCTTCTTGAAATGCCTCCGTCGTCTGAGCAGCCGGAAGTGCCCCGTTCAGTTTATGATATACATTTTCGATAAAATAAGCCAAAAACGGTGTTGCGTCCACCACACCGCTGATCCTCGCGTTCTCCTCCACCAGCGTATAGGCGTCATAATACCCCTTGCGGCTTTTGTTGATATACTCGGAGAGCGGCACGAACAGCGCAGAGGAATACCCCTGCTGCACCAGATACCACAAATGCATCAGCCGCGCCATTCTGCCGTTGCCGTCAAAGTATGGGTGCAGATACGCGATGTAGAAGTGGATCAGCGCCGCTTTCAGCAGGTCGTTGATCTCAGAATCCTCGCGGATAAACGCGACCAGTTCTCCCATGCGCTCCGGCAGTGCCTGCCAGGGAAGGCCCGTGTGCTCCACCTTTGCGCCGACCACATACACGCTGTCATGCCGGTAGAAATGTCCGGGCAGCAGCCGGTCTTCCTCAGAGAGATAGACCCCGATTGCCATTTCATAGAGCTGGTGAATAGTCTCCTCGGTGATTTGGTTTGCCGGGTCACTGATGAACTCCAGCCCCTTTTTCATGCCAAAAATGCGGCTTTCGCTTTCGTCTGCGGGAGCAAGACCGGAGAGGATCTTGCGGACGCTGTCGCGAGTAAAATCCACCTGCTCGATGGTGAAGGTGGAAACGATCTCCTCCTCCATCGCCTTGACTCCGTAAAGCTGTGTGCTGTTCTGCGGCGTCAAAAGCACCTTGGCGGCAGAAAGGCGCACCTGTGCAATGCTGCTCAAATAGACGATGCTCTGTCCGGAGAAGTCCTTGAGCGGCAGCGAATGATAGAAGCCGTTTTTTAGCAGCTCCGTGAACTCTTTGATGTCGGCCTGTGGGAATTTATAGCCGAGCTTTCTCAAATCCAGAATGTTTTTGTCGGACAGCATCTTGGTAAACAATGCGGCATCCATGAAAGCGCCTCCGTCCCTGATTGCAATTAGTATCAACAAGTATCAGTATAATGGAGTATGCCCAAAATTGCAAGAGAGAAAATAGGTTTGTGATAATTTTCAAGTGTCGCCTTACTCCGAAGTTATTGGTATAACAAGTAATACGCTGTTGCGAAATACCCAATGATAAAATTCTTATTCCTATTCCTCATTGAAGAAGCCGTCCGTCTCCCTGCTGATATCGCCGTCCGCAAGCGGCATCCCGCAGCATTGGCAGATAAGCTGTCTCGGTGAGCCGAGCAGCGTATTGATGGAAACATCGAAGAGTTTTGAGAGCAGTTTCAGGGTTTCGATATTCGGCGTCGTCTCGCCCGTTTCCCTAAATTAAAGATATTGGTTATGTATGAGTGCCTACGCCTACTTGCATAGGTACTCATATTCGTTGTTTTACTCAATTTTGCCGATAAATCGGTAGTAGATGTCAATATCCTGCTCACGCATACCGTCCACGATGGCTGCTTCGTGAATGACGATTTCCTCAATCAGCGTATTCAGAAGCTCCGCTGTCAGTTCGGTGGGATTAGCGTATCATAGTCTGCTACACTAAATTCAATCTCATAAATACATATCCATCTTCAATGGAATCTGAATAGGCAAATCCCAACTTTGTCCAAAACTTCTGCGCAGCTGTATGGCGCTGATTTACAGGAGCTGAAACTCGTCTTGCTTTGTATTCCTTATAAAGGAAATCAATACAGAGTTTGGCAGCAGCAGTTCCATACCCCTTTTTTTGATAGGCATCATCAATAAGAAAATTGATTATTTGATAGTTTTCTTCACCAACATACATTGAAACAAAGCCAATCATTGTTTCATCAGCATAAATTGCAAATGGCTTGGTGTCTTTATAATGAACCCATGCTTCTGCCAGAGAATACGCCACAGAATCCACAAAATTTTCATTTGCAACGCTGGCTTTAAGATTAAGACAGTCTGTGTAGTTATTCTCGTTGATTGTTCGTAGCTCTATCATTTTATCTTTCTCCCAATTTTCATATCCTGTCGCCACTTGGGAGCTTCGCCATCGTCTGCCCAATGCTCATCCATAGAGGCGATCTTACCGTCTTTCAGCTTGATACGACAAACCACATAGCCTGCGTATTTGTCATCCACAAGGGCGGCATACACCGGAAACTTGGCAAAAAGATATTCTTCCATTTCTTCTCGTCCTGCTTTAATGTTCGGCCTGGATGCAATGCCTTTATATGAACGCAGCTCTACACGAAATAGGGCAACCATTTCTGCAAGTGCATCATTTGCTTGTTTTATCTCTAATATCTCCATCATAATTGCCCTCCTTTGGCTGCATACAAAATCTCATAATAATTATAGCATAAATATGTGAAAAAATCTATCATATACATGGAAATCCCGCCCGTCCCGATATATTTGTGATCGGAACGGGCAGGACATAGTTAATCAAGCGGCTTATACTCGGTTACAGTTTTCAAATAAGTTTCGGGATTGCCGTTCAAGATAAGGTCGTTATACTCCAAAGGAGCGTTGTAAATTAGATAGTCAAGCTCTGACCGTTCATACATATTTCGGGCAACCTCGTTCTCAACCGCAATCGTATCAATCGCAATCATGCTGCCATCGGTGAATTTCAGTTCCACACAGCAGTTATCGAAGTTAAGAACAAGAAAGCCGCGAGTCAAATCATGCAGAGCAGCCTGGAAATCTAAGCTATCCCCCAAAAAGCTCTGTCCGGTTGCGCTACGCAGTAAAAACAGATAATTTGAACAATTCTATATAAAAATGCCGTAAAATCATATGATTTTACGGCATTTTTGGTACGCCCGACACGATTCGAACGTGCGACCTACAGAGTCGGAGTCTGTCACTCTATCCAACTGAGCTACGAGCGCATTTATGAGATAAGCGGCGAAGTGCCGGTCATCGCTTTTTGAAATTGGTAGTCAAACAGTAGTCAAGGAACAAGCGGAAAATCACCCTCACGCCCGAAAAGTCCAGTCGTATCAACGGCTTTGGGCTTCTCTCAGCCGAATGGGGCAGAAACGTCGGAGTCTGTCACTCTATCCAACTGAGCTACGAGCGCATTTTTTACTGCCCATATAGTATAACAGATACGCGGCGGAAAGTAAAGCAGAAAAATGGCGGATTGCATTTTGAAGGAAAACTGGTACAATGAAGAAAACGGGAGGCGAGGGTATGACGGCGGGGGAGCGGGTGTTTTCGGTTGTGCGCGGGCGGCTTTATGAGCGGCTGCCGGCGCTGGCGCTGCCGTTGGGGAAGCTTTCCTGCCGGGAGGCGGATGTGACGGCCGCCGGGACGGATGGGCGCGCGGCGCTCTTTGCGCCCGGTTTTCTGGAACGGGAATTTTTGGCCGGAAGCGAACTGCCGGAGCGGCTGACGCTGCATTTGCTGCTGCACCTCATGCTCGGCCATCCGCAGAACAGGAGGGGCCGCGAGAAAGCACTCTGGGATACGGCCTGCGATCTTGCGGTTCTGCTGGTGCGGCACGCGCTTCTGCCGCAGGAGCGCGAAGCGCCCGATGCGTTCTCTGCCCGCTGTAAGCTGCAAGTGAAAAAAGCGGGCCGCGCGGAGGAGATTTACGCGCTTTTACAGGCGGAGCCGGAGCTTCTCACGCCGGACGAGCGGCTGAGCGCGGTACTGGACGAGCATTCCCGATGGGAGACGGTGCGCGCCGCAGACCGGCCTGCTGCCTCCGGTGAAGGGGACGAAACGGGCTTTCAGGCGCTCGGGCGGCTCCTGCCGCAGCCGCTGCCGGAAAAGCCTGTCATCGGAAGCGGGGCGGGCGGCGCGGTCTTCTCGATCAAGCCGGATACGCGCGAAAGCGCGCCGTTTGCCGCCGTGCTGCGCGAGCTGTCCGAGACGCGCGAGAACCGGCATGTGTCCGGCGAGGAATTTCAGTACGCCTGGTACCTCTACGGAATGGAGCACTATGGTGGCATGCCGCTGATCGAGCCGCTGGAATATTCCGAGGAACGCCGTCTGCGCGAGCTTGCCGTTGTGATCGACACGTCGGCGTCATGCTCCCGGTCACTGTGCGCCGGATTTCTGGGGGAGCTTGCGGGGCTGCTGGGCCGTGAAAACCTGTTCTTCGAGCGCTTTAATCTGCACGTGATCGAATGCGACTGCGAGGTGCAGCAGGATACACGCCTGACGACGCTGGCGGAGCTGTCCGATTGGCTGCGGACCATGACGCTGCACGGCGGCGGGGGCACGGACTTCCGCCCGGCGTTCCGGTACATTGACGGCTTGATCGAATCGGGTGAATTCGCGCATTTGCAGGGGATCTTGTATTTTACCGACGGCTACGGCGTGTTTCCAGATGCGCCGCCCGCGTACCGGGTGATTTTCGCCATGCTGCAGTACCGGTATGACGATATCGATTTGCCGCCGTGGGCGGAAAAGCTGATTCTGGAAGCGGACAAGCCGAAAGGAGACGAAGCATGGATATAAAACAGGCAAAGCAGGAGCTGCGGCAGACCATCCGCGCCTATACGGCCAGAACGGAGGACGGCGTGTGGCGCATACCGCGCGAAAAGCAGCGGCCTGTCCTGCTCATGGGCCCGCCGGGCATCGGCAAAACGGCGATTTTGTCACAGCTTGCGCAGGAGGAGCACGTCGGCCTCGTCTGCTACACCATGACGCACCACACGCGCCAGAGCGCGCTCGGCCTGCCGGTCATCGTCGACCGCACAGCGGCCGGGCGGCAGTTCCGCGCGACGGAATATACCATGAGCGAGATCATTGCCTCGGTCTATGCGCAGATGGAGAAAACCGGGCTTCGGACGGGGATTTTGTTTCTCGACGAGATCAACTGTGTCTCTGAGACGCTCATGCCCGCGATTTTGCAGATGCTGCAGAACAAGACCTTCGGTGTCCACGCGCTGCCGGAGGGCTGGATGATCGCGGCGGCAGGCAATCCGCCGCGCTATAACCAGTCCGCGCGGAGCTTCGACATGGCGACGCTCGACCGGGTGCGGCGTATCGATCTGGAGCCGAGCCTTGCTGTCTGGCAGGAATACGCTGCCGCGCACGCCGTTCATCCGGCAGTGCTGGCGTATCTGCGATTGCATCCGGAGCACTTTTTTGTCTGCGATGCGCAGCGTTCGGCGGGCAGCTTCGTGACCGCGCGCGGGTGGGAGGACCTGTCTGCGCTGCTGCTGACCTATGAAGCGCTCGGATTTGCCTGCACGCAGACACAGGCGCGGGAATATCTGCATGTTCCCGAAATTGCGGCGGGCTTCGCGGCGTTTTACGAGCTTTACCGCCGCTATGCCGCTTCGCTGCCGCTGGAGGCGCTTCTGCGCGGGCAGACGGACGCGGGCGCGGAGGCGCTGCGCGGTCTGCCGTTCGAGGGACGGCTGTCTGTTGTGGAATTTCTGCTGCACAGCCTGCAAACGCAGCTGTGCGCGATGGAGGACGCATCCGCGCTTGCGTTCAGTGCGGAGAGCTTTCTGAAAAGCGTTCCGGCAGGGGAGGGCTATGCCGCCCGTGCGGAAAAGCAGCTGGAAAACCGCCGCGCGGCGCTTCAAATCCGCCGGGAATGCGGCGTGCTGTCCGCCGAAGACGAACGGCGGGAGACGGCGTTTCTGACGCGATCGGACGCCGCGCTTGCCGCGCGATCGGACGCGGAGGCATTTGACGCGGTGCGGCTTCTGGCCGAAAGCGCCGGAACAGCGGCGGAGCAGAACAGGAAGAACACACTCTGCGCGCTTGAAAACAGCCTGCGCTTCGTCTGCGCGGCCTTCGGCGACGAGCAGGAGCTGTGGATCCTGCTGCACGGTCTGCAGGATTGCGGCGCGGCGGCATTCCTGCAAAAAGAAAACAGCTCCGTCTATCAGGAGCTGCTGTCCCGCGCAACGCCGGAAGCAAAGGCCGCGGCGTTGCGGGAGGAATTGAGCAGGGGAGCGGGACTGTGACAGATTAAGGCCGAAATGCGTCAGGCTTACGCAGAGAGCGACAGAAATTCGAATGGAATTGGTAGAGGCGGACGACTTGTCCGCACGGCGGAACGCAGTGAATTTCTTCGAGAAGTTGCGGCGAATTCGCACACACCCAACGCCTTCCCCGGTGGGGAAGCCTTGGGCGCTCCCGCGCCGGTGCTTTACCGAAAAGAAATGTTCTTAATGCTGCAGCGTACCACAGAAGCTATGAAACATCGCCATTGTGTTTAGGGTGTATCTGAAAACTCATGATGTGACCGGCAGCGAGGGATTTTTGCGTTGCGCAAGACATTTTTTCGCAGGAATACTGACGTATTTCAAGGAAAAATGACGCGGCGCACCGCAAAAAGGCCCGCTGTCCGGGTGCGTTGGGAGTTTTCAGATACACCCTAAGGGAAGCTGTTTTGGGCGCGGTTAAAACAGATCCAGCATGGCGTCCAGATAGATGGCCTCGCGCACGTGCAGCTGATGCTCCGGCTTTGTCAGATAGTAGAGCAGAAATTCCAGAAGTATGGCGCTGCCGAGGCCGCGGCCTTCGAGCTTGAAATTGGTGAAGCCAATGGGCAGATAGACTGTCCGGATGTCCTGCGCGCTGATAAAGCCGAGGTTTTCCATGGCGCGGGAAAACCGGTAGCCGTCCGCTGCGCCGGGAGCGGTGCAGCGGTGCGGAGCGTCCTCGCCGAGCGTTTTCCGGCTGACGGCCTCGTAGCAGGCTTTGCGGTCTTTGCAGCCGAACCAGCAGCATTCGTTGCACAGAAATTCTGTCTTGTCCTTCAGCGACTGCGGCAGTGTGCGCAGCTGTTCAAAGGCCCTGTTCAGCCGGAAATCCGGCACGACGAAGCGGAACGCTTCGCGCTCCAGCTCCTTCCGGAGCTGGGGAAAGCCGGTCAGCACCTTTGTCGTAGAAGAGACAAAGTAGAATCGCGGATAGGCAGTGCGCAGATAGTCCAGCAGCAGGTCGGAATGGACGATCACGCCGTTCTGCGGCCCGCCGGGTTCCGAGAACAGGCGGCAGAGCGCATTGCAGGCTGGATCGGACAGATGGGCCTCCGTCAGAAGGGAATTGCTGAACGTCAGCCGGGCGGAAAGGCCGTATTCCTGCGTCAGCGCCAGGACCGCGCGCGGGTCCTGCTTGCCGCAGCCCACGCGTCCGCCGCCCCAAATGCAGCCCTCCGGCGCGCCATAAATCGAGGCGATCTCGCACCAATCATAAAAATATTCCCGGTGCGCCCGGTAGAGCGGCAGAAAGACGCGGTAAAACTCATAAAATTCAAACAGGCCGGGCAGATGCAGCTGCGCACGTTTCGGTTCGGTCATGTGGTTGTCCTCTGATACGAAGCCCCGATTTCCAGACGGAAACCGGGGCATTGTGTGTGATGGGGCAGGGGAGATTAGGCCTCTTCCTCTTCCTTCTTTGCGTCTTCGATGATCTTGGCCTGGTTCATCTGCGGGACTTCCTCGTAGCGGACGAACTTGAGCGTGTAGCTGCCGCGGCCCTGGCTCATGGCGCGCAGGTCGATGGAATAGGTGGTCATTTCGCCGATGGGGACTTCCGCCTCAACGATCTGATAGCCGGGGTTTTCGGGATCGGGGTTCATGCCCATGACGCGGCCGCGGCGCTTGTTGAGGTCGCCGATGACGTCGCCCATGTTGTTGTCAGGGATGAGAACCTTGAGTTCGCCGATCGGCTCGAGCAGGGTCGGGCCGGCGGTGGGCAGACCTTCCTTGTAGGCGATGCCGGCAGCGGTCTGGAACGCCATATCGGAGGAGTCGACGGGATGGTAGGAGCCGAAGTACAGCGTGGACTTCAGGAACACGACCGGATAACCGGCCAGAACGCCCTTGCCGACGCAGTTGCGCAGGCCCTTTTCAACGGACGGGATGAAGTTTTTCGGCACGCAGCCGCCGACCGTCTCATCCGCGAAGATCATCTCTTCGGACTCGGACTGCGGCTCGAAGCGGATGTAAACATCGCCGAACTGGCCGTGACCGCCGGACTGCTTCTTGTGACGGCCGTGGATCTCGACCTTCTTCTTGATCGTCTCGCGGTACGCGATCTTGGCGGGCTTGAGAACAGCCTCGACCTTATACTTGCTCTGGAGCTTTGCCATGAGGACGGACAGCTGCATATCGCCGACGCCCGCAATGATGAGCTCCTTGGTCTCGGGATCGTTGCCGTAGGTGAAGGACTCGTCCTCTTCTTTCAGCTTGACAAGGCCGTTGGCGATCTTGTCTTCGGTGCCCTTGACCTTGGCGTAGACAGCCATCTTGTACATCGGCTCGTCGTAGGTCATGCCCTTGATGCGGACGGTCTTGCCCGGCATGCCGAGGGTGTCGCCGGTCTTGACGGAGGCAAGCTTCGTGAAGACGCCGATGTCGCCGCAGCAGACCTTGGAGGTCTTGGTGTTGTCCTTGCCCTTCGGGAAGAACATATTGCCGAGCTTTTCAGAATCGCCGGTGCGGACGTTGGTGACGGTGAGGGTGTCCTCCATGTCGCCGGAGATGACCTTGAAGTAGGAGTTCTTGCCGTACTGGTCAGCCAGCGTGTTGAAAACGAACGCCATCGGGCTGCCGTTCGGGTCGAGCTTGAACTCGGACTCGCCGCCCTCGTCGTCGACCTTGGTCATGGGCTTGCCCTCGAGGGGGTTCGGCGCATACTTGACGATGTTGGCCATCAGGTTGGTGGTGCCGAGGCCGGTGTAGGCGCAGCCGCAGAAAACGGGGGTCACGCTGCGGTCCCGGATACCGGCCTTGATGCCGGTCTGAAGCTCTTCGGCGGTAAACGGCTCTTCCATGAAGAACTTCTCCATGAGGGCCTCGTCAGTCTCCGCGACCTGCTCGTTGAGCTCGGCCATGTATTCTTCGATCCTGTCGTTGGCGTCTGCGGGCAGAGCGATCTCCTTGCCGTTTGCGTCATAGGCCTTCTTCTCAATCAGGTCGACCAGGCCGACAGCCGTTTCGCCCTGCATGATGGGGAAGGTGAACGGAATGACGGAAGCGCCGAACATTTCGCGCAGGGAATCGAGAACGTTGAAGAAGTTGGCGTGCTCCTCGTCGAGCTTGGAGACGTAGAACATGGCGGGAAGACCGGCCTTGGCGAGATACTTCCAGCCCTTTTCGGTGCCGACACCGATGCCGCTCTTGGCGGTCAGGCAGATGAGACCCGCGTCAACCACGCGCAGGGACTGCACGATCTGACCGGCAAAGTCAAAATAGCCCGGATTGTCGATCACGTTGAGCTTGCACTTGTTATATTCAACGGGAATGACGGAAGAAGAAATGGAATACTGTCTCTTCTTCTCTTCGTCGTCAAAGTCAGAAACAGTGGTGCCATCGGCGCGCTTGCCCAGACGGGTGATCGCCTTGGTGGTGAACAGCATGCTCTCGCAAAGAGCGGATTTGCCGTCGCCGCCATGGCCAAGCAGGCAGATGTTGCGAATGTCATTGGCAGTATAGCCCATAGTAAAAATTACTCCTTTCTCCAGACGGGGCGCAAGACGGCGCGCTCCGTCCCTCGGCAGTTCTCATTTCGCCGACTCTTAAATTCCATTATATACGAATCTCCATAGGATTGCAATTAGAATCTTGTCAAATCCCATGAAAATCTGCGATTTTTCACGCGCGGCTATGCGCGGCCCGCCAAAAGTCCGGCCAGAAGCCCCGGAAGGAGCCACAAAGCCGTGTACAAAAACAGGTTCCAGCACGACGCGGCGAGGTCTGCGCCGAGGAATGTCAGCACAAACATCAGCCCCGCGCCGAGGATGCTTCCCACAAGGGCAATGCAGATGCACAAAATCGCCGTGCTCCGCAGTCCCCGCGCCGCGACAACGCTCCCGGCGAAGCTTGCAAAGCTGCTGCGGGCCATGAGCGCGCCCTGCGTTCCGCTGCGTACAGTCTCCGGCTCGGAAAGGGCCGCGCGCTCCTCCACGATGGGGAATTCAATGTGCTCGGGCGGGATCTTGTAGCGCTGCTTTAAAAACTGCGGCGTGATCATAAAATCGCGCGTGGCCAGCACCGGCACGAGCGCGCCTGCGCGCAGAACGGAGGCAAGACCGGCCCGGACGGATTCCGCCGGAGCGTAGTTGAGGGCGAAGACGGCGGTAAGCTCGCCGTTGACGGACAGATAGACTGCCTGCTTCAGCCGCGTCCCCTCCGGCACGCGCACACGCATGAGCTTCATGAACGCGATGGAGCCCATGAGCACGACGTCGCCCCGGATCGTCGCGCCGAGGCCGCCGCTTTCGTACCGGCGGAAGCTGTCGACGGTATAGCGCCTGCCGTTCTGGTCGTGCATCATCTGCTCGAACAGCGGGACAAGACCGCTGCCCGCCGTCTGTACGACGGCGTTGGCATAGCCGATGACCATGGGCGCGGGGCGGCTGCCGTAGAGCTTCATGCCGCCCTGCGTTACGTTCTGCGGCGGGAACAGGTCGGCGTCCTCAATGATCAGTCCGGCCTCACCGGACAAGATCCGTGCGCCCTGCCAGCCAGCGACGGCTGCGCCGACGCGGTACAGCTTTTTCGCAAACGTGGAAAACGGTTTGGCGTAGGCAATGAGCACGCCTGCGGGGAAGCCCGCCAGCAGCATGGCTGTCCACGACCAGAGAAAGCTCTTTCCGCCGCGCATCGCGGTCAGAATGGACAGCACGAGCGTCACCGCCGTCATGACAGGGGCATAGACGCGCATGATGCGGCTGCCCGCGTCCGGCATTTCCAGCTGGATGGCGAACTGCGCCGCGTCGCCCGGCGCACGGAAGATGCAGTCGTAGCCGTGCCACGCCTTTTCCTCCCGCACGGCGGCGACAGGCTCTTCCATGTTGCCTGCCGCGCGCAGCGACCTGCGCCGCGCCTCATATAATAAGCTCCGGCCCCAGAGGGCAAGCAGCAGCAGGACCGACGCGACCGTGCAGAACGGCGTTCTGCCCTGCATGACAGCAAAAAAAGCATCGACGATCACGGCACAGAGCACCACAAACAGCATACTGGTCTGATCGAACCGCAGACGCAGCGCCTGCATTACGCCGGACAGGCAGATATCATAGCTCAGAAGCGCCTGCGCAAGCAGAAGCCCCAGCATGATCGCGGAAAACACGCGAGAATAGCCGCTGAAATCCCCGATCACGGAGGATGCCGACAGAACCAGCAGCAGAATCGACGCCAGACACGTCAGTACGCTCAGCAGCAGCCGCAGCCGGACGCTGGAGGCGGCGGAATAGAACTGGTACGCGGCCTCCAGGGAAGAAAAGACGTGCTCAGGCTGCTCGGCGGCACGCTTTTTGCGGGCCTCCTTCTTCTGGAAGCGTTCGAGCTGACGGCGGCGCTTCTCGGCCTGCCGCCTTTCCCGGCGCTCGGCACGGGCGCGTTCACGCGCTTCTCTGGGGTCAGCTGCGGCTGGCTCCGGATCCGGTTCGCCCTGATAGGTCCAGACGGCGGGGCGCTCCGGCTCAGACTCTGTCTTTGTGTGGACGGGCGCAAAGCGGATGGTGTCGGCAGGCTCCTCGTCCTCCTCGGACGCAGGAGCATCGGGCGCACGTCCGGCTGGCGAAGCAAGCCGGACAGTCTCGCCGGGCTCTGCGGCCTGCTCCTCGCGCTTCGTCCAGCCGCCGAACTCGTTCATGATCTCCTCAAGCGAGTATTCCGGCTCCTCCTGCTCCGCAGGCGTCTTGTTCAGTTGTACTTCGTCCTCAGGACGCCTGGTTGGTTCCATAGTGTGCTCCATGTTTTGTGAATCTACCATACTCGCTTTGTAGGGGCCGATGCCCACATCGGCCCGGCAGGATGGGCCGCTTTTACGGAACTCTTCGGCAAAGTCGTGGCTGCCTCACGGGCCGATGTGGGCATCGGCCCTACAAACCGCCGTACCCGGCCTGCAGAGATCCAGAAACGGGAAATTACCCCCGCTGCCGGACGGCCTCATACAATAAAATTGCGGCGGCGTTCGATGCGTTGAGGGATGAAATGCGGCCGCGCATGGGAATACTGACTTTAAAGTCGCACGCTTCGGCGACAAGGCGGCTCATGCCGTCGCCCTCGTTGCCGATGACGATAGCGGCCGGGCCCTTGAGATCGGCCTGATAGAGCGCCGTATCGCCGTCTGCCGCCGTGCCGAAGACCCAAACGCCGGCTTTCTGCAGCTCGTGGATGGCACTGACCAGATTGGCCACACGCGCCACCGGCAGATATTCCAGCGCGCCTGCCGAGGCCTTGCCCACAACGGCGGTCAGGCCGACGCTGCGGCGCTTCGGAATGATCACGCCGTGCGCGCCTGCGCATTCCGCCGTGCGGATGATCGCGCCCAGATTATGCGGGTCGGACAGCTCGTCGCAGATGACGAGCAGGGGCGCCTCGCCCTTTTCCTGCGCGGCGTTCAGCATATCGTCGACCGTGGCGTAGTCATGGGCGGCAACGGCGGCCATAATGCCCTGATGCGCGCCCGTGGGGCTCATGTCGTTGAGCTTGCGGCGGTCGACGCGCACGACGACGGCGCCGCTCTCCTTTGCCATGGCGGCAAGGCGGCCGAGCGCACGGTCCGTGTCGCCGTCGGCCAGAAATACCTTGTTGATGGTGCGGCCGCTGCGCAGCGCCTCGGTGACGGCGTTGCGGCCCTCAATCATATCCTCAGGCAGCGATTCCTGCGCGGCCTCGCGCGGCTTTCTCGGCTCTTTGGTATATTCTTTCATGGATGCCTCTGCTTTCCGGCGCACGATACGCCTTTTGCGATTTCATTAC
>OOCM01002262.1_pt1 | contig 13032 bp, 10 predicted proteins | sample 1671111 | NCBI WGS metagenome assembly OOCM01 (sample SAMN06348123, study PRJEB24527) | human gut metagenome | biome: human gut; feature: ankylosing spondylitis patient; material: feces | host: Homo sapiens | place: China | collected 2015-10 | reverse complement strand
ATGAAGGAAGCCTCACGACCGAAGAGTTCCGGTATGCCGTAACGGTTACTCCCGAACAGGCCGAAGCGGACGGTGAGTTGGTATTCCCCCTGCAAATGGTTGCACAGGCCGCGATCGGAGGTGTCGATACCGGCGGTGGCGGAAACGGCATCGTCGGAGGCCCTATTACCGATATAGAACATTGGTGGCCGGAAGGACAACAACCTGTCGGTATTGACTATGAACCTTGGGAAACCAAAGAACAATCAGGCATTCTCCTCAAAACCCGATGGAACCAAACCAAACCATATAATTATTTATGCCCAATTGAAAATGGCAAAAACTGTTTTGCCGGATGTGTCCCGGTAGCAGTTGCACAAATTTTAGTTTTCAACGCTTTAAATTATAATAAAAAATTTTATCAAATAGGAGATCAGCTTTTGAATGAAGCCATGTGGCTTAATATCGAAGAAGCGGTAACACATCCCCAGTTAGTGAAACCTGTTGTAAGTGGGGAATCCATGAATGCCCAAACATGGGCTGTAGCCTATTTCATCAATAAAATGGGAGAGGCAGTTGGTGTGAAATACCACAGTGACGACGGAGGTTCTCCCGCCCCAACGAAAAACGTAGTGAAGTTACTCCAATATTTGGGTGACATAGGATTAGGCTATTCAAATATAGCTTTATCGCCTATAACTACCGACAAAGTTCGGGATATGATTTTCGTGAAAAAACTTCCATTTTATTATTCCGGGAAGAGCAGTACTAATAGTCACGCATGGGTATTGGACGGTTGGTTGCTCCGTGAAAGACGCGTGATAACCAGATATGCTTTTTTGCCTACTCAATACCACACAGAGTCGAAAGAATTTGTGCATGCCAATTTCGGCTGGGGAGGACAAAAAGACGGATACTATACATTCAATGCGTTCTATACAGACAGGGGACCTGTCAGCCCGCAGTCAATAGAAGACAGAGATTACGATCATGATTTTTCGGCCGTCACTTATAATTTGAGCAAATGAAAAAGTTATTGATTTATATTTTTTTGAGTAGTCTGGTTGGTTGCAACGAACCGGAGGAGTGGATTGGAAATGGATCCGGCTATTCGAAATATCTCGTTCAAAATTATGTGGACGGGAGCTATGTTTTATACGGCATGCTGGCTGAAAAACCATCGACGCTCTATTCCATGTCCGGATTTCAGGTACTTCTGGAGGATCCGGTGTACTATCAGACACCGGAACAGGAGGGGGCGCAGCATACCGACGATTTTCTTCGAATCGCAGAGCGCAATCACGATACGGAATACAACAATCTGAAGTCGCTTCCATGGTCGGATTTGACCGCATTCGCAGACAATTTCACCGGCATAAAAGTTACCAGCGACAAAGATTGGAGCGCCAAATACCCGGCAGGATCGCCGTTGAACGATAAAATGGGAGTTCGGTATGTAAGCTATGCCGAATACATAGAGAACGATTATCATTCTTATTCCGATCTTGGGAAAGAAATTCTATTTCTATACAACAAACCGTTGTCGGCTTTGCAACCCGACGATCTGCGGGTGGTCGAATACACTCTTTCCTCCTTGTCGATTTACTCGTTTATACTTTATTTTACGTCGGTTCCCGACAATCCGGGCGAAGTGCATACTTTTACGGTGGAGTTCACCACTTCGGATGGCACGGTCAAGACCGCCTCGATAACCTGCACGCCGGAGGTCGATCCTGCGTTGCAATAGCCGGCAGCACAAATTCGGGTAATTGTAAAATAGCCGATCCGCAGTGGATCGGCTATTTGTCTTGTCATATCCGTACTTTATTTCTCCCCGGTTTCGGGAACGACTTTCTGAAAAGGTAAAAAACACCCCGACCGACGAAAATGAAGCCGAAGTCGAAGCGGACTGTCTTTATAACCACTTCTTGAATCGGAAGAACCAGATCGTAAGCCCCGAACAGAGCAACATCAAGCCGATGGCAAACAGGTAGCCGTATTTCCAGTGCAGCTCGGGCATGATCGAAAAGTTCATGCCATAAATACTTGCGATCAACGTCGCGGGCATGAAAACCACAGCAGCCACCGAGAAGATCTTTACGATCTCGTTCTGCTCGATATTGATAAGACCCAGTGCCGCATCCTGGATATAGTCCAGACGCTGAAAACTGAAATCGGCATGGTTGATGAGCGAATTCACGTCCTTGATCATCAACTGCAAACGCGGGTAGATATCGTTCGGGAACCGTTCGCTGCGCAGAATGCCCGACAGCACGCGCTGGCGGTCGAAGATGTTCTCCCGCAGCAACATCGTACTCTCCTGCAAGGTATTGATGCGACGCAGCACCTCCTTGTCGATCGAATCCTCGCCATTGATATTGCGGCTCAACGACGACACCTGACGGGCGATCAGCTCGACCATGTCGGCATCGTAGTCGATCCGCACTTCGAGCAACGTGATAAAAATATGATAGCCCGTTGGATAGTTGCGGTAGTTGATCTGGAGCCGCTTCTCCGTCTCCTGAAACGTCCGCGACTCGGCCTGGCGCACCGAAACCAGCACACCTTCGTTCGAAATGATGAACGACACGGGTTCGATGACGAAACTCTCGCCCGTCGGCACGAAAAAGTTGGCGTTCGAAATGATCGCATTCTCGGTTTCGGAATATTTCGAGGTCGATTCGATCTCTTCGACCTGCTGCTTGGTCTGGAGGTTGATCTCCATGAAATTCTCGACCGCTTTCTGCTCCTTGATCGTGGGTTGCAGCATATCGATCCACAAGATATCGTCGTAACCCAACTCCTCGAAGAGCCCGGTATCGGCGTTTCGGATGATCTTGTTGTATTGCTTGAGGTAAATCGTAATCATAAAGCACCCTGTATTAATCCGGTTCCCCGGGTTGCTTTCTGCGTGAACTGGTCAAGACAGGGGGCCGCCCGGCGGCATGAGCCCTGCCTACTCCCTTCAGCCGGGATTTACACGGGGCGACACCTTGAGTCCCGAATCCCAGAACTTCTGAAGGGCCCGGCGCTTTTGATTATCGAAGATATAGTCGATATTACGCGTCAAATATTCATAGGCATCGTACGGCTTTTTGTCGAATCCCGCTTCGAGGATCGCTTCGTAGGTATGTTCCAAACCGAACGTGAGGGCATGCTGCAACGATTCGATGACTTCGTAGGGCGTTCCCTTGCGAGCCACCCAGACAGCAAAGGCGAAGGGCAGTTTGGTCGCGGCCTGCCATTCGGCAGCCAAATCGTATTTATAGCGGAACTTCTCCTCGTGATCGAACACCTTGTCCCCGATCAACAGGAAAGCGTCCCCCTCCTGCGCATGACGAAGCTGTTCGTAGTCATCCAGAGAGTACCATTCGGGAGCGATTTTCCAACGATGGGCGGCCAGATAACCGACCAGTTGCACGGAGGTCTGGGAGTGGGGATCGAGAAAGACGCGCCGAACCTCGGAAACCGGGCCGTCGCTCAACAGCACGACGGTTCGCACGGGGCCGACGGCTCCGATGCAATATTCGGTAATCACATCCGTCGATTTGAGCGAGGGAACGGCGGCAGCCGGAAGCAGCGCCAGATCGGCACGCCCTTCGACGTAGTTTTTCGTACACTCGGAAGGAGGGGACAACAACAGATCGGCACGAAAGTTACCTTCGTGGCGGATACCGTAGATGAATGGTATCGTATTGAGATACGACACTGCCGCTATGCTTGGAACCGACACCATCATCCATATCGTTGAATTTTTCGTTGAACTTCGCTCTTCGCCGCCGTGGAAGATACGGATATTTTCCACTTTTCGGCCGGAAGACTCCGGCTTCACGAAGATATTACGGAGCAAAAGTAGCTATTATATTTCAAATATCCAATTTTCAAGGCCAAATTAGACCGCTGCGACCGTCACCGCAACAGATTGAACCCCAGTCCGAACAAATTATCCACCGACTTTATTTGCCGCAGATCGAAATTATTCCGGGTCGAATCTCTTGACAAGGGGTATTCGGATTGTTTATATTTGTCCCGACAAATCCGCTTTTCAACAGACGGCCTCAGGATATTTCCGACCTTTTCAACAATCGCAACAATTCTGTTGTCAGGAAATTATCCAGACTTTTCAATATCTGTAAACATTTTATCAAAACTTTTTCAACATGAACCGCACCTATCTCACCCGTGCGATCCGGGAGCTCGCAGGCGTGTATGGCTACACGATCCACACCGATACCGACGACCGCACCCCGCGCGAGATCGTCCTGCTGCCCGCAGCCTGGCTTCCACCCATCCGGCTCAAGGAGGTCGAAGGCCGTCTGCACGGACGTGCGACCTACAGCGTCGAACTGCGGCTGCTGCACCCCGGGGCAAAGCTCTCGTCCGAACGGCGCAACGAGGTATGGAGCCAAACGGAACTGCAACTCTTCGATCTCTTCACCCAGTTAAGCACCGACCCGAAGGTCATAGCCGTCGAAAACCTCACCGTCCAACCCGGATCGGGAGCCTACACCCCGCACGGAGAAATCTCCCAAACGGCCAAAGCCGACGTCATCATCTGTTTTTAGGCACCCGGACACCCCGCACAGCAGCCATCGGCCTTTCCGATGCCGCCTCCGCATCTTTCGAAAAAAACGAAGGGCACGACTCCGCCCACAGCCCCGACACCGGCGACCGCACGGTATCTCGGACCGCACACAATCATCCACTTCCAAACCCGTTTTCACATGACATTCACCTCTCTGCCGGAGATGTTTTCCTCCGTATTCGGCCCGCTCGCCTACACGTTCTCCAACGCGGCGGAAACGGAACTGTTTCTGGAAATACTCAGCACCAGGGACGGCTCCAGGATCGGCTCCAAACGGTTTTACAACACCCCGACCGGCACCCTGAACATCGCCCCGATGGTCCGGAAAAACATTCGCTTCGTCCCCTCGTCCGGCATGACCGGATTCTGCAATTCGGAAAGCCGGAGCGCTTCGGTGCAACTGGCCGTCGGAACGACCTACTCCGAAGTCCGGACCTTCGTCGCGGCACACGACTCCGTGAAACCGTCCCGGATTCTGACGACGATGCCTTCGCACCGCATCATCGCCTACGGCGAAAGCGACGAAATCACCTGCTGCATCCCGGGCCAGCACACCGTAACGGTCACGAGCGACATTACGGCAGAAGCTCTTACGTACAATGCGATCGGAGGGGAGGAGCTGACCCTCTTCCGGCTCAACACCCGAAGTTTTCTGCCCTCGGTCGGCACGATCACCGTCCGGATCGCCACCGCCGGGCAGACCGTAGCGGAAATCGGCTACACGGTCGTTCCGAAATGCGACGAAGGATGCCGTATCGCCTGGCGAAGCCGTGCAGGTTCGATCGAACACTACACTTTTCCGGTGGTGAAAAGCGTCGTCCAGAAAATCCGCAAGGAACAGGTACTCACCGACGACGCGGGCTACGAAGATATCAGTATCCGCGACGAACGGACGACGACCCTCGCCTCGGCCTTCGAACCCGCCGCCGTTATCGAAGCGCTGGCCGAAATCGCCGCATCGCCCCAAGTCTGGAAGATCGACGGCGACAAATACGAAGAGGTGGACATCCTGACCCGGGAGCAGACGATCGGCCGGCACGGCTCCCTGGGCTGTATCGAAATCAGCCTGCGTCCCCGACAAGAAACCCGCTGCCTATGAAACTCACTATCGACCAAATTCCCTGCGACCTCGACCCGTCGCAGCGCATCGCCCTCGACTACGATGCCCAGGATCTCGCCGACGTGCGAAGCGGAAACAAAGGGCACGCCCTCCGACTGCGGCTGCCGGCAACCCGGACCAACGACCGCATTTTCGGATTCGCCGCCGAGCCTTACACGGGCCAGCGCTTCAATGCCGCGCAGCACACGGCCGTTTTGAGCGACGGAGAGGCCAAACTGCTGCAAGGCTCCGTCCGGCTGCTCTCGGCAGCGTACGACTCCGACCCGGAGGGGTATCTGATAGAGATCCGCAGCGGCACCTCCGAATGGGCCCGGCAAGCCGCTGCGGAGATGTTCAACACCCTCGGCATCTCCTTCTCGGGACGGCTCACGCCCACGATGATCCGCCAGACCTGGACCAACAACACCCCGGTCAAATTCTTCCCGGTATGCCGCGACGAATACACCCCCGAACTGTCGTCGGTCGAACTGATTCCCGTAGAACGATTCCTCTCCGTGGACGACTACCACCCGTTCATTTCGGCTGCAACCGTCGTGCAGACACTCTTTTCCGAAGCGGGCTACACCCTTGAAAGCGATTTTCTGAACGGCGAATTTTTCCGCTCGCTCTACCTGAGCGGCGCCTATTCCTCGCGCGACACGAACGCCCTGCGGAACCACATGGATTTCCTGGCCCGGCGTACGACGACGGCGGCGACGACGGCGAACAGCGACGGCCGTGTGTACGCCAACCCCTACAAGTCGATCAACTCGGTAGGCAATTTCGTCGAAACGGTCAATCCGAACGACCAAAACGATCTGGGAGAAACCCTCACCGATGTCTTTTCGAACAACCACTGCTTCACCGTCGAAGACGGGGAGATCGTCTTCAGGCCCATGACCTCGGTGACGGTAGCCTTCGAATACCACATCCGCTACATCACCGACCACCGCATCCTCGACCGCAACCGCCTCAAAGGAATCGACTCCTTCTACCTGGGCGACGGCACCGAGGTACAGGGCGCCCTCGCAAACCGCTACGCCGACCGCAGAAACTCGACCAAACCCGCCTTCCAGTACCGTGCCATCGTGTTCAACCACACCGAAGGAAACTCCTACCGCCTCACCTGCACCGTCAACGGCACGGCCGGGCACGCAATCGGAGAGTTCGATTCGCGGTCGGCTCTGGTCACGACCCCTTCCGGCTCGACCGTCACGGCCCCGGTACTGCTCTGCAAAGCCGCCGGAAGCACGACCTACACGACCTACACCGGAGATTGGGCACTCTACGACGGCTACATCGGAGAAACCGGACAGACCGAAGTGGAAATGACCGTCCGTACCAACCCGGTAACTGTCACGCCGACCTCGCCCAAAACCTTCTCGACCATCTATTTCTACGGTGCGGAACCGGGGATGAAATTCTCCCTGAGCCGCCAATGCACCCTGCGCCCCGACTTCACCGGCGCACCCGGTCTGAACACCCCGATCTCTTTCGAGGACGTCGCCCGGCACCGCGTCCGCAAATGGGTCGTACTCGACGCCCTGCGGCACCTGTTCAATCTGCGCTTTTACACCGACGAGGAAACCCGCACGGTTTACGTCGAACCGGCCGACGACTTCTACCGCCTCGGCCAGACCTTCGACTGGAGCTCCCGGATCGACCGCTCGCAGCCGATCCTGCTGGGCGATGCGGCACAGGATGCGGAACGTGTCCGCATCTACAAGTACCGGGAGGCGGACGGTGCGGTGACCCGGCTGAACGCGACCCTGGAAGAGCCCTTCGGCCAGTGGCGTCTGGTCAATGACTCGGCGGCGGCGATCGACCGGGAAAGAAACCTCGCCAACCCCTTCTTCTCGCCGACGGTCAGCGAAACGGAATGTTATGCGGATGCACCTTCGGCCCTCGTCCTGCGGGTCGGCGACCGCGACGCCCCGGACACCACCGACCGGAACAGTTTCACGCCCCGCATCGTCCGCTACTGCGGCATGCAGCCCCTGCCCGCCGGCGAGCGCTGGGGCTATCCTTCCACCGGAGACAGCTACCCCCTGGCCGCATTCCACCGTAACGATCCCGACAACGGGTTCACGCTCTGCTTCGAAGACCGGGACGGACAACAGGGACTGCACCGCTTCTACGACACCCAGGCCGAACAGGAGAAACTCTGCCAGCACCTCACGCTCCACCTGCGGCTCGAACCGTGCGACATCGAACGGCTCTTTCAGATACAGCGCCTCGCCCCCTGCATCGCCTCGACGTTCCTGTTCCGCATCGGCGGCGAAGAGATCCGCTGCACGCTCCGCCGCATCGAGGGTTACGACCCCTCGGCCGCCTCGACCCGCTGCACCTTCACCCGTCTGCCCAACGGATAGCCCTTCGACCGTCCTTCATCCGCGCGGACCGCAGCCGTACGACTCCCCGCACTCTCACGGGATGCACTCCTCGAAAATCCGCCCAACCCTCCTGCCGGAGCGGGGACGCCGCGAAACCGCAACGATCCCGCCCACAGCCAACCCCATTCCGAACGCCGGCGAGCGAGCCGGCAAAAAACAACTTTCCATGCAATCCGACATTCAAATCACCAACCGCAACGACACCTGCTTCGTGGACATCGAAGGGGTGATCGGCGTCCCCGAGGAGTGGCAGTTCGACCAACCCTCGTCGCGCGTAGCCACCTACGAAAAATTCCGGGACAGCCTCGACCGGCTGCGCGAAATCGACGCCCCGGAAATCGTCGTCAATATCCGCTCGACGGGCGGCGACGTAAACGACGCCCTGCTGATCTACGAGGCCCTCTCGTCGCTCGACGGACACATCGTCACCCGCTGCTACGGCTATACGGCTTCGGCGGCCACAGTCATCGCACAGGCCGCATCGGAGGGATGCCGCGAAATATCGGCCCACGCCCTCTACCTGATCCACAATTCGATCTGCACCGCCGAAGGCAATGCCGAAGAGCTTGCGACCCGCATCGACCTGCTCCGCAAAACCGACGCACGCCTGGCGGAGGTCTATGCCGCCCGTTCTGGCCGCACTCCGGAGGAGTTCACCCTCCTGATGGCCGAAAACAACGGCTCCGGCCGCTGGCTCTCTCCGCAGGAGGCACTCGCCGCCGGACTCGTCGATCGGATCATCGAACCCGCCGCTACGGAAAAAACGCCTGCGGCACAGGCGACGCCGGCCGGACAATGGCGCAAGCTGCTCGGCAAGCTGGGACTCGTCCGTCCGGCAGACGCCCTTCCCCCCGACCGCAACATCCTCCATTTCGGCGACCCGGAAAAAGGGTCCGGCCCCCGCACTTCGGAACTCGCCCTGCACGAAGGCCAGCAATTCGCGGCTCCGACCCGCACGCTCCCCCGCGAAGATCCGTCGATCGGAGAAACGACTCCCTCGGCCAACCAGCGAGCCTATGCCGAAGATGCAAAGCAACTGATCCGGTAAAACCCGCCCGCTGAGGATCCGGCGCCCCGCCTTCGGACACCCTCCGCAAAACTGCTACACCCGAACCGATTCCATTCGTTCGAACAACCCATTCAATCACCAAAAATCAAATTATCTTATGAGCGCACTCGAAAATGCCAAAACCTACACCGGCAAAAACCTCGAAACGATCTTTTTCCGCCCGATGCTGAGCGGTCCTTCGGCCATCGACCTGGGCGTCCGCGTCCTTTACAACATGCCCGTACCGACGACGGTGCAGATGTGGGAGCCCAAAACCGACATCCTGCAAAAATTCACCGCAGCAGGCTGGAGCGGCGGCGCCGGCTCGAAAAAACTCCAGAAAACCATCCCTCTCAACCGCGTGAAAGCCGAACTGGGCTACTCGGCCGCAGACTACTTCTCGCTGGTCTATGAGCTGATTACCAACCGTCCCGAGGTCAATATGGAGGATCTCACGGGCACCGAACTCGAAGAGGCCGAAACCACGCTCTTCAAACAGGCCATCGCCGAAAGCATCCGCTCGACGATGTGGGTGGGCGACACGTCGGCCGAAAGCGGCGCGAACACCTTCGACGGCTTTCTCAAAACCATCGCCACCTACTCGAACAACAACAAGGTCTATACCTACAATTACGAAACGGACGCCATGAACACACCGGCCAACTCGGTCGCCATGTTCGACGATCTCTGGAAAAATGCGGACGAACGCCTGAAAGACCTTAAAGCCGAGGGGCAACTGGCCTTCTTCGTTTCGTCGGACGTTTACAGCGCCTACGAGAAGCACCTCGACAGCATGAGCACGGACGGTGCCTACACCGACTATATCAACGGCCGTCAAAACCTGCTGTATCACGGCATTCCCGTCGTGGATCTGCGCATCTCGTCCTACCTGGCCAAACTGAGTTCTTCGTCGCCCGTACCCAAGTCGTTCTGCATCCTGACCGACCGCCGCAACCTGGTGCTGGCCGTCAATACGGCCGACTTCCCCGGCAACGAAATCCGCATGTGGTACAACCCCGACGAAATGGAGAACCGCCAGCGCGCCGTCTTCATGGCCGGCTGCGACGTGCTCGACGAAGGACTGGTCGCATTCGCATCGCGCATCTGACCATGTCCGGAACCACTCCCTACGCCCGGCCCCTAAAGCCTGCGGGAGGCATCGAAGCCGTCTGGCTGATCCCGGCCTCCGACATCGTATCGGCCACCTACGGCGACGGCTGCTGCACAGGGCTGACGCTGCGAGCGGGGGCATCGGCCGATCAATGGCTGATCCTGGAACAGTCCTCGTCGTTCCGGGAAGAGAACCTGAATCCGGACGGACCTCCGCGCTTCCGCCATACGCTCACGCTGGTCGCCGATCCCGAAGAAATCCGGGACCGCCTCGGCGAACGACAGCTCGCACGGCTCGCGACCGAAGGCACGGTCGCCCGCATCGAAACCGCATCGGGCGTCTTCCTGCTGGCGGGAAGGTCGGAAAAATTCGGAGCCGAGCAACCCCTGCGGCTCACGGAGATCCGGTACGAATCCCAAACGAAATTCGCCGCACGTCCCGTCCTCGTCCTGACGCTGGCCGGCGAGGATACGGCCCCGGCACCGCCCATCCGGGAACAATAACCGACAGAGGCTGTCCGGCAACCCGTCCGGCAGCCTCTGTTTTTCAAACCAATACCCATGAACACGAAACAGAAACTCAAGAAAACGGCGCTGGTGAAGGCCGTCCGCCGCGACGACCCCTACCTCACGCTCGGCGCCGCACGGGTCGAAAGCGACAAATTCTGGCGCTGGGGCGACGACAATCTCTTCCCCGCAGCCCTGGCCCTTATGTCGCGCCGCTCGACCACGCACCGCCGCATCATCAACGACAAGGCCGACTACATCTCCGGCAAAGGCTTCACGTTCGATCCGGAAGTCCCCCTGCTGGGCGCCTTCGTCGCGCAAGTCAATGGATCGGGCGAATCCCTGCGGCAGGTATGCAGCAAGCTGTCCTTCGACAAGTCGCTCTTCGGCAACGCCTTCCTGGAAGTCGTCACCGACGAAAAGCACTCGTTCCTGGCCCTCTACCATCAGGACGCCTCGCGCTGCCGCGTAGCCAAAGACTCACGGCACATCCTGCTCCACCACGACTGGTCCCGTTTCTCGGCTGCGGACGCCCGCACGCTGCCCCTCTACCCGCTTTTCGAACGGCAGGACGACGGCACGCTCCGCGCGATCGTCCACTACAAGGACTACGAACCGATGTTCGAGCACTACGGCGTACCGCCCTACATCGCCGGGTTCGGTGTGTCGGCCATCGCCTACAAGACCGACCGCTGGAATATCTCGCGGCTCGACAACTCGTTCCAACTCTCGGGCGTGATGATGCTCGACAGCACGGTCGACAGCGAAGCCGAAGCGGAACGGGTCGTGCGGACGGCCGAGGAGCGTTTCGCCGGCAACCCCGGACAGGTGATGTTCGTACTCAAAGAGGGCAGCGAGAACGACCATTCGCGCTTCATCCCGATCGCCTCGCAGAACGACGGCGACTGGAAGGCGCTGCACGATCAGGCCGTGTCGGACATCGTGGTGGCGCATTCGTGGTTCCGCTCGCTCAGCGGACTGGACTACGCCTCGGGGTTCAGCGCGGAGCGCATCCTCCACGAATACGAGGTAGCGCTCAACACCGTCATCCTCGGCGAACAGGCCGAGCTGCTCGAACCCATCCGCGCGCTGCTGCGCCGAACGCTCGGCGTCGACGCCGCATCGCTGCAAATCGTCAACCGCCCGCCCACACGCTCCAAACCGCTCTACATGAAGGTCTGGGAGGCCCGCAAGGCCGACGGACTCGACTACGACCCGGAGGATGAACGCCAGCAGGCGTTTTTATCCGAGATTACGAAGTATAATATTAGAAGTATCGAATAAAATGCATAGCTTCCGCGGGGCATTCTGCCGCTTTTGCCGCGAAAAGCGACATGCGGATGGTTTTGGCGCTTTTAACTTCGCTATGCTCGTTTTCCTCCTTCTGGCACGGCATAGCCCGCAAGCGGTCTCTGCTCGTGCTGCGTGCGTCGGTTGCCATCAAAAGTACAGAGAAAGCCGCGACGATGTCGCGGGTGTTTTGTACCTTTTTTCCGCAAAAAGGTACCCAAAAACTCCCCGGCAGATGCCTTCGCCTACTTCGTCCCGTCTAACGTTGGCTCCGGGCGCCCGCCTAAAAGGCGGGTTTAAGGGGCGATGGGCCGCAGAAAGGATCATATCCGATACGACGCTCTCACTCTTAAAACCGGCGTCTTACGCCGGCGCTCGCGCTTTTAGCCGGGCCTTCGTTTCACGGCTCCGGCATCGGGCCGGAATCGTTCGCCGCGGAACGCGGCGGGAGGAGGTGCAAAATGGCCCCTTTCGCAACCTGAAACCCCGGTTCTTAACCGGGCGCAGAACCGGGCGGAGAGCGGGCCGAAGCTGCCAGTCGCAATGCAAATCCCGGTTCTTAACCGGGCGAACGCGCGAACAGGGGCGAACACCCCTTGTTCGCATGTTCGCGCGTTCGCAGGTAAAACGGATTTTTAAGTCCGGGCCTGCCGCCGCCATCGGAGGTAACCCGCCACGGCCAGCGCCGAGTAGAGGGCGTACAACCCTGCGGTAAGCGGAATCTCCTTATACAGATAGAGCCCTGCCGTCACGACATCCACGGCCAGCCATACGAGCCATTGCTCCACCAGCTTGCGCGACAGCATCCACATCGCCACGACCGACAGCGCCGTGGTCCCCGCGTCCCAGAAGGGTACGGTGCTGTCCGTGAAGCGGGTCAGCAGCAGGTACAGCCCGATGTGCGCCGCGGCGTAGACCCCTGCGAGCGCCGGGACCGTCCGCAGGGGCGTGTGGCCGATGCGCAGCGCGGCGGCCCGCTTTGCGCCCTCCGCATCTTCAGGGCCGGTCAGCCCGGCGTCCG
>OOCM01002255.1_pt1 | contig 13097 bp, 13 predicted proteins | sample 1671111 | NCBI WGS metagenome assembly OOCM01 (sample SAMN06348123, study PRJEB24527) | human gut metagenome | biome: human gut; feature: ankylosing spondylitis patient; material: feces | host: Homo sapiens | place: China | collected 2015-10 | reverse complement strand
TTCCTGCAATGCGATCATGACGATACATGCCGGAGCCGGCGGAACAGAATCCTGTGACTGGGCAGGTATGCTTTACCGTATGTACAGCCGGTGGGCAGAGAGAAAGGGATTCACACTTCAGGTGCTGGATTTCCTGGACGGAGATATCGCCGGAATTAAAGCAGTTACATTTGAAGTGAATGGTGAGAATGCCTATGGCTATCTGAAATCAGAAAAAGGTGTCCACAGGCTGGTGCGTATTTCACCGTTTAATGCGGCAGGAAAACGCCAGACATCTTTTGCATCGTGCGATGTACTGCCGGATCTGAAAGATGATATCGATATTGAGATTGCAGATGATGATCTGAAGATTGATACATACCGCGCAAGTGGTGCCGGAGGACAGCATGTAAATAAGACGTCTTCCGCAATACGTATTACGCATCTGCCAACCGGAATTGTGGTACAGTGTCAGAATGAACGGTCACAGCACCACAACAAAGAAAAAGCAATGCAGATGTTAAAAGCAAAGCTGCAACTCATGAAAGAGCAGGAGCAGGCTGAAAAAGTATCAGATATCCGGGGGGAAGTGAAAGATATCGGATTTGGCAATCAGATCAGGTCTTATGTTATGCAGCCATATACACTGGTGAAAGACCATCGTACAAATGAGGAAAACAGTAATGTAAATGCCGTAATGGATGGTGATATTGATTCATTTATCAATGCATACCTGAAGAAGATCGCGAACGGCTAAAGGGAGGGAATATATGATCAATATAGCAGTAATGGGCTACGGGACAGTGGGTTCCGGAGTGGTAGAAGTCATCAATACCAACGGGGCACGCATCAATCAGAGAATCGGTGAAGAACTGAATATCAAATATGTGCTGGACATGAAAGATTTCCCGGGAGATCCGGTGCAGGACAAGATCATACATGATTTCGAGACGATCGTATCAGATGAAGAGGTACAGATTGTTGTGGAAGTGATGGGTGGTATCGAACCGGCGTATACATTTGTAAAACGCTGCCTGCAGGCCGGAAAGAGTGTGGCAACATCAAATAAGGCACTGGTGGCAAAGCACGGAGCAGAGTTGCTTTCCATTGCAGCGGAACATAATATTAATTTCCTGTTTGAGGCAAGTGTCGGAGGGGGTATTCCAATCATCCGTCCGCTGAATTCTTCTCTGACTGCAGATGAGATCGATGAGATCACCGGTATTCTGAACGGAACTACCAACTACATTCTCACAGAGATGGCAGAGAAAGGTTCTGATTTTGCAGATGTATTAAAAGAAGCACAGAATCTTGGATATGCAGAACGCAATCCGGAAGCAGACGTGGAAGGTTACGATGCATGCCGTAAGATCGCAATCCTTTCCTCACTGGCATTTGGCAGACAGGTTGATTACGAAGATATCTATACAGAGGGTATCAGCAAGATCACGGCAACCGATATCAAGTATGCAAAAGCAATGGGACAGATGATCAAACTGCTGGCAGTCAGCCGTAAAGTTGACGGAAGCTTTTACGCAATGGTATCACCGGTGCTGGTTGGACCGTCCGATCCTCTGTACAGCGTAAACGGTGTATTCAATGCCATTTTTGTACATGGCAATGTACTTGGAGATGCAATGTTCTACGGAAGCGGAGCCGGCAAACTGCCGACCGCAAGTGCTGTCGTAGCTGACGTAGTCGATGAGGCAAGACATCTGAACCGCAGCATCATGGCATTCTGGAGCAGCAAAAAACTGGAACTGACCGACATCAGCAATTCCAGCCGCAAATTCTTTGTACGTGTCAAAGGCACTCCGGAAACAGAACTTGCAAAAGTGCAGGAAGTATTCGGAAACGTACAGCCGGTTGTTGTGGCAGATGTTGACGGAGAATTCGGATTCGTGACAGAAGAGATGACAGAGGCAGAATATAAAGCAAAAGCAGAAAATTTTGGCGAAGTGCTCGGCATGATCCGCGTTCGCCGTGTCGAAGACTAAGAAAAAGAATGATTAAATTTATAAAAAGAGAACTGTTGCTTTGGCAGATGATATATCTGCCTGGCAACAGTTCTTTGAATTTTCAGATTTCGCCTACCAGTTCACGGTAAAATTCAAGGAGCGTCATCTGTGCATATGGGAGAGCCCAGAGCAGTCCGACAAAGCAGGCAATGACTGCGAGCAGCATGATCGGTATAAAGCTCAACTCCAGAACAAAATAGCGGAGCCGGTTGCCCTGCATCAGATCATGGCTTTCACGTAAGAGATCTATGGCACTGGTCTGCGGATTGTCAATATAAAGCGGAGTTACCAGTGCAAAATCCAGGCGGATCACAACGCTGCCGATCACGGCGGCAAAGATCAGCAGACTTGCGATCATAATACCAAAAGCGTTGTAGAAAACGGATGACAGTACAAATACGATGATACCCGGAAGGAAAATCACGGTGGACAAAATCGAAATGATAAGCTGGGATACAATAATACGATCCGGCTGGTGGCGAAAAGCATACAAAAGATCAGAAAGTTGTCCGTCGCTGCCACGGCTCATGTCAAGCAGGATCGTAACCGGACCGACGCTTAAAATTGACAGGAGCAGATCGGTGATAAAAGAAATCACCAGATAAGAGATACTGTTGCCTGTGTCCGGGAAAAGAGCAGCCGGGAGCATATTGACCAGCATGATAATTCCAAAAGTAATGACATAGGCCATAACCGGGAGGCTGAAGCGATGTGCCAGAGATTCCCTTGCCAGTTGTTTTAACTGCGAAGAAGTTCGTTTCATAAGATTCACTCCATTCTGTAAAAGGTAAGCCGATCAGGATTCGGCTGAAATAAATGATGAAAGAGGTACTATATGGAAAAACAAGAAAAAAACTGCAGGCCGGACAACCTTTATTACTGCGGTATAGTCCTGCCGCTTGCAGGAATATTGTTTCTTGCATTGCTGAGGTTACTGAAAATTCCGTTAAATCACATTTTGCTGCCGTGCATTTTCCATAAGCTGACCGGACTTTACTGTCCTGGATGCGGCGGTACACGGGCAGTATACTGGCTGCTGAAAGGAAATGTGGCATATAGTTTACATTACCACAGCATTGTACTTTACGGAGCAGTACTTTATGTATGGTATATGCTATCCAATACCGTGCAGTATGTAAGCCGCGGCAGAATCACGATCGGCATGAAATACCGTCCGGTGTATGGCAAAATTGCAGTGGTTCTGCTGGTGGTAAACACCATATGGAAAAACGGAAACCTGCTGCTGTTTCATAAAGGGCTATGAAAATGGCTCCTTTCTCATGTTTTGCGGTCCCCAAGTCGCCCAGGTTTTATGATGCTACGAATTGCTCCGCATTCTATGCTCTCGCAATTCTAATCCATTCGGAATCCGCCCTGTCGGGCTACTTCCTCATGTCTTACGGTCCCCAAGTCGCCCAGGTTCTATGATGCTACGAATTGCTCCGCATTCCATGCTCTCGCAATTCTAAAACATTCGAAATCCGCACATTTTCTATGAAAATGGCTCCTTTCTCATGTTTTGCAGGGTTCAAAGTCACAAATTTTCATGTAAACATGAAATTTGCGACTGTTTCACCCTTTGCATCATAATATCATAGACAAATTGGAAACTCAAGTGTATCATAAGGGGGCGGCTGTTACAGTCGGCACAAAGATGTTTGGAAATTGCCTGACGTAGGGCAACAAGTAGAAACATTGGAAAAATTGTATGTAATGGAGGCTTATATGAACATAAATCAACGTCTTGCAGAGGAATTAAAGATTGAATTATGGCAGGGGGAGGCTGCAGTCAAACTGATCGATGAGGGGAATACGATTCCGTTTATTTCACGTTATCGTAAGGAGGTCACAGGATCGCTGAATGACGAAGTTCTGCGAAAACTTTCGGAACGTCTGACTTATCTGCGTAATCTGGAAGATAAAAAGAAGCAGGTGCTGGCATCAATCGAGGAGCAGGGCAAACTGACGGATGAGCTGCGGGAAAAAATCCAGGCAGCGGAAACTCTGGTAGTTGTGGAAGATCTGTATCGCCCGTATCGTCCAAAGAGAAGAACGAGAGCGACAATCGCAAAAGAAAAAGGACTGGAACCACTGGCAAACACGATTCTGTTGCAGATGACAAAGAAAACGCTGGAAGAGGAAGCAAGTGCGTATATTGACCCGGAAAAAGAAGTGAATACCTGGCAGGAAGCACTGCAGGGAGCAGGCGATATTCTGGCAGAGACGATTTCGGATGATGCAAATTACCGTATCCGCATCCGCAGCCTGACACAGAAAGAGGGCAAAATCTTGACAGAAGCAAAAGATGAGAAAGCAGCTTCTGTTTACGAGATGTACTATCAGTATGAAGAGCCAGTTGCAAAAATGGCAGGTTACCGTGTGCTGGCGATCAACCGCGGCGAAAAGGAAAAATTCCTGACCGTAAAACTGGAAGCTCCGGAAGATCGGATTCTTGGTTATTTAAGAAAACAGATCATGGTGCGTGAAAATCCGCAGACTTCCGAATTCCTGGAAAAAGTGATCGAGGACAGTTACCGCAGACTGATCGCCCCGGCAGTAGAGCGTGAGATCCGCAATGCACTGACCGAGCAGGCAGAAGATGGTGCGATCCAGGTGTTTGGCAAGAATCTGGAACAGCTTCTGATGCAGCCTCCGATCGCCGGACAGGTTGTGCTTGGCTGGGACCCGGCGTTCCGTACCGGATGTAAGCTGGCGGTTGTCGATGCGACCGGAAAAGTGCTGGATACGACCGTCATTTACCCGACAGCACCGACTAATGAAAAAAAGATCCAGGCGGCAAAAGAAAAATTAAAAGAATGGATCCGCAAGTACCACATCACGCTCTTTTCCGTTGGAAATGGAACGGCATCCAGAGAATCTGAGCAGGTGATCGTAGAGCTTTTCCATGAGATTCCGGAAAAAGTGCAGTATGTGATCGTAAACGAAGCCGGAGCATCCGTTTATTCTGCGAGTAAACTGGCAACAGAAGAATTTCCGAATTTTGATGTAGGACAGAGAAGTGCTGCATCTATCGCCAGAAGAATCCAGGACCCGCTGGCAGAATTGGTGAAAATTGAGCCAAAATCCATCGGAGTCGGACAGTATCAGCATGATATGAACCAGAAAAAACTGGGCGAAGCACTGGGCGGAGTTGTGGAAGACTGTGTAAACCGTGTCGGTGTGGATTTAAATACCGCATCCGCATCCCTGCTTTCCTATGTTTCCGGTATTTCCAAAGTAATCGCGAAAAATATCGTTGCATACCGTGAAGAAAACGGAAGCTTCCAGAACAGAAAAGAACTTCTGAAAGTTGCAAAATTAGGACCAAAAGCATTTGAGCAGTGTGCCGGATTCCTCAGGATACGCAGCGGAGAAAATCCACTGGACTGCACAGGAGTCCATCCGGAGAGCTATGCGGCAGCAGGCAAACTTCTGGAGTGTCTCGGCTATACAAAAGAAGACATCACAGCCGGAAATTTAAACGGAATTTCCAGAAAGATCAGAGATTACAAAAAAATGGCAGAAGAGCTGGAAATCGGCGAGCCGACACTGCGTGACATCACGGCAGAACTGGAAAAACCTGGCCGAGATCCACGAGATGAAATGCCAAAACCGATTCTTCGAAGCGATGTTCTGGCGATGGAAGACTTAAAAGAAGGAATGGTACTTAAAGGAACCGTTCGAAACGTCATTGATTTCGGAGCATTCGTGGATATCGGTGTACACCAGGACGGCCTGGTGCATGTCTCTGAGATGAGCAGTAAAAAGTTCGTAAAACATCCGCTGGATGTCGTAAAAGTAGGCGATATCATCGATGTGAAAGTGATCGGCATCGACCTCAAGAAAAAAAGAATTTCTCTGTCCATGAAATTGTAAAAGTTTTCCGAAAATGCTTGACAAAAGAAAAAATTATCTTATAATTGCAGATAGCAGAAATCTTCGGGGCGGGGCGTAATTCCCCACCGGCGGTATAGTCCGCGACCCGCGTAAGCGGCTGACATGGTGAAATTCCATGACCGACAGTCAAAGTCTGGATGAGAGAAGAACATACGATGGTATATCAAAGCCCTGAACCTGTAGAACAGATTCAGGGCTTTTTATTTCAAAATGATGGCATCGTATCAGACGAAGATCTTCCTGTGAATTAAATTCAAAAAGGAGAGATGGACGTATGAACAGTTCAGGTACAAATGCAGTGAAAACAACTGCAGAAAGAAGTAACTTAAGAAATCTGGTGCAGATTAGTATGCTGGGGGCGGTTTCCGTTGTGTTGATGATGTTTGAAATACCGCTTTTCTTTGCACCGTCTTTCTATAAGATTGACTTGAGTGAAATTCCGGTTCTGATCGGTACCTTTGCGATGGGACCGGTCGCAGGCATGTTTATCGAACTGATCAAAGTCGTACTGCACATGCTTTTTAAAGGATCATCGACCGCAGGTGTCGGAGATTTTGCCAATTTCCTGATCGGCTGTGCCATGATCGTACCGGCAGGTCTGATCTACCAGAAAAAGAAAAGCAAAAAAAGTGCAGTGATCGGAATGATCGCAGGTACGCTGTTTATGGCATTTATCGGATGCTTCTTAAATGCTTTTGTGCTGCTCCCGGCATATGGAAAGGCATTCGGTATGCCAGTCGATGCACTGGTTGCCATGGGAACGGCAGTGAATCCGGCAATCAACAGCCTGCTTACTTTTGTTGTTCTGGCGGTTGCACCATTTAACATTTTAAAAGGACTGATCGTTGCTGTAATCACCTTCCTGCTTTATAAGCACGTAAGCCCGATTCTTCACGGAACACAGTTCTAATACAGAAAAGTGAATATCACATAACCCGAAACGAATACCATGTAACCGGAGGAAAGCTTGTGCTTTTTAAAGTTACGTGGTATTCTTTTTTTCGTGAGCAGGGAAACAAATAAACACGAAACAGATGCTGTATCAGATATAGATTTTAACCCAGGCATCTTGAAAGTGCGGGTATTATCAAGAGAAAGGCGGCAGAAAATGTCAAAAATACAGAAGATCAATAAACAGACAGAAAACAGATTTCTGAATCTGTATGATCTGGAAGCAAAAGACCGGATGGGCGGCGATATCCATTATTATGTTTCATCCAGAGCGAAAACACCGAATGATCTGAAAATAAATACAAGAAATGAAAAGCCGGACGGTGTGATCATTTACAGCCTTTATGGGGAGAAAAAAGACAGGGTTGTGCTGGTACGCCAGTACCGTTATCCGCTGGATGATTATGTTTATGAACTGCCATCCGGGCTGGTAGACCAGGGAGAAGATTACAGGCAGGCGGGCATCCGCGAAATGAAAGAAGAGACCGGACTTGATTTCTCACCGCTGACACCGGATACGCTCTATGAAAGACCATTTTTTACAAGCGTCGGCATGACAGATGAATGTTGTGCCACGGTTTATGGTTATGCGAGCGGTCAGATCAGCCGGGAAGGCCTGGAAGATACCGAAGATCTGGAAGTCGTGCTGGCAGACAGAGAAGAGGTACGCCGCATCCTGAAAGAAGAGCGTGTGGCGATCATGTGTGCATATATGCTGATGCATTTTCTGAAAGAAGAAGAACCTTTCGGCTTTTTGCAGTTGTAAGCAAAAAATTGGTATGCTATAATCAAATGCTAAGGTCAGATAGATTCTGTCAGGTAAATATCAGCAGAGCTGACCAGAATTGCGTGCCAAGTTTCGCGTGCGTTCGACTTGAAACAGAAAATTTCAAACACAACAGGAGGAAAAGGTGGAAGCAAAAGTTGAAGTAAAAATGACACCGAAGATCATGTATGATTTCATGATGTACCATACTTACCGCAGTTTCAGCGGCATTTTTGGTATCATCCTCGGAATTGCGGCATTTGTGATGTTTGGCACGACGCTGGGCAAAACAGATCTGTCTTACAGCATCGTATACTGTCTGTTCGGTGTGTGGTTTATCGTTTATCTTCCGGTCAGCCTTTATACAAAATCAAAAAGGCAGGTAGAAAAAAGCGAAGTATTTAAAAATCCGGTCACTTACATTTTGAATGACGAAGGGATCGAGATCGTACAGGGAGAAGAAAAGGCACAGTGCGGCTGGAAGAATATACTGAAAGTATGCAGCAGCAAAAAAAATGTGCTGATCTACTCAGGAAAAAGAAATGCATTTGTTCTCCCAAAAGAAGCCATCGGAGAACAATACGATACGCTTGTAACTTTAGTGCAAAAAAATATGCCAAAAAAGAAAGTGAAATTATGATTATAGAGACAAACAGCGAAAAAGAAACATTTGAACTCGGAAAAAAAATCGGTGAAAATGCAAAGGCAGGTCAGATCTATACACTGACCGGAGATCTTGGCGTAGGCAAAACCGTTTTTACACAGGGGCTTGCAGCAGGGCTTGGCATCACAGAGCCGGTAAACAGCCCGACCTTTACGATCGTGCAGATGTACGAAGACGGTCGTCTGCCGTTTTATCATTTTGATGTGTATCGCATCGGTGATATCGAAGAGATGGAAGAGATCGGCTACGAGGACTGTTTTTACGGTGAGGGTGTATGCTTGATCGAGTGGGCAGATCTGATCCAGGAGATTCTGCCGCCGGATGTGATCGCCATTGAAATCGAGAAAAATCTGGAAAAAGGATTTGATTACCGCAAGATCACGATTTCAGATCCGGAGGAAAAGAAAGCACAGCTTTAGGAGGAAAACATGAAAGTTTTGGGAATAGACAGCTCAGGGCTGGTGGCATCGGTTGCTGTTGTAGAAGATGATATTTTACTTGCAGAATACACGGTAAATTATAAAAAAACACACTCTCAGACCTTGCTTCCGATGTTGAAAGAAATCGGAGATATGATAAATCTGGACTTAAACAGCCTGGATGCGATCGCAATCGCTGCCGGGCCGGGATCCTTTACCGGTCTGCGTATTGGTTCTGCCACGGCAAAAGGTCTGGGGCTGGCACTTGACAAACCGATCATACCGGTTCCGACGGTAGACGGACTGGCCTATGATTTATGGGGAACAGATAAAATCGTCTGCCCGATCATGGATGCAAGAAGAAACCAGGTCTATACCGGCATTTACGAATTCTGCGATGGAAAACTCCAGATACTGGAAAATCAGATGGCGGTTTCTGTCACAGAGATTGCAGAAAAACTTAATGCACTTGGAAGAGAAGTTATTTTTCTTGGCGACGGCGTTCCGGTTTACCGCAAAACGTTGGCGGAAGTGATGAAAATTCCGTATTCGTTTGCTCCGGCACATATGAACAGACAGCGTGCATCTGCGGTTGCAGTTCTTGGAGCACAGTACTATGTACAGGGACGAGCAGAAAGTGCAATGGAACATAAACCGGATTATCTGCGTCTTTCTCAGGCAGAGAGAGAGCGAAAAGAAAGGGAAGAACAGAATCGTGCTTGAAATACGTGCAATGCAGGCAGAAGATCTGGAGGCAGTTGTAAGAACAGAAAGTCAGATTTTTTCCCGGCCATGGAGCAGAAAAGGATTTGAAGATGCACTGCGTCAGAAAGAGACGATCTATCTGGTTGCATATGAAAAGGATATACTGGCAGGATATTGCGGACTGTTGCAGTCTTTTGATGAGGCTGATATCACAAACGTAGCAGTTGTGGAGAAGTTTCGCAAAAAAGGGGTTGCCACCGAACTTCTGGAGCAATTGTTTTTGCGTGGATATGAATGCGGAATCGAAAATTTCACACTAGAAGTGCGGGTTGGCAATGCACCTGCTATCCATTTATATGAAAAACTTGGGTTTGAGCGTTCCGGTATCCGACCGAATTTTTACGAGAAACCAAAAGAAGATGCACTGATCATGTGGAAATACGGCAACCACTAGGATTCCTCTAATTCCCACTGTACGAAAGGAATACTTTTCGTTATACTGTTGCTGTCGCAAAGGAAATCAGAAAAAGCATACAAAAGGGGTATCACCTGGGGAGGATACGATGAGAAAAGAGAATAAGATTTACTGCAACAGCTGCGGAAAAAGAATTGTGGATACGATTGGAAGAGACATGGAAGAATATATTCATATTGAAAAAATCTGGGGATATCCTTCGGAAAAAGACGGAGAATGCCACAGCTTCGATCTGTGTGAACCTTGTTACGATAAAATGACAGCAGCATTTGTATTAAAACCAGAAATAAAAGAAGAGACAGAGCTGCTGTAGAAAAGAAAGAAGAAACGAAAGAAAAAGAAACTGAAGAAAGAGTAAGGAAAAAAGAATGCTTGATGTTTGTTTGCTTGGATGCGGCGGTATGATGCCGCTTCCAAGACGTTGGCTGACAGCCTTGATGCTGCGATATAACGGAAGCAGTATTCTGATCGACTGTGGCGAAGGAACACAGATCGCGATCAAAGAAAAAGGGTGGAGTTTTAAACCAATCGATGTGATCTGTTTTACACACTATCACGGGGATCATATCAGCGGGCTTCCGGGTCTGCTTTTGTCGATGGGAAATGCAGAACGTCATGAACCGCTGACTTTGATCGGTCCAAAGGGGCTGGAACGTGTGGTGAATGCACTTCGGACAATTGCACCGGAGCTGCCTTTTGAAATATATTATAAAGAAATCCAGGGAACAGAAGAAACCTTTGAGATGAACGGTTATCGAATCCGTGCATTCCGTGTAAACCACAATGTGCTTTGTTACGGATATACTATGGAAATTGACCGTGCGGGGAAATTTGATGTAGAGCGGGCAAAAGCGGCAAATATTCCGCTGTGCTGCTGGAATCCGCTTCAGAAGGGGAATGTTGTCGAATTTGAGGGTGTGCACTATACACCGGATATGGTTCTTGGAGAAGCCAGAAAGGGAATCAAACTGACTTACACGACAGATACCAGACCGACCAGATCCATCATCCAGAATGCAGAGCACTCAGATCTGTTTGTCTGCGAAGGCATGTATGGCGAGGATGATAAAAAGTCTAAGGCACTGGAGCATAAACATATGATGTTCAAAGAAGCAGCAAAATTGGCAGCGGAAGCAGAAGTGTCAGAGTTATGGCTGACACATTACAGTCCGTCACTGGTACGTCCGGAAGAATTTATGGATGGCGTGCGTGAAATTTTCCCAAATGCTTACCCGGGAAAAGACGGAAAAAGTACAGTGCTGTCATTTGAAGAGGAATGACAGTCGACAGAAAAGTCTGGTAAATCAATGCCTTTGGGCTTGATATAATAGGAAGGATAGATACGAGATGGAAGAAAAGAAAGATGTACTGATTCTGGGAATCGAAAGTTCCTGTGATGAAACGGCAGCTTCTGTTGTGAAAAACGGAAGAACGGTTTTGTCCAATGTTATTTCCTCTCAGATTGAACTGCATAAACTTTATGGCGGCGTAGTGCCGGAAATTGCATCAAGAAAGCATATTGAAAAAATAAATCAGGTCATCACAGAAGCTCTTGAAGAAGCAAACGTCACACTGGATGATCTGGATGCGATCGCGGTCACCTATGGACCTGGCCTAGTGGGGGCTTTGCTTGTCGGAGTAGCCGAGGCAAAGGCGATCAGCTATGCTAAAAATCTGCCTCTGGTAGGTGTGCACCATATAGAAGGGCATATTTCTGCAAATTATATTGAACATCCGGATCTGGAGCCGCCGTTCGCATGCCTAGTAGTATCCGGAGGACATACACACCTGGTTGTGGTAAAAGATTACGGAAAATACGAAATCCTCGGACGCACCAGAGACGATGCGGCTGGAGAAGCATTTGATAAAGTGGCCCGTGCGATCGGACTTGGCTATCCGGGCGGACCAAAGATTGATAAACTTGCAAAAGAAGGAAATCCGCTGGCGATTTCATTTCCAAAAGCAAAAGTTGCAGATGCACCATATGATTTCAGTTTCAGCGGTCTGAAGTCAGCAGTCCTGAACTATCTGAATGGATGCAAAATGAAGAACCAGCCGATCGTAGAAGCAGATGTGGCAGCTTCCTTTCAGAAAGCAGTTGTGGATGTTCTGGTAGAACATTCCATGTGGGCGATCGATGAATATGGATTTGATAAATTTGCCATTGCAGGGGGAGTTGCCTCCAATTCAGCACTTCGCATGGCAATGGAAGAAGCCTGCAGAAAGAAAGGTATCAAATTTTACCATCCGTCCCCGATTTTCTGTACAGATAATGCAGCGATGATCGGAGTGGCAGGATATTATGAATATCTGGCAGGAACAAGATCCGGACTGGATCTGAATGCAGTTCCGAATCTGAAACTGGGGGAACGCTAAATGAAAGAAAAGCACACGGCGATCGTTCTGGCAGCAGGGAGCGGCAAAAGAATGCACAGTCAGGTACAGAAGCAGTATATGGATCTGTTTGGAAAACCAGTTTTGTATTATGCACTCAGACAATTTGAAGAATGCGAATTTATAGATGAAGTGATACTGGTTACCAAAAAAGATGAGATTGCATATTGCAGAGAGAAGATTGTGGAAGTTTATCATTTGCAAAAGGTGAAAGATATTATTGAAGGCGGGGAAGAACGCTATCTTTCTGTATATAATGCACTGAAAGCTGCCGGAGCATGTGATTACATCTATATCCATGACGGAGCAAGACCATTTGTAAATCAGGAAATGCTGCAGCGGTTAAAAGAAGCGGTATGCACTTATGGTGCGTGTGTGGCAGCAGTTCCTTCGAAAGATACACTGAAACTGGCTGACGAAGCGTTATTTGCAAAAGAAACATTAAAGAGAAGTGAAGTTTGGAACATCCAGACTCCGCAGGTTTTTGCGTATCCTGATATTTTAGGTGCTTATGAAAAAATGATGCAGGAGGACCATACCAAAATGGGAATCACGGATGATGCAATGGTGCTGGAGAAAATGGAAGGTCAAAAAGTAAAACTGGTGGAAGGCTCTTATTATAATATCAAGATTACAACACCGGAGGATCTGGATATCGCTGAAATCTTTGTGAAAAAGTGTAATTTACAGGAAAATTGAAAAAAACAAAAAAATATCAAAAAAAGTGTTGACAAAACGAAAATTGGATGATATTATTAGTTTCGCTGATTGCACTGGAGAGGTATCGAAGTGGTCATAACGAGGCGGTCTTGAAAACCGTTTGTCCGCA
>OOCM01002252.1_pt1 | contig 13106 bp, 5 predicted proteins | sample 1671111 | NCBI WGS metagenome assembly OOCM01 (sample SAMN06348123, study PRJEB24527) | human gut metagenome | biome: human gut; feature: ankylosing spondylitis patient; material: feces | host: Homo sapiens | place: China | collected 2015-10 | reverse complement strand
TCCCGCTTTCCTTCGTGATTCACATTGAAGCTACTGACTTTGTTCTCGGCAAAAAAATTAGCCATAGTTCCTTCTGCCGTTTGCTTGTCAGCATTGGTCGTGCGATTATGGATAATCAGATCCACCTTATCACCCAGATACCTGTTTAGTTCCTGAGAGTTTCCCTTCTTGAAGGCCACAACCACCCCCACAGGCACGTCCTGAGCAAAGATCGAGGACACCCATAAGAAGAGGCAGGTCAACAATAAAACTACTCGTTTTTTCATAATCACAAGTATTAATGATACGCAAAGGTAAGCATTTATTGTAAAATACAATAAAAAAGCGCTAATTTTGTGCACAAATCAGAATGTAAGCAGCATGAAAACAACATTACTCGTCGTAGGAAGAACTGTAGAACAGCACTTTATAACTGCCATTAATGACTATATTCAGCGCACCAAACGCTATATTACTTTTGATATGGAAGTAATCCCCGAACTAAAAAACACAAAAAGCCTTTCAATGGAAGTGCAGAAAGAAAAAGAAGGAGAACTGATATTGAAATCACTCCAACCGGGAGACGTAATCGTATTACTTGATGAACATGGAAAAGAGATGCGTTCTCTCGAATTTGCCGATTATATGAAACGAAAAATGAACACAGTCAACAAGCGGCTAGTTTTCATTATCGGAGGCCCTTATGGATTTTCAGAAAAGGTATATCAAGCAGCAAACGAAAAAATTTCAATGTCGAAAATGACTTTTTCGCATCAGATGATCCGATTAATATTCGTGGAGCAGATTTATCGGGCAATGACGATACTGAATGGCGGACCGTATCATCATGAGTAATACTTAACGAACAAATCACAGAGGAATGAAGTACTACCCTCTTTCATGATTTTCCTGTATACATACAGGAATATTCATGGTTTAAAATACTGAGCTAAGATAATATGAAACTGCGCCCTACTCAATAATAATTATTCCCAAAGAGAGACATTTGCCGAATATCATATAGTTTGTAAATATGAGGGAATGAGTAATTTAGTATGTATTTGTTATATATGGAAGAAGTAGTTAGTTTATTTAGTTCTTGCAGAACTTATTACATGTCTACAACCTTATTATCAAGTTTTTTAGGATGACTCCGATAGCACACGGTTGCATGAGAAACCCTTGTGAAGCGGTCTGGTAGAAGATTATGGTACTATTGTTCTACCGAGATAAGCTCCTTAAGTATTGATATTCAATTAATTATCTTAATAATCCATGTAGTATATTATACCTATTTTATATACTAATCACAATAAAATGCTTATTGGGGGATTCGGGAATGACACAAGGCGAAAATATTTTTTTTAATTCATAAAGAAAATAATATGCATTCTTGCGTGTTATTCAAATAAATAATTATCTTTGCGCATAAAATTTGTTGCCTATTATAAATATAACCTAATTAACCAATGTAATATGATGTGAAAAACAACTCTTAATTTAGAACATGTAATAAGTTCTGCAAGAACATATTCAACCTTTAACTCAATCTACAATTAACCAAATGTTAAATCTAAAAGAAAAAGCATGAGACAATTTCATTTTTTTTGTAAACAACGGTATTTGAAGTATACTGTTCTGTCATTGCTTCTTTGTCCGCTTTCTTCCTCTGCAGCAGAGGAATGGAAGGATGTGAAAGGAGAATCTACTACTAAAATTGTTGAATCGACTCAACAGAAAAAGCAAAAGCGTGTTATTACCGGTGTAGTAAGGGATGGCGATACCAATGAACCTATTATTGGAGCTTCTGTTTGGCTAAAAAACAGTTCGGTAGGTGCTGTGACCGATATAGACGGTAAATATTCTATCACGATAGAAGGTGTAGGTGGAGTACTTGAATTCTCTTATATCGGTATGAAGAAGCAGGAAATTGCAATCATAGACCAAAAGAGTATCAATGTCACTCTTCAACCCGATACTGAAGTATTGGACGAAGTTGTTGTTGTCGGATATGGTAGCCAGAAGAAAGAAAGTGTTGTTGGGGCTATCTCAACGCTAGACATCAAGAAACTGAAAGTGCCCGGAGCATCAATTTCAAATGTGTTGGCAGGTCAGTTATCCGGTGTTGTGGCTATGACCCGTTCGGGAGAGCCCGGCAAAAATAGTGCCGCGGATTTCTACATTCGTGGTGTATCTTCCTTTAAGGGAACTTCCACTCCGTTAGTACTGGTAGATGGCATCGAACGTGATCTTGATCTGGTAGATACAGACGATATCGCTTCATTCTCCATTCTGAAAGATGCTTCGGCCTCTGCCGTTTATGGTGTACGAGGTGCCAACGGAGTAATCTTGATTACTACTAAAAAGGGAGAAGAAGGTAAACCGGCAATCAATGTACGCACAGAGTTTGGTTTTACCAGTCCTACCAAACGTCCGAAGATGCTCGACTCAGCAAGATGGGCGGAACTTTACAATGAAGCTTCTTCAACCAAGTATTATTCGGACGAAGTCATGCAGAAATATAGAGAACATAGTGACCCCGATCTCTACCCGGATGTAGACTGGTTTGATGCTTTGTTCGACGACATGGCTGAAAATCAACGAGTAAATCTGAGTATCACCGGTGGTGGAGACATCGTGAAATATTATGTTTCAGGCTCTTTCTATAATGAAAGCTCTATCTACAAAAATGCAGGAAACATATATGGATACGATTCATCTATTAATTACAACAAATTCAACTTCCGTGCCAATATAGACCTCAACCTGACCAAAAGCACAGTGCTGAATGTCAATCTGGCTAATATCTATGAAAAATCGTTCGGTCCCGGATTTGGTGACAACGATAACGCCATTTGGGGATATACGTTCAATGCTTCCCCTAACGCATTCCCGATAGAATACTCTGATGGAAAACTTTCAGGACCTTCTACCGATTCCGGTTTCAACCCATGGAATATGCTGGTTCACTCCGGATACCGTGAACAGTTCTGGAACTCGGCACAAGCACTTGTCGGCGTTACGCAAGATATCGGTAAACTTTGGAAACCGTTGGAGGGATTAACTGCCAACTTGAAATTCTCATGGGATGCGTGGAACACTACATTGCAACGCCGCTCCAAAACACCGACTTTCTATCATGCCCGTGGAAGAGACGACCAAGGCAATCTGATTTATGACGATAATAATGGTGACGGTGAATGGGACCCCGTACATACCGGAAGTGAGTCTTTGGGATTCGCAATCGGACGTAGCGGAACGATGACACGTTATTTGGAAGGCTCATTGAACTACAACCGTTTGTTTGCAGAAAAACATCGTGTAGGCGCATTGTTACTATACAATCAGAAAATACATACTAACACACAGGCCGGTAGCGGAGACGCTGCACTTCCTTATAAAAACCAAGGTTTGGCAGGACGTGTTACTTATGCATTCAAAGATACATATTTTGCTGAAGTAAATGTCGGTTATAACGGTTCCGAAAACTTTGCACGCGGACATCGTTTTGGCTTTTTCCCTGCAGCAGCTATCGGTTGGATGATGTCTAACGAGAAGTGGTTTGAACCTATAACTAACACTGTTGATATGTTAAAGTTAAAAGCTTCTTATGGTAAAGTAGGTAATGATGACATCGGCGGACAGAGAAGATGGGTATACGAATCTTCTATTGTAGGAGGAGGAAACTGGCAATACGGTCAAAGTGCCAACCAAGGAGGTGACGGTATTCGTATTGGTGAAGTTGAAAACCTGAACGCATCTTGGGAAGAAGCTCTGAAATTGAACGTCGGTATCGAATTCTCTTTATTCAACAAGGTTAAAGTACAGGCCGATTACTTCCGTGAAGAACGTACCGGAATCTTCCTGCAACGTGCCGGATTGCCTGCCATTGTCGGTATTTCCACTATCCCTTATGTCAATATCGGTGAAACACTGAACCAGGGTTTCGATAGTAATATCGAATACTCACAGAAGATAGGTAATGTTTATGTAACGGCAAGAGGTAACTTTACATATAATCGTAACAAATTGAAGAACAACGACGAACCAGACTGGGAATATAAATACCAAAACAGAATAGGCAAACCTTTTGGTTCAGGTGGTTCCATGCAGCCTTTCGGACTCGTAGCGTTAGGCTTATTCCAAAGTCAGGAAGAAATTGACAACAGTCCTGTACAAAGTTTCGGAGAATACCGTGTAGGTGATATTAAATATCAGGATATCAATGGTGACGGAGTTATCAACTCTCAAGACCAAATCGCTATCGGATATACTAACTTACCGGAAATCATGTACGGTTTCGGCGCTACGGCACAATGGAAGAACTGGGATTTCAATGTATTCTTTCAAGGAGCGGCTCGCACAAGTTTCTTCTTAAGCGGATCATCAGTTAAGAGTCTTTTCTCTTCAGGAAACTTGGAACGTTCGGCTGTGAACGAAAATATATACAACAATGTATGGATGTCCACTAATACCCCAGAACAGAATGCAAATGTACTCTACCCGCGTCTCAGCAATGGTAGCGGAGGTGCCGGAGCATCTAACAACACTCAAACTTCCACATGGTGGCAACGCAACGGTTCTTTCATACGATTGAAGAATATGGAGATTGGTTATACACTTCCCAAATCGTTGACAAGTAAAACATTCATTAAGTCTTTCCGCTTTTATGTGTCGGGAAGTAACCTGCTCACATTTGCTCCATTCGATATGTGGGATCCTGAAAAAGGTGGAGGAGAAGGTTCCGGCTATCCGTTGAATCGAGTGATCACTATCGGCTTCAATGCTAATTTCTAAATCTTATAACTGTATAACTTATGAAACTTCAAATAAAATCACTTTATCTGTTATGCTTCGCTACCGGCGCGATGTTGTTATCTTCATGTGAAGATTTCCTCGACAGGCAAGAAGACGAAAAACTGACTTTCGAAAAAATCTGGGAGTCAAGAAATACGACCAAGCAGTATTGGCTCAATGCTATGTCATTTCTTCCTAACTACAATGGAGGATTCATTGGAGATAATGAACCCTATTTGGGAGCATCGGACGAATGTACCATTACTTATGACCGTGGTTACCGTTCTATGAACTTCGGATCATGGAATGCCTCAAATGTACCTTATTACAAAATGGACAAATACTATAAAGGTATCCGTGAATGTAATATTTTCATGCAGAATGTATATAAATGTTCAGACCCTCTGGCTACCCAGGAACAGCTTGACGAATGGTATTGGCAGGCGCGCTTTGCCCGTGCCTACTACTATTTTAGTATGATGTGCGACTACGGACCTATTTTCCTGATTGGAGACGAATTACTGGACTTTGCAGCTTCTACAGAAGAATTATACCGTCCTCGTAACACATGGGACGAGTGCGTGAATTATGTAGTCGGTGAACTTACCGCATGTGCTGAAAGTAATGCCGTACCTGTTCAGAAGGGTCTGTCGACCAGTAAATACGGTTTAGCGACTAAAGGTACCTGTTATGCAGTAATTTCACGTCTGAAACTTTATTCGGCACGCGACTTGTTCAACGGTAATGCTTTATATCGTACAGTAAAGAACCCGGTAACAGACAAGTTCCCTGAACTTTCGGGAGTGAATATTTTCCCGCAAACATACGATGCCAATAAATGGCTGGAAGCAGCAAAGGCAGCTAAAGTCTTGTTAGACGATACTGATTACCAACTTTATCGTGCAGGTAACGGTGATCCGTATGAAGATTATTATGGTATCACCCATGTGAACTGGAATAGTGAATTGATCTGGACAGACCGTTACAATAGCGGATATAGTTGGGGAGTAAATACAGCTCCCACCGGACTACCCGGTACTGCATACGGTGGTGTAGGTCCTACACAGCAACAGGTAGATGCTTATGCGATGAACAACGGACGCTATCCTATTATAGGGTATGAAGCATCAGGTGATCCGATAATAGACAATGCTTCAGGATACAGCAAGGAAGAAGAACTGCAAAAATCAGACTGGAAATATCCGGCAAAAGGATGGAGCAACTTTAAGAACTACAATATCACTGCTCCTAACATGTATAAAGATCGTGAACCTCGTTTTTATATCACTGTTTTCTTTGGAGGTAATTATTGGTTGCATGGTGATGCCAAGACAATGATCTCTTTTGCCAAAGGAGGTAATGGTAACAAGAGCCACGACTATCCTAAGAGTGGTTACCTGTGCAATCGTTTTTATGACCATACACTGAACTCCGGTAATGGACAATGGGGTAATCTGACATTCCCGGTATTCCGTCTCGGAGAGATGTATCTGAACTTCATTGAATCTGTTCTGGAATGTAAGAAGAGGAATGTTGCTTTGCCGGCAGGATATGAAGAACTGGCAATGGAAAAATGGGCGGATTTGCGCAACCGTGCGGGATTGACTCCGATTACAAGTGTATATCCCAATGCTTCCGTGGACGAACTGATTGAACTTTGTCGTAAAGAACGTCGTGTGGAACTGGCATTTGAAAGACATCGCTATTTCGACACACGTACCTGGATGATTGCGGAGCAAACGGACAACGGTCCAATGTATGGTATGGATGCAACCTGTCCGCTGGAAGGCAGTGATACGAAAGTGACTCCTGACGGATTTTGGAAAAGAACCGTGTTTGAAACACGCGTGTTTAAATCCAACCACTATCTCTATCCGTTCTCCCAACGTGAATTGGATCGTAATAAGTTACTGACCACAAACTATGGATGGTAGTGAGAAATACACATAAAACCACTTTATTAATAAAAAGAAAATATTTATGAGAAAAAATATATTATTAGTGTCGTTCGTATCTGCCTTCCTTTTAACGCAGACTGCGTGCGAAGATGGCAAGGATGAATTTCTGGATGATTTCAGTACTATACTTTATTTCAGAAATAGTGGCGAAATACCTGTAAGTGTATATAACACAGGGGAAGATGCCAACTACCAGGTTGTGATAAACAAGGGAGGCTCAGAACTCAACGCAGTGACGGAAGTAAGTATAGGAACGTTGGATGATGCTGCATTGGCTATATATAATGCAGAACAGGGAGTAAAATACAAAGCCATTCCCACCACTTGCTATGAATTGAAGGGCGATAGAAAATTTACTTTTGCCGCAAATGAACTGTATAAAACTATGGATATTACTCTAAAAACGGAACTTATTGACGGGCTTCCCGCCTTGAATGCCGGTGAAGAGTATGTGCTACCATTGCAACTGGAAAATTCACAGGACTCTATCAATTCAAAATTAGGAAAGGTTTTTATTAAGCCAAATGTACAAACTCCGACAGTTTTCTTTTCAAAGAGCGGCTATACTCAAAACTTTTTCTCGGACAACGGCCCTATTAAAATGAATTTCACTTTGCCATTGGAAATTCCTATTCCAAGCAAATGGGACTTCTCTTGTGAATTAACTATCGATTCGAAATTGTTAGACGAATATAATGCAGCAAACGAATGTGATTATGCAATGTTACCTTCTACTGCTTACACGCTGGAGACAACTGTCAACTTTACCAACGATATGGAAAGTGTAAAAGAGGCGAATATTGAAGTAGACCGTACCGGTTTGAGTTATGGTAATTATGTGCTTCCGATTTGTTTGTCTTCATGCACTAAACCACAATTTGTTATCGACACAGAAAGAAATACATCGTTATATGCTATCTCTTATGTACCTGATGCAAGCAAATTAACCAAAGTCGACCTGAAAGAAAATATGATTAGTATTTTCCCGGATCCGACAAATGAAGGTTCTATTGCTGAAATGCTCGACGGAAAAGAAGATACGTATTACCATAGTAACTGGAGCGGAGTAGCACCAATGCCTCACTGGATTCAAATTGCTCTGCCGAAAGAATCCACAGCAGTATCAATAGGATATCAAATACGTCATAACAACAATAATGGCGCTCCTCTGCAGTATACACTTCTCGGTAGTCCGGACGGTACTGCCTTCAGTAAAATCACTACGGTTACAGAAAATCTACCAACGGCAAAAAAAGCAAAATATACATCGCCGGTATTCGTCGGCAAACCATTTAAATATTTGCGGGTACAAGTAGATAAAACGTCAGTAGGAAACAGTTTTGCATTTGCAGAGTTCTGGATGAGCACAGACTGATTTTTCTCCTAAGTAATATTTTAATGAGAGAGAGAATGTTTTCTCTCTCTCATTAACTTTTATGGTTAACTTTGAATAATCTTTTGATGATACAATACTTTATGAAGCAATATCTGTTCTTACTATGGGGGATTACTTCTCTCATCTTTTCTTCTTTGTTCCTGGCTTGCAGCGATGATGAACCGGGTGATAAAACTCCTGTATTCACAATAAAAGAGGAGTATTTACAACAGGATTTCGATCAAAAACAATCATCGCTTGTAATACCTGTGGAAACTAATCTGGCCGCAGACGCATGGGTAGTCTCATCAAATCAGGACTGGTGTGTCGCAGCAAAAGACATGTCGGGTTCTTCGCCCGCGGTGAAAGTATTGGTACATGCCAATGAAGAACCGGACGTACGCTCTGCAGAAATCACATTAAAGAGTTCTGTGCAAAACTATACTATTCAAGTACGTCAATTAGGGTACGGTCCTGCTATCCTTGTCAAGAATCCCAATCCGATAATCGATGCGGCCGGAGGTCCTCTTTCCATTATTGTCACTTCGAATATAGAATACACAATAGAGCAATCGGAAAACAGTGACTGGATCAAAACTGTTCCTGCCACCCGTGCGCTGACAGATAAAGAATACCAATATACGGTAGATGCCAACCCATATTATGAAACACGTACTGTCACATTCACTTACATATATACTAAAGACGACAAGATAAGAGCATTATGCTCAGTTACACAAAATGCTAAAGATTCCGGTGTTTCGGATGTAGAGATAGAAGGTGATTTGAAAATATCTCCCAATGGAGGAAAAGATAGTGAGCACCAGCCGGGACAAGGAATCGAGAACTCTTTTGATGGCAAGTTTGGTGGAACCCCCTATCATTCAATTTGGAATCAAAAGGCTAATTTTCCTGTTACTCTCGAATATTTTTTTGATGGCACAAAAGACATAGATTACTTGATTTATCACACCCGTAGTGGAAATGGTAATTTTGGCAAATTGGATATTTACACGGCAACAGAAGATGCTCCCGAATATACGAAGTACGGTTCATTCGATTTTAAGATGCAGAATGCTTCAAGCCGTGTGGTGTTTGCTCAGAGTTTGAAGAAAGCTACTAAAATAAAATTTGAGGTTCACTCCGGCTTGGGAGACTTTGTAAGTTGTGATGAAATGGAGTTCTATCAAAAGAATCCGGATAAGAAACTTGACGCACAATTGCTGGGCGTTTTTACAGATATAACTTGTACGGAGGTGAGAGATGAAGCGACCGATGCACAGATAAATGCACTTCCCGGCTATTTTGCCAATATAGCCATTCAATTAAAGAGAAACACATATGACGAATGGGAAAAGTCTTTCCGTATACAAGATTATCACCCTTACAGTAATGTAGAGGAATGGGCAGAAACACTGATGACCAAACGATACAGTAACTTAGACAATCCTACGGGTATTTATGTGGAAGCCGGAGATTCGGTCATTGTGTTGGTAGGTGACACCCATGGACAGAGTTTGTCTATTCAATGTATCGGTGAAGAAAAGTCCGGCGACTATGTGCAAACAGCAGCAAGCGGAGAAACCCGTTTCCTTGAAGAAGGAGTTAATAAACTTGGATTTACACAGCGAGGAATGTTGTTCCTTATGTATAACACTAACTTGCAGGATGTCAATGCAAAACCTGTGAAGATACATATTCCTTTAGGTAGCGGATATGTCAGCGGATTCTTTGATGTAAAAACGGATAAGACTAATGATAAATATAAAGAGCTTATAAATAAAGCTACTTATAAGTATTTCTGCATACGTGGTGAAAGAATTATGTTCTACTTCCATCGAGATAAGATGATGCAGGCTGTTCCCTACGATATACTGTCTGCCATTAATCTTTGGGATAATATCATTAGTTGGCAACAGGAACTGATGGGTATTGATGACGTCCGTCCGTCACAGGTCAACAATCATTTGTTTGCCATCTCTCCGGAAGGTAGCTATATGTGGGCATCAGATTATAGGATTGGATTCGTATATACTTATCTCAACAATATTTTGCTTTATGATAACGTGATGGCTGCTAAAGACAATGCCTGGGGACCGGCTCACGAAATAGGACATATTCACCAGCGTGCTATCAACTGGCCCGGTTCAACAGAGTCATCCAATAATCTTTTCTCAAATTACATACTGTTTAAACTGGGAAAATATTGTTCGAGAGGATCGGAATTAAGCGCGTTGGCAAAAGCCCGTTTTGTTGATAAACAAGCTTGGTGGAATATGGGTAGCGCCACTCATCAGAATGAGGATACGGAAATACATATGCGTATGAACTGGCAACTTTGGAATTATTATCATCGTTGTGGCTATAAAACAGATTTCTGGCAGAAACTCTTCAAACTCTTGCGGGAAGATCGTATTGTTGAATCTAATCCGGGAGCAGGTCAGTTACATTTTGCTAAGATGGCAAGTAAGGCTGCCAATGAGAATCTGACTGAATTCTTCAGGATGTGGGGATTCCTCGAACCGGTAAATAATGTGGAGATTGAACAGTATGGTAAATGGAACTACAATGTGACACCAACCATGATTGCCGAAGCAGTGAGCTACATGAGCCAGTTTCCTGCACCTAAACATGCATTTTATTATCTTGAAGACAGAAAGAATAATGATGTGGGTATTGAACAATATCAGGTAGGTGATGTAGGCTATTATACACAGTTCAAGAATGACCAGAAGATTACAAAGAATGTAACATATACCCGTTCCGGGCAACATATTACAATAAGTTCGGGTGATGAAGCTGTCGCATTTGAAGTAAAAAAAGGTAGTGAGATAATGTATTTCTCTAATTTCTTCTCATTTGATATTCCGGCATCCATTCCTTGGAATGATAGCATGAAGATATATGCAGTACAGGCGAATGGAGAGAGAAAAGAAGTGAAATCCAATTAAATGAGTTCCCCCAATCTTACAATATCCAAATGTATGATTGGGGGAAATTCATAGATTATTCTTTATATATTGATTCTTTTACATTATCATTCAAAATCACTTTGTTGTTTTTCCACCTCTTTTAACTTCGAGCGGCTGACTTTCTGCTGTCGCTTCAAGTTGTTTCCGTTCTGTCCCTTAAAATCAGTGCTCATTGCTTTCTGTCCGGAAACAGAATTCAATCGTTCCAGTTCCTTTTTATCTGCCAGCAAAATATGCTCCGCCTGATAAGTCGGAATAATCAACTCTGCCGAAACCGGAGTATGTTTGCCTTGCCATACCACGGATGCACGCACCTTGATTTCTCCCGGAACAGTAGAAGATCTTACCAATACAGGCGCAGTTCCCCAACGAACCGGAGCCGGATTTGTAAACGTCTTACTGTCAGCAATCAGTTGTCCGGGACCTTCTATTTCAAAGGTTATTTCATAATTATTCAATCGTTTGATGTTCCCATTATCATCTGCAATAGCAGCTATTACAGTCATGATATCCGAACCGTTCGCTTTCATACTCACCTTCTCGTCATCCGCCCAAAGTAGTATTTTAGAGGGGCGGCGGGCCGGCATCACCTTATGTGTTGCAACCACCTTTCCGGCTATCAGACCTTCTGCCAGAAGATACGAATCGGCCTGTTTCCTTCCTCGCGACAATTGCTTATCATACATAAAATCAAAAACATCGCTAAAGGTTATAACAGGCGATGGCATTCCGGCCTTATCGATTGGTTTATGATAAATATGCTGCTTGCCATTCTTGCAGAAAGTCAGACGAACTTCTTCACAGTTACTATACACCGTAACATCTTTCGGAGAAAAAGGAGTCATCTCATTCGCAATATACACCATAGGACCGCTATCTGCAATCAGTTCCTTGTTTTCCTCCGCAGGACGTTGCGAACAGAACATATAATAAGAGAACTTCGGTTGCCGGAACGCATCCATAATTCCTCCATAAAACGGATCGGGATGATATCCCCTCTGATGATCGAAGGAATGCCACAAACAACCTCCCATGTGCTGTCTGGAAGTTCTATACAGTACATCATAGCACGTATATTTATAATCGGGGTTTGCATATCCCTGCGCTTGTATCAACATCGGCACTTCTCCCCAGACACGGTTCACACGACTTGGAGAATTATGCGAATACCAGTCATCCACATTATCTCCCCATTCCCGGGTAAAGTAACAAACATCGGGATTCAAAGTCTCCGTATTAAAGGCCCCTCCTCCCCCCATTACCGGATGAGTGAAATGGATCGGAAAATGTTCGTGTCCACGTGCCGTAACATCACAGCCGGCATAACAATATGGATAAGGATATTCCTCATTCAGTACATCTACCACATTTTTAGCAAACTCTGCCGGATACCAGGTTTCATTTAAAATCGGCTCCCACATCCACACACAAGGATGATTGCGGTCACGGCGAACCATATTACGGATATCACTATATACTCTTTGGGCAAAGATAGGTTCATCATTCCAGAATTGCCATCCCGGAGTATTGACAATAACAAAGAGTCCCAACTCATCACACGCATCCATAAAAGCAGGATCTTGCGGATAATGTGCGTTACGGATAACACGCAACCCTGCATCGCGTAATTTCTTTGCATCGCGCCAGTGCAGGTTATTAGACAAGGCATTGCCTATCACAGCATAATCCTGATGTCTATTAGCCCCAATCAACGGATAGGGATACGGTTCACCGTTCAGCCAAAAACCGTCTTTTCCTTTAAACTCCACACTCCGGATACCAATGCGACGACGATATCCGTCAACAATGCTGCCGGCTTTATCCTTCACATAGACGTGCAACTGATAGAGATAAGGACTGTCGGGCGACCAAAGATGAGGACTGTCAACCTTCATACGAGAGGCCACTTTTGCCGCATGCTCATTGCCCACGGACAATCGTTTCTCTGTTGAAAGCACAAGCCGGTTATCACGGTCATACAGTTCATAGCTGACTTTTCCACTGAAGAACTTTCCCGAAGTATTA
>OOCM01002250.1_pt1 | contig 13112 bp, 9 predicted proteins | sample 1671111 | NCBI WGS metagenome assembly OOCM01 (sample SAMN06348123, study PRJEB24527) | human gut metagenome | biome: human gut; feature: ankylosing spondylitis patient; material: feces | host: Homo sapiens | place: China | collected 2015-10 | reverse complement strand
TTAGCTCAGCTGGTTTAGAGCATCTGCCTTACAAGCAGAGGGTCGGCGGTTCGAATCCGTCAGCGCCCACGGGGGTGTTCCCTGTGATTCACTTTTGTGGTTGCAGGGACTTTTTTTAGAGGGCGTTTAGCTCAGCTGGTTTAGAGCATCTGCCTTACAAGCAGAGGGTCGGCGGTTCGAATCCGTCAACGCCCACAATGGTGAAGGTCTTTCAACAATGTTGAGAGACCTTTTTTTATGCTTTTAAATTATTTTATCACTATTTTCTCTGTTTTCTCACGATAATTCATTAATTTTGCACCCTATATATAATACGTATTGTTATGAATTTAGATTTATTGACTGCCATATCACCAATTGATGGTCGTTATAGGGGAAAAACAGAGCAGCTCGCTAACTACTTTTCAGAGTATGCTCTCATTCGTTATCGTGTACGCGTAGAGATTGAATACTTCATTACTCTATGCGAGTTACCTTTGCCACAGCTTGCTTCTTTCGACAAGTCGCTGTTCGAACGTCTGCGTGACATTTATCGTAATTTTGACGAGAATGAAGCACAGCGCGTAAAAGATATCGAGAAGATTACCAATCACGATGTAAAGGCTGTAGAGTATTTTATCAAGGAAGAATTTGATAAGATCGGTGGCTTGGATGCTTACAAGGAGTTTATCCATTTTGGTTTGACATCTCAGGATATCAACAACACAAGTGTGCCTCTCTCTGTAAAAGAAGCTTTGGAAGAGTGCTTCAATCCACAGGTAGAAGAGCTGATTGCACAGCTCCAGACTTATGCTGATGAGTGGAAGGATGTGCCTATGCTGGCTAAGACTCACGGACAGCCTGCTTCACCTACCCGTCTGGGCAAGGAAATCATGGTTTATGTTTACCGTCTTACCGAGCAGCTCAATTCGCTCAAGGCTTGCAAGATTACAGCTAAGTTCGGTGGCGCTACCGGTAACTATAATGCTCACCATGTAGCTTATCCACAGTATGACTGGAAAGCATTCGGTAACAAGTTTGTCAGCGAAAAACTCGGTTTGGAACGCGAGCAGTATACCACACAGATCAGTAACTATGACTACCTTGGCGCTATCTTTGACGCCATCCGTCGTATCAACACCATTATCATCGACTTAGACCGTGACTTCTGGATGTATATCTCTATGGATTACTTCAAGCAGAAGATCAAGGCAGGTGAGGTAGGCTCAAGTGCGATGCCTCACAAGGTGAACCCTATCGATTATGAGAACAGTGAAGGTAACCTGGGCATAGCCAATGCCATTCTTCAGTTCCTGGCACAGAAGCTTCCGGTTAGCCGCTTGCAGCGCGACCTTACTGACAGTACCGTACTCCGTAACATCGGTGTGCCTCTCGGTCATAGCGTCATTGCTATCCAGAGTACATTGAAGGGCTTGCGTAAACTGATTCTTCACGAGGAGAAACTGCAGGAAGATTTGAATAATACATGGGCAGTTGTAGCTGAGGCTATCCAGACTATCCTTCGCCGTGAGGCATATCCACATCCTTACGAGGCATTGAAGGCGTTGACACGTACCAACCAGCACATGACTGAGGAAACTATTCATGAGTTTATCCAGGGATTGAATGTGAGTGATAGTGTTAAGGCAGAACTGATGGCAATCACACCAAGCAATTATACAGGTATCTAATATACACAAAGGAATTTTGTAGTTTTAGTACATATATAAAAAAGTAAAAATTAGATTTATTAACCCAGCCGTGAGGCTATTAAGTATTTTAAGAAAATGGATTCAGAATTTGAAAACAAACCTCAAGATCAGTCTTCTGAGAATGAGAGAACCCGTGAGGGCTACAACCCAGCAGGTGGTTATCAGAAGAGTTATCGACCAGTAGGTCGCACACAGCGTCCTCGTATCAATTCACATCGCGCATACAGCAGCGACAGAAGTAGCAGTAACAGCGAAGGCGGTTTCCGTCCTGAAGGTTTCGGTGCTGGCTTGCAGAGTACAGGCAGCAGCGAGCGTCCACAGCGCAGCAGCTATCAGAGCCGTGGTGGTTATGGTAACAGCAACCGTGGTGGCTACCAGCCACGTCAGCAGGGAGGCTATCAGTCTCGTCCTCAGCAGGGTGGCTATCGTCCTCGTTACAACAATAATGATGAGCAGGGTGGTTATCAGCCTCGTCAGCAGGGTGGCTACCAGCCACGCCAGCAGGGCGGCTACCAGTCTCGTTCTCAGCAGGGGGGTTATGGCAACAACCGTGGTGGTTATGGTCGTCCACAGGGTGGCGGCTATGGCAACAACCGTGGTGGCGGCTATGGTCGTCCTCAGCAGGGTGGTTATGGCAACAACCGTGGCGGTTATGGCCGTCCACAGGGTGGTGGCTATGGCAACAACCGTGGTGGCGGTTTCCGTCAGCACACTCCTGGTTACGATCCAAATGCTAAGTATAGCATGAAGAAGCGTATCGAATATAAGGAGGAGAACATCGACCCAACAGAGCCATTGCGCTTGAACAAGTTCCTCGCCAATGCTGGTGTTTGCTCTCGCCGTGAGGCTGATGAGTTCATCCAGGCAGGTCTGGTAACTGTCAATGGTGAGGTTGTTACCGAGTTGGGTACCAAGATTCTTCGTACCGATGAGGTGAAGTTCCACGACGCTCCTGTATCTTTGGAGAAGAAGGTATACGTATTGCTCAACAAACCAAAGGATTATGTTACAACCAGCGATGATCCTCAGCAGCGCAAGACTGTGATGGACCTCGTAAAGGATGTTTGTCCTGAGCGTATCTATCCTGTAGGCCGTCTCGACCGTAATACAACAGGTGTACTTCTCTTGACCAACGATGGTGACCTGGCTTCTAAGCTTACTCACCCTAAGTTCCTGAAGAAGAAGGTTTATCACGTTCATCTCGATAAGAATCTGACTGCTCACGATATGGATCAGATCCGTGAGGGTATCACCTTGGAAGATGGTGAGATCAAGGCAGATGCTGTAGAGTATGCTGATGATCGCGACAAGGCACAGGTTGGCATTGAGATTCATAGTGGCAAGAACCGTATCGTGCGTCGTATCTTCGAGAGTCTCGGCTATCGTGTTACCAAGCTCGACCGTGTACAGTTCGCAGGTTTGACTAAGAAAAATCTCCGTCGCGGTGACTGGCGCTTCCTTACTGAGAAGGAGGTAGACATGCTCCGCATGGGTGCTTTTGAATAAGAAAAAATAATATGGAGTTAAGGAGTTAAGGAGTTGAAAGGAGTTAAGACAAGTGTTTTATTAGCCGAGAGTTTTTATATAGTAGGAATCCTTGGTTTGTGACAATTGTCTTAACTCCTTAACTCCTTAACTTCTTTAACTCCTTGAAGCATTAATATTAACAATGGAAAAAGTAAAAAGAACTAAAGTTGTAGACTTGCTCAAGAGTACAGCCTACGGCTCAATCGTGAATGTCAAGGGATGGGTTCGTACCCATCGTAGTAGCAAAGCAGTCGATTTTATCGCTCTTAACGATGGTTCTACTATTAATAATATTCAGATAGTTGTCGACCCATCAAAGGACGATGAAAATCAGCTCCGTCAGATTACTACCGGTGCTTGTATCAGCGCCGTAGGTACGCTGGTAGAAAGTCAGGGTGCCGGACAGAGTGTTGAGATCCAGTGCGAGAGCATCGAGATTTACGGTCTCTGCGGCAGCGACTATCCTATGCAGAAGAAGGGACAGAGCTTCGAATACATGCGTCAGTATGCTCACCTCCGTCTCCGTACCAATACCTTTGGTGCCGTGATGCGTATCCGCCATAACATGGCAATGGCTATCCACACCTACTTCCACGAGCATGGATATTTCTATTTCAATACTCCGCTCATCACAGCCAGCGACTGCGAGGGTGCTGGTCAGATGTTCCAGGTAACTACCAAGAACCTCTACAACCTGAAGAAAACCGAGGATGGCAAGATTGACTATTCTGATGATTTCTTCGGCAAGCAGACTTCATTGACCGTTTCCGGTCAGTTGGAGGGTGAGCTCGGTGCTACAGCACTCGGCGCCATCTATACCTTCGGTCCAACCTTCCGTGCAGAGAACAGTAATACTCCTCGCCACCTGGCTGAGTTCTGGATGGTAGAGCCAGAGGTTGCTTTCCTGGATATGGACGGTTTGATGGAGTTGGAGGAAGACTTCATCAAGTATTGTATCCGTTGGGCACTGGAGCATTGCAAGGACGATCTTGCTTTCTTGAACAAGATGATTGACAAGGGTCTGATTGCCCGTCTGGAAGGCGTATTGAATTCCGACTTCGTTCATCTTCCATATACCGAGGGTATCCGCATCCTTCAGGAGGCTATTGCCAACGGCAAGAAGTTTGAGTTCCCATGCGAGTGGGGTGATGACCTGGCTTCAGAGCATGAGCGTTTCCTCGTAGAGGAGCACTTCAAGCGCCCGGTTATCATGACCAACTATCCTAAGGCTATCAAGGCATTCTATATGAAGATAGACGAGGAGGAGAGTGGTTTCGGTGGCAAGAGCGGTCAGACCGTTCAGGGTACCGACGTACTGTTCCCACAGATTGGTGAGATTATCGGTGGTTCTGTCCGTGAGGAGAGCTATGACAAGCTGATGGGTGAGATTGAGGCTCGCAACATCCCTATGAAGGATATGAACTGGTATCTCGATACCCGTAAGTACGGTTCATGCCCACACGCAGGTTTCGGTCTCGGTTTCGAGCGTCTGATTCTCTTCGTAACCGGTATGCAGAATATCCGCGACGTGATCCCATTCCCACGTACACCAAAGAACGCAGAATTCTAGAATAAAAAATGAAGCCTGTTTCGATGCCCTTCGAAACAGGCTTCATTGTTCTTCGCAAGTACTTGCGATGGCCTACGCAGCTACTACTCTATCACCCAATCCTCTATGTTTCCCTTTGAAGAGTCGAAGTTGATACCAACTTTCGTTATAGGTTTGTTGCAGAGAGCGAAACGCTGGCGATAGTTTTTGAGATTGATTTGCTGCATTGCAGCCTGAGCACTCTTATCAAGTTTCAGTTCTATGATGTATAAATCTGTTCCAGTCAACAAAACGACATCTACCCTTCCCTTTGGAGTATGCACCTCTACATCTACCAGATAATCGGTGAGGAGCGAGAAGATGATGAAAAGCATCTGCTGATAATGCCCCTCATGATTGGTGACATTGCAATAAGGCACAGTACCCAGAAAATCCTGTAGCAGATGCAAAGCTCCATCCATGTCTTGCTTATCCAAAGCCTGTGCTATGCGACGAGCCGTATTGGTAGTAGCAAGCGTATTACCAGTAACATAAGACGGAATCAAAGCCTTGGTCAACCCTATCTTCACCTCCTTGTTAGGAATATCAAGCGTATAATAGTTATAATCTCTGTTATAATCCTTGATGGTCAAATAACCACTCTGGTAAAGCAGCGGCATCATTGTAGTCATATCCTCTGTAGGTGCATCAAATTCACTCTCGTCAGCCTCAACACGCGTAATGCTTGTAGGAAGCACATGATATTTACGCATCATATTGATAAGATAGGTTGGCGTACCAGAGGCAAACCAATAAGAACCCAACTTACCCTGAGCGAAGCAATTGAACAGGCTGTAAGGGTTGAAGACATCAGGTGAATAAGCTGAAAAATGATATCCATCATAATTCTCAGTCAACTTATCTAAGGTCTGCTCCTTGGTAAGATGCATTTTTGTAGCCAGCACTTCTATATCTTCTGATAATTGCCCGCTAAGTTCTTCCTTAGTAATCCCCAACATACCAGCATATTCATCATACATGGATACATTGGTGACGTTATTCAATTCACTGAATATACTCACTTGCGAAAACTTAGTAATACCCGTAAAAAAGACAAAACGAAGATAGGCTTCACGCGCCTTCAGCGGGCTGAAGAAATTACGCATGATGTTGCGAAGCTTAACCAACTCCTCTTTTTCGTGAGCCACGTCCAGCAAAGGGGCATCATACTCGTCAATCAGCACTACCACCTTCTTGCCTGTAGTCTGATATAAAGACATAATGAGGTCTTTCAAGCGAAGATTTATATCTATCTTCTCATTATGAAAGTTAAATTTCCGTTCCTGTTCTTCCACCAAATCTATCAGATATCGTTGTAGCTGATCTTCAGACATATACTTTCCTCCACTCATATCCAGATGGATTACAGGATATTCTATCCATTCTTTTTCAAGCTGTTCCATGGCAAGTCCTTTAAACAAGTCTTTCTTACCTTCAAAATAACTTTGCATGGTCGAAACAAGGAGCGACTTTCCAAAACGGCGTGGTCTCCCCACGAAGAAATATGTACCATCAGAATGGGTCATGCGGTAGATATATTCCGTCTTATCTATATAGAGCTTGTCCTCCTTACGGATACGCTCAAAGGTCTGTATTCCCAAAGGATATTGTTTTATAGCCATAAGCGCTTATTTTTTAATACGTTGCAAAGGTACAACAAAATATTGAGAAACTGCAAGAAATAGTGAAAAAATAACAAAATGAGCGAGAGAAGGAAGGGATAGCTGAACGAAAAACGGGGCACCCTGAGGATGCCCCGCCACCAATTAAAATAATTGATTGTCGCATTATAAACTTACCGTACTACTTAGCGATCATGATCGTTACACGGTTCTCTGCGTTTTCCGCAAAAGGCTGCACACGTGCACCCTTAGATTTTTCTGTAATGCGCTCAGAAGGTATATTATATTTCTTTGTCAGCATCCAAACCACAGCTGCTGCTCGCTTGGCAGCGATGCGGTCGTTGATGACGTCATTGCCTGTACCCTTGTCAGCATAGCTCTTGCCCAGTTGATACCACCACCAACGAAGGCTATCAAGGCATTCTATATGAAGATAGACGAGGAGGAGAGTGGTTTCGGTGGCAAGAGCGGTCAGACCGTTCAGGGTACCGATTGCCCACACGCAGGTTTCTATAAAAGTTTATAATTTGATTGTTATTACATAATCAAACATCATGCGAAGAATCATTCTTCACTCTTATCAAAATAACAGCCCTTGATGCTCAACTCCATTGGCTTTTCTGAAGCATTTGAGTATATGTTGATGAACTTTCTAAAAGAACCGTTCAAAAAGCCATTTCCATCATATACTACAATGATAGAATCATACTCGCCTGGCATCAAAGGCTGTGGATTGAATTTGACTTGTGTGCAACCACAATCGCTCTCAGCCTTGTATATGACAAGTGGAGACTTGCCTGCATTCTTGTACTTGAAAGCGTATCTTTTCGTTTCCTTTTCTCGATATTCTCCAAAATCATGTTCTTTCTCAAGAAAGGCTAGTGAATTTTTAGCACTTGTTGCATCATTGGCAGCCCCTTGTTTGGAAGGTTGACTGCAACATGTGGCAAGCGCAAGGATAGCTAGCAAGAGAATGGCAGAAATATATTTACCAAACATTTTCATATACATAGGCTTGTTCATACTTTATTTAGCAATCATGATAGAAACACGGTTCATGTTATTCTCAGCAAATGGCTGAACACGAGCACCCTTTGATTCCTCTGTGATGCGCTCAGCAGGAATGCCATAGCGCTTCTCTAACATCCAAACCACAGCTGCTGCTCGCTTGGCAGCGATGCGGTCGTTGATGACGTCATTGCCTGTACCCTTGTCAGCATAGCCGGTTACTACAACCTTTGCCTCTGTGTTCTTGTTCAGGAAGTCAACCACCTCACGGATCTTAGCATCCTCAGAAGGAGCAATCTTGCAAGAATTGATGGTGAAGAAGATGTCACGGCGAATCTCCTCTATCTTCTTCTCTACAGGAGCTGGCTTAGGCTCTGGCTTAGGAGCCACATATTCCTGCTTAAGAGCTGGTGCCGGAGCAGGTTCCTCTACCGGCTTAGCCTTCTTGGTATAGCTCTTGCCCAGGTTGATGCGTACACCTGCCAGTGCATTGAAGTACCAGTCAGGGTTATCTGCCTTCTTAGAGTTGTACTTGTCAGAAATCATGTTGGCATTGCCTTCGAGCATGATGCTTACAGCCTTGCTTACCTTGAATTCCAGGTCGATACCGGCTCTGCCGTAAGGGCGAACCTTCTTTCCCTGCCAGAGATATTCCAGGTTGTAGTCGTTGAGGTTCTCAAGTGTGGCAGCGATGTCGTTTATCTCTTGGTTGCCGCCAGCCCAGTTGATACCACCGCCAGCGAAAGCACTTATATTAAACACACGGTTCGGGTTCCAGCCACAGAAAAGGTTGGAGAGGTTGAACATGAAATCTACACCAGGAGCTATATATTTAAACTTATATTTGGCGTTGTAAGGCTTTTCTCCCACTTTGGAGCGGAAACCAGCCCAGCCGCCCTTGCTCCAGAGTCCGTTCATCTGAGCACGGAGTCCGAAAACTGGAGAGAATTGATAGCCAATAGCTCCCTGAATATTAGGAGAGAGTAAGTCCTTGAACTTAGCCTCGCCCAGTGTATACTGTCCACCTCCCTGAATATCGAGGTAGAAGTGCTTCTTAAACTGATACTCGTTTCCATCCTTGTCTGTATAGGTAGCCTGTGCCATGGAATTCATTCCTAAAGAAGCGAGAACGGCTGTTGCCAATAAATATTTATATGATTTCATAATTCTCTAAAATTAGTTTTGAATTTTGGTACCCCCCATGTTGTTTGAGTCAGTGATATTGTCAACAGTTGTCAAATACCATCTGTTGTCTTTGCGGATAGGTTTGAGATACAGAGAAATGCTGTTAGGTCTTGTATCGCCTGGCTTCTTTTCAAACAACAAGATATTAACTTTTACGATATTGTCCTTCTCCTCGTTGAACACCAAACGGTCAACGGTGTATTTCACTCCCTGTGCATTGGCCAAGGCATTGCATTGACGCTTGACGAGTCCAGCAGGCAATGGTACAATATCGTTGCCATCTAGATAAGAAAGCATGGAGACAGCTGATTTGATGTCTTTTTGGTTGAGCTTGTCAATGAAGCTATTTACCAAGTACATAACTTCGGATGTGTCCTTGCCCGAAAAAGAATCAACAGGTTGAACGAGATATTGCTGCTCCAGCTGTTTCACGTTCTTTTCTTTTTGACCGCATGATGCGAACATCAAGGCAGCCAATCCGAAAATGAATAATACGATCTTTTTCATAATAATAAATGTTTATTAAGAATAAAAGGGGTGTCAATGAGTTGACACCCCCTCCTTATTTCAAAGATGATCTGTAAATTTTAGTGACGCTTTGCGCCAGAGTTTACAGTCTTGTTGACTGTTATGACAGCCCATACCTTCTGAGTGTAATCAAGGTTTGTCTTAACACCAGAGGTCTGCAAGTCTGTGTTGCTGTACTTCACATTACCCCAAGCGTACTTCACTGCGATTGGTACGTAGATGTGGAAGATTTGTGCACCACCACCATTGTTTACATAGTTGATCTTACCATAGTTCTCGTAATCACCAGCACCCTTAGTCCAGGTACCGTTTATAGATGGACCATGCTGCTCGCTGTTGAAGATCTCCTGGTTATTACCGTTGTAAACCTTCAAGTAAGTTGCTGTAGTGAAACCATGATCCATTCTGTAGCTTGTCAAAGAAGGAACGTTGTCAACGATAGGCAACTTAGCGATTTCCTTAGCGTCGGTGAGAGCAGCTGCAGAACGTACAGAGTACTCTTCCATAGCGTCTGAACGGATTTCCTCACGAATTACTGCCAAGTCTGTGATGTTGTAGTACTTATAAGGAACCTGTGCGTTGGTGACGTCAGTGTAATTGCCATTTACCAATACGCTGTAGTCACGCCAATCCTTGATGCTAACCAAGTCTGTCAACTTAACTGACTCCTCCGCATTCAAAGCATCGGTCCAAGTTACATTCTTAGGAGCTACGTTGATTGGACGGAGGAAGCGAACGTTGAACAAGTTGTTCTCAACCAATGGCTGGTAGCAAGGGTCATCAGAGAGAGTTACCTCAAGATAAGCAGTGAATGTCTTATCAATGTTGTTTGTCAAGTAATCGTTCTTGATGTCATTGCCCTTTGCGTCACGACGACCCATGTTGTTGAGGAGGTCGGTAGCAGCGTTGTCATTGATACCCTCATCACCGTAGTAGTGGAGGATAGAGTACTTGCTGTCGTAAGTATTCTGACGAAGTTCAGCGACTGTCTCAGGGTGAGCCAATGCAACACCATCCTGCTCAATTGCAATAATCTTGTGGTTGCTGTCAGAAAGTTTCAAAGTCCAAACAGAACCAGAAGCACCCTTAACATCCCATGTGCCATTTACAGCATCTACAGTAGAGTTTACACCCTTCTTAGGCAATACGAAGCCGAAGTTCAACTCTGTCTTTGCGGTGCCGTCTGCATTATAGAATTTAGAGAACTTATCCTTGTTACCCTCAAGAGTTACAAGTACCTTCTTGTTTCTCCAGTACTCCAACAAGTCCTTGTCAAACTTGTCTGCTGTGAGAGCTATTTGACCATACTCTGCAGGAGTAGGAACGTTAGCGTGAACATCGAGGTCGTTCTCACCACCAGGAACGTATGTAGAGTTCAACTGGAACCAGTGGTGCAAGTCCTTGTTGGCAATCTTACCATACTCGAAGTGGAGCTTCGTAGGAGCGAAGTTCAACTTAACCCAGATAGAAGTACCGTTCAACTTGTGGACGAAGCGTACCCATGTATAGAGAGCCTTGGTATTCTCACCCTTAGAAGCGTAAGAAACGCCAGTTTCCTCCATCAACTTCTTGTAAGAAGCTGCATTCATTTTACCTGCATTAGCATCTGTTGTGAAGTTCCAAACCAATACGTTGGTCTGGTTATCCCAACCCTGACCGCCAGTAGCGTTGTCATGAGGTGTGTACCATACACGACCGTAAGAGTCAGCGTCGTTAACCTTCTTGGTCTTGTCTGCGTCAGAGTAACGTACTGCATACCACTTAGCTGTAGCATTGTACAATGTACCACCATTTGCAACTGTAGGCATTACCTTATGATCACCCTCATTCTCAAGATAGTATTCGTTCTCGAAAGTTTGCTTGGTCATACCGTCTGTACCCAACTTAGAGAGGATGAGGTTCTCAACCTGTGACCAAGTCATCTTGCCCTCATCACCACAGTTGAAGTACAAGTCGCCGAGGTTAACCTCAACCTTCATGTCAACAACTGGCTTCTCAACGATACGAACCTTGATGTAACCATAAAGTACGATGTTGCCTTCGCCATCAACCAAGTTTACACGAACCAATGGCTCACGCTCTACAGCTTCCTTAGTTGCAGTCTGGCCCTTGATGGTATTACCCTCAGCATCAACAGAACGAGGAGCGAATACACCAGAAGTCTTGTCACCAATCTGCTCGAAGTGAGCGGTCTCACTAGTTGTCTCCTCACCGAGGTAATAGTCGATAGGGATGAACTCATAGTGCAAGCCGAGAGCCTCAAGCTCAGCATCGTTCATGGTCTGATCCTTAGATGACTTGCCATACTTAGCGAATGTCTCGTAGTCGAAGTGAGTCTCTACGAATGGCTTCAAGTCGATGGTCTCATTATATACTACAGAGTGAGTAGCTGGCATTGTGATAACACCATGTGTCTGGGCATCTGCCAATGTCTTACCATATTCCTCTAAATTAGTACCATACAAAGTTGTATAAAGGTGGTTGTCACCAATAACACCTGCATGTGGGGTACCCTTGATGAATGTGTTCTGGTCAAGAACTGTCTCAGGAGCGTTATCTGCGAGAGCCTTGAGGATGTACTTAGCAGGAGTTACAATAGCATAGTCAGATGTGATAGTTGTATCCTTCATCTGAGCCTGAAGAGCAATGAATGGCAACTTAGAGCCGTATGCCTGGTTGTCTTCAGCATCTTCCCAACCATTGTTAGGAATTACAGGGTCTGTGATTTGATTGCCATTAGAATCCTTGCCCTTTGCCCATTCTGCGAACAAAGCATTAACTTTCTTGGTATTGATAGTGAATGGAACGCTCAAAATACCATCAACAACTGTGTTCTTGCCATTGGCAACATATTTAACCTCTTTTGGAGTAGCGATGGTCTCATCACCAGAACGTGTATATACCTCAGCAAGGTTTGTGAAGAAGCTGAATTGTGCACCTTCCAAGCTTGCTGTTGAAGGATTCATGTGATACTTAGCAATAGCACCGTTCTGCAAGTAAACTTTCTCGCCAGGTCTAGCTGGAACTTTATCGTTTACAGTAGCCTTGATAGTCTTGAATCCTACAGCTGTAGATACTTTGTAATTAAACTCGGTCTTATCACCGAAGGTGTATGTTGCAGGTTCTGCCCAAGGAGCCTCAATACCCTCAAGACCTTCCCAATAGAAGTCTGGTTTGAGAACCAAAGACTTAAGCTGCTTTGCTACCATGACAGTGAGGACGTTTGCATCTGCTGCAACTTTGTCAACCTTCCTGCTGATAGCTTCCATTGTTTCTTTCAGCTTGTTGATTTCTGTAACGTCACCTGCAGCAGCCTTGGCATCGTCGATATCCTGTTGCAACTCAGCAATCTTAGTGTTGTAAGCCTCCAAGTCAACTTTCTCGCCCAACTGGGTTTCGAGTGAACCAATCTTCTCTGTCAAGTTGTCAAGAGTCACCTTCTGTGTATTCAAGTTTTCTTGAGCAGCAGTCACAGCACCGTCCAAAGTGTTCAAGGTAGTGCCGATTGTGTTGAGAGAAGCATCAATAGCATCGATTTTTTCAGCAAGCTTTCCGAGGTCAGCCTTGTCTGCCTTACCTGCGATAATGTCATTCAAGTCATCGATGGCTTCCTGTAACTTCTCTGCAGTTACCAACTTTGCTACCTCGGTCTGAAGAGAATTGAGATCCGCTTTAGTAGCGAAGTTTGCATGTGCTGTTGTTGCATCATTCTTGGCTTGATCCAACGCAGTCTGCAAAGTCTTTAATTGTTCCTGCAAGTCCTTGATTTGCGACGTATTCATGTTGATGTCATCATCGTAGTCCTTACAAGAAGTAAATGTGCTTACCGAGGCAATTGTCAATGCACCCATAAGCAGCGCGCTTAAATACTTTCTTTTCATACGGTAATAATTTATAAAGTTATACGATTTTCCTAGCCTTTCGGCAGGAAGTTATTAATTAATTCTCTATATCGAATCAAGA
>OOCM01002230.1_pt1 | contig 13196 bp, 5 predicted proteins | sample 1671111 | NCBI WGS metagenome assembly OOCM01 (sample SAMN06348123, study PRJEB24527) | human gut metagenome | biome: human gut; feature: ankylosing spondylitis patient; material: feces | host: Homo sapiens | place: China | collected 2015-10 | reverse complement strand
GCAGTCTACGTCACAGTTCTCGATCAGTATGTTGCAGGAGGAGTCGATGTCAATGCCGTCCGTGCTTGGGCCGTGGCCGCCGATGTTATTGTTGATAGTCAGTCCGTCTATGGTACAATAGTCGGAATAGAGAATCTGACATCCCCAGAATCCTGTGCGCATCAGGGTGAAACCGCTCAGTGTGATGTCCGAACTGCGTTCGACGAGGATTCCCCGTACACGTTTGCAGTCATAATCCACTATCCAGCGTAACCCTCTGGCTTCGTATTCTTTCCTCATTTCCCAGTATTTATCCCAGAAGACTTTTCCACGGCAGTCCAGTGTACCTTCTCCGCTGATGGCAGCGTTCTTCTCGTCGACAATGTTGATCACTGCTGCCGGCCATGTCATCTCTATCCCTGCTATGCGCGAACGGAATTCGGGATAATGGTGGATGTCGGGGCTGGCAAGCAGAGTCACCCCTTTGCCAATCTGCAGGTTTACGCCGCTTTTGACAAACAAGGCTCCTGTCTGGTAATACCCCGGTTGCAGGACAACCGTTCCTCCGCCGGAGACAGCGCAACTGTCGATTGCTTTCTGAATAGCCTCTGTGCTGAGTACGGTACTGTCTGCTACTGCGCCAAAGGAATTGGCGGATATAATCATCTTGTCTCCGGGAAGTTTGCGGCTGCCTACGCTGTCTGCCCACGATAAATCCGGTTGCTGAGGTACCTGCCCCCATTCGAAGCTGTTGCCGGCTTGTTTGGCAGGAGTGCACGCTATCATCAACGAGCCTGCCAGAAGTAGGGGAAGGAGGTTTTTAATTCTCATATAGTCTTTTAGTATAGGATTCTTTTAATTTCCATCCGGTTTCTCTATTTCCGTGAACGGTGAATCGTTCCAGTGGAAAGTATTCACATCGTCCGGATGTGCGGGATTGTATGCCGGGTCTATTTTCAGATGCTTCGCCAGTTCGGGAACGGCTTTCTTCATCCCTTCGATGACGCATTGGGCGATCTGATAGGCACCGTAAGGATTAAAGTGCGTATTGTCTGCAAAATTCCTGGTCTGTCCCGGATACGTTCCTGCCGGATAGTGGACGAAAGCCCGTTTGGAAGTGTCCGGTCCCAGCGCCTCGTACAGGGTACGTGTCATTTCATTGAGATCGATCAGGGGAACATTCTCTTTGGCTGCCAGCCAGCGCATGGCTTCCGGATAATCTTCGTGTGTGTCACGGATATGTCCGGTTGCGTCGAAACTCCGGCGTTGGGTGGGAGTGACCAATACGGGGTATGCTCCCCGTGCACGGGCTTCATCAATAAATGTTTTCAGGCTGGTCATAAAAGAGTAATAAGCTCCTTTGCCCGGCCCTTTTTGCTTTTGGTCGTTATGCCCGAATTCCATGAAAAGATAATCTCCTTTCTTTATCTGGCTCAATGCTTTTTTCAAACGTCCTGCGGCAATAAACGTATTGGCTGATTCGCCCGATTCCGCATAATTGGCGATACAAACGTCCGTACCGAAAAAATGAGGTATCATTTGTCCCCAGCTTGCCCATGGCTCGTTGTCCTGGTCGACTACGGTACTGTTACCACATAGAAAAACGGTAATCACCGACGGATCGGCAGGCTTGATGCTGATACTCTGGCATACGGGTGCATCGCCGTTAAATTCCAGCGTCAGTTTATCGTCCCAGTTCAGTTTGGCTTTTTCGCGGGGTTTGATACGTACGGATTCTTTTTCGGAAATGCGGGGGTTGCGTTTGTTGATGATAAATGTTTCATCTACGAATTGTCCCTTTTTAGTAGCGAGGTTATCAATGAACAGTCGGCGTGATTCGCCTCTTACTGTTGTCACCCCTGCCTGTTTCTTGCTTCCCAGGCGAACGGTTACTTGATAGTTACCGTCCGGCACGCGGACAGAAAAGAAGAAGGGTGCCTTGCTGCCTTTTTCGGGAGTAGCGACGAGATCATATCCATATCCCGTCTCCTCACTGTAGCGGGGAGCATCTGCCAACTGGTATGTTTGGGCTTTCTCCTGTGCATTGACACTTGCCGTAGCTAAGAGTAGCAAGCCTATGATCGTAGTTTTCATGTAAAATGATATTTAATGTATATTGTTTATGGAATTTAGGCACGGATTACACGGATTTCACGGTTTTTAGAATTACGCTTTTATAAAGCAACAGCGTAATCCGTGTAATTCGTGCCTGATAATTCCCATTTAGTTAATTTTCGGTTTGAGCTCGTCAGGAGAATCTTTGGTATAAGATTTCACATCTCCCGCCACTTTGGTGAATAATGCTTGTATTAGCTCCGGAGCTATCTTGTCTGCCGGACGGAAAGCATCCGAATTCATATAATTCAGGATTGCTTTGTGCATCTGGCGGGCAACGATTCGTTTTTCCGGTTGGGAAGTAATGTCCATACTGGTCATCATCAATTTACCGTTCAATACCTTTGCTTCGAACAACATGCCAATTTTCCGGCTGATAAACCAGGTATCAATACTTTGAACCGTTGGTTGGAATGTTGCCGGGAAGTCGGTGAATTGCATCACCTGCGCTTTGTTCAGCAGTTCCCACCATTGCAGGTTGCTATGATACTCGGTAGGGAATTCGCGGAAAAGAGGGTGATATTCATTCAGGAAAATACCGGTTGTGTGCGGCGGACGCATCTTGAACCAGGAAGTATTCCAGAATACGGGAGTGAAGTATTGTTTGACTTCTTTGCCGTATTGTATCTTTCCGGCAGCCGTAATCAGCACATTTCCTCCGTCCTGCAACACTGCCAATGCTTTGGCGTCCAAGGTGTCGGTGGTATATACTGTTCCTTGTACCAGTTCCACTTGTGCCGGATATACCCAGAAATCCCAGTCGTTTACGGCATCACAGCCTTCGATACGTACTTCCAGATTTAGTTTCTGCTGTGTATCGATTCCTTCCAGAGTCATATCTACACTACCCAGAGAATAAAGATTTCCGATGGGAATGTGATGGGTGCCGACAGTTCCATGAGCATATACTTTTCCGAATTTATCCTTAATGGTATATACTGTTTTTGCACTTTCTAAGGGAGCAGCTCCGAAATGAGATACTTCAATGTCGGCATGGAATGTTTCATTGTTGGCATATACAAATTTAGGAATACGTGCCAAAGGTACGGTCGGACTGCAAAAGCGTCTGAACTGTTCTGCGTTGATATATCCTTTTTCTTCAAAGAACACGTCCAGTACACCGACTAATGCAGTTCCCTGGCCGGAATAATCATTGAGAGCCAGCAACTGGAATCCCGCATAGTCCGGAGTACGCAAGGTCTTTTCAATCTCATGTTTGTAGCAGAGTGCCTGCAATTTGCCCGAAGCCATCATAAAGTCGTGACTCTGGCTTCCCATGTGGTTATCGTTCAGAATATCCCGGAAGATTTCAAAGTTCTTCGCTTTGTTGACTCCGGTATATTTACGGATCTCATTGAAATTCGGGAATACGCACCATTGACCTGTTTCGTGTGATACATACGGTTGTTTCACCGTGTCGATTCTTGCACGATAATCCGATTCACTTTCCGGTTGCGCACCTGCCCAACTAAGTCCGCGTGCGCCGGCTTTCACATGATACTCATTGTGAGGTTGCCATTGCCAGCTGTTTCCAACGGAGGCTCCTGTGTATACACGACGCGGATCGGTTGCTTTCCAATAATCCACGAACTTGCTGACCCATGCCACCCAACGACCGGAAGGTTCATTGCCGCAAGCCAGCATGCAGTAAGAAGCGTAATTCCCATATTCCTTGGTCAGTGCAATGGTTTCGTCCATCAGGTATTTGTCAATCGGTTGTCCGTTACCCAGTCTCGGACCGTGGTTCGGCCAGCTCGGTCCTTCCGGTTGCAGATAGAAACCGACCAGATCGGCAGCGATGAAAGCTGCTTCCGGCGGACAGAAAGAGTGGAAGCGCATGTGATTCAGGCCATAGTTACGACAAATGCGGAACACCCGTTCCCAGGAAGCTACATCCATCGGCGCATAGCCTGTCAATGGGAAGTCACAGTTTTCCACCGTACCGCGAAGCATCGTTTTGCGACCATTTACATAGAACCATTTCCCTTCTATCTTGAAATCACGCATACCGAACTGTACTTGTTGTGTGTCAGTTTGCTTGCCGTTGGTCAATTTTGCCGTCAGTTTATAAAGTGCCGGACTGAATTCATCCCACGTCAGAAACTCTTTTCCCATCGGAAGTTCCATTTCCACCGGATTATCTCCCGGACGGATGTTGAAACTTTGATGTACGGGAGCCACTTTGTGCTGAATGTCCGTGTTAAAGCTCGCAGCGGAAAGGGTGATCTCTCCCTTGGTGGAAGAAGCAGACCGTATATTCATGCGAACCAGCGCTTTCTGATTGCTTAAATCGGGATATACCTGAATATCTTCTAAATGAACTTTGGGAGTGGCTTGTAATTCGATTCGTCCGACGATACCGTTCCAGTTACCTTGTGTCTGGTCGGTGATGCTGTGAGAATCTGGACCTACGTTGATTTCTTTGATTCTATTATCGATACGGATGGTAATCAGGTACGTTTTTCCGGGGGTGGTTGCAGCAGTCAGGTCATAGACATGGGGAACACAAAGACTGTTTTGCATACCAAGCTCCTGCTGATTTACCCATACAGTAGTTTCGATGTGCGGACGTTCCAGAAAAAGAGTGATTCTTTCTCCTTTCCAGTCAGCCGGAATTGTCACTTTCTTTTGATACCAGGCCACACCTACATAATGTTTGTCGGGAGTCAGAAAGAAGGGTAGCTTTACTTGTCCCTCTATCCTGTATTTTTCCATATATGGGTTGAAGTAGTAAGAACTGGCGTAGAGGCATCCGGTCCATTGGGTACGGACGGTCACTTCATCTCCTTTCAATTTTTCGGGCATGGAGCCGGGTAGGTTGATAGAATCGTCGAGGGATTTTTTGAACCATTGTTCCTTGACGCCGGTATCTTCCCGGTCTATCTGGAAATTCCATTTGCCGGATAAACTGAAAGAGTGATTTTGTCCCGCTACGGTCAGTATGGAGATAAATACGATAGCAATACTTACTAAAAGTCGTTTCATGATATATAGAGTTGATATGTTTTTCATTCTTTTTAAAATCTGCCGCTAAAGTAGAGCTTTTTAAGGGTTTAGTAAATAGAAAGATGTACAGATACATAGAATATTGTATCAAAATGGACATCTAAAAGCGTTCGTGTACAAAACTACATGGATTTGAAATATTGTCCATGCTCTTTATCTTTGAGGAGGGGCGGAGATGCCTTATCTTTGCAAGGTAAACTTTTTAATCTTAATAAGGAACCATGAAAAAAGTAGTAATCTGGATAGCTCTAAGTCTTTGGTCGGTGATGACAGTCTTTGCCGGTGAGACAGCTTACCTCTTTTCTTATTTTATCAATGACAGTAAAGACGGACTGCATTTAGCATATAGTTATGATGGATTGAACTGGCTGCCTTTACATGGCGGACGTTCTTATCTTACCCCTGCGGTTGGTAAAGATAAATTAATGCGTGACCCCAGCATTTGCCAGTCGCCGGACGGCACTTTTCACATGGTCTGGACTTCCAGTTGGACGGACCGGATTATCGGATATGCCTCTTCACGCGATTTGGTTCATTGGAGTGAGCAACAAGCAATCCCTGTGATGATGCACGAGCCGGATGCACATAACTGTTGGGCTCCCGAACTGTTTTATGATGAACCTTCACAAACTTATTATATCTTTTGGGCAACTACGATTCCCGGCCGTCACAAAGAAGTGGCTACCAGTGAAAGTGAGAAGGGACTGAATCATCGTATTTATTATGTAACAACGAAGGATTTTCGTACTTTCTCAAAGACGAAGATGTTCTTCAATCCAGATTTCAGTGTGATTGATGCCGCTATTGTGAAAGACCCGAAGCGGGAAGACTTGATAATGGTAGTCAAGAATGAAAATTCCAATCCGCCGGAAAAGAATTTGCGTGTGACGCGTACAAAGAAGATAGAAAAAGGATTCCCGACCAAAGTATCGGCACCTATTACAGGAAAATATTGGGCGGAAGGTCCGGCTCCTCTTTTTGTAGGTGATACGCTTTATGTCTATTTTGATAAATACCGTGACCATCGTTATGGAGCTGTTCGTTCTTTGGACTATGGTGAAACATGGGAAGATGTGTCCGATCAGGTCTTTTTTCCGAGGGGGATTCGTCATGGAACGGCGTTTGCGGTGGATGTCTCCATTGTGGAGTCACTGATTGCCGACCGGAACTATAATCTGCTTATCTACTCCAAACAGATGGATATTGCCGAATATGAACTGGGAAACTTCATTAATAACAGAGTCCATTCATTGAAAAATTTCGCTACGGACAAGCGGATTAAGTTAGAAATAAAAACAGAGTTTAATTATGCCAGCGTTTGGTTCGATCAAAGTAAAATCTCTCCCATCATTGATAAATTCATAAAAAACGCAATAGAACATTCGAAACCTGAAGATAAAAGGATTATCTTTTCAATTTCTTCTAATTCCGAACACTGGGAACTTAAAACGTTCGATGCCAACAAGGGCAAATTGCTAACATGTTATAGGCGCCAAAAGTATCACTTGATTAAACCTAAACATAAATCAGAGTTCAAATATGCATTTGCCAAAAGTGTACTCTGCAAAAAATTAATGAAACTATGTGATGGGAATATTCTTATCAATCATTCAACCCACACTGTCTCACTAAGATTTCCTACAACAAATTCAGAAAGAAAGGTATCCGGATATAATATCATACACTCCGCAAAAAAGTCGGAAGAAAGAAAGACTGATACTTCATTGGGTAAGATTGCTCATAAAAAAAGTTCAATCAAGCCTACTGTTGTTCTCGCTGACAGTAATGAAGAATTCAAGTCTTATTTGGAAGAATGTTTATCAAAGGATTTTGATGTGAAAAGTTTCGGGAATGGCTCTGAAGCTTTAGAATGTATAAAAGAGAAATATCCTGATTTAGTGATTTGCGACCTTATGCTGCATGGAATGTATGGCTATGAACTGTCATCAAGACTAAAGACATCAGGAGAAACATCCGTTATTCCTATCATCCTTTACGGTTCACGTATAGATATAGGACAACGCAACAAAAGAGAAAGTTCCCTGGCCGACATCTTTTTATATGTGCCTTTCCACATCGAAGATTTAAAGATAGAAATGAATGTACTTATCAAAAACAACCGTTCTCTAAGAAGATCATTCTTGCAGACAGTTTTCGGAAAGCAGTTCTTGGAAAAGGAAGAAGAGAAAGACGGCATTAGACCGTCATGCTCAATGTGTGCGTATCCCCGCAGAAGTGATTTCTCCGGGGTTACTTTTAGCTAAACTAAATATCATCATATAATAATCACAATGGAAGTTCTAAGAAATTTATTTGAAGGTTACCCCAATCTTTGGGGCGGCGGAGTGGCACACTCCGTACTGATTCTGTCACTAACCATAGCGTTTGGAATCATCCTTGCAAAAATCAAAGTGCGGGGAGTATCTCTAGGAGTTACCTGGATACTCTTTGTCGGAATCGTATTCGGTCATTTCAACATGAATCTGGACGAACACCTGCTCCACTTTCTAAAAGAATTCGGATTGATTCTGTTTGTTTACTCAATTGGTTTGCAGGTAGGACCCGGCTTTTTTTCAGCATTCAAAAAGGGGGGCTTTACCCTGAATATGCTAGCTATGCTCGTAGTAGTATTAGGAGTAACCATTACTATTATCCTGCACTTCACCACCGGAACTCCGATTACCACAATGGTAGGTATTTTGTCCGGAGCCGTCACCAATACTCCGGGGCTGGGAGCCGCACAACAGGCCAACAGTGATTTGAATGGCATAGATGCTCCCGAAATTGCTTTAGGATATGCTGTCAGCTATCCGCTGGGTGTAGTAGGTATCATCCTTTCCCTGCTTGCTTTGAAATATCTCCTTCGCATCAATACTGCTCAAGAAGAAAAAGAAGCAGAAGTCGGTCTGGGACATCTCCAGGAACTTACCGTACGCCCTATCTCCATTGAAGTGAGAAACGAATCGGTAGATGGCATCAGGATTAAAGAACTCCGCCCGTTACTGAACCGTAAGTTTGTCATTTCCCGCATCAAACACCGCGAGGGTGGAGAAACCGAATTGGTCAATTCCGAAACAATTCTACATGTAGGGGATATCATATTAGTGATCTCTACTCCGATTGACGTGGAAGCAATTACTGTATTCTTCGGAAAGGAAATCAAAATGGAATGGGAACAACTGAACAAAGAGCTCATTTCACGCCGTATCCTGATTACTAAACCGGAATTGAACGGGAAAACGCTTTCACAACTCAAAATCAGAAATAACTTCGGAGCAAACATCACCCGCGTCAATCGTTCGGGAGTAGACTTGGTAGCCTCTCCACAATTACAGTTACAAATGGGAGACCGTGTCACCATTGTAGGTTCCGAACTGGCTGTTGCCCATGCAGAGAAAGTACTTGGCAACTCCATGAAACGCTTAAATCATCCGAACCTGATTCCTATCTTTATAGGTATCGCTTTAGGATGTATTCTGGGAAGTCTTCCTTTCGCATTTCCCGGAATTCCGCAACCTGTGAAACTAGGATTGGCAGGCGGTCCGCTCATCGTTTCTATCCTGATTAGCCGTTTCGGTCCGAAATACAAGCTGATTACTTATACCACCATGAGTGCCAACCTGATGCTTCGTGAAATCGGTATTTCCATCTTCCTCGCTTGCGTAGGTTTAGGAGCAGGCGAAGGCTTTGTAGACACAGTCATTCATGGCGGAGGATATATATGGGTAGGCTACGGAGTAATCATAACCATCCTGCCACTTCTGATTACAGGATTGGTAGGACGGTATTATTGCAAGCTGAATTATTTCACGCTTATCGGGGTTCTGGCTGGTTCTACTACCAATCCGCCGGCATTGGCTTACTCCAATGACCTGACCTCCTGTGATGCACCTGCCGTTGGTTACGCTACGGTCTATCCGCTCACCATGTTTCTGCGAGTATTGACGGCACAAATATTGATTCTGTCGTTGGGATAACATATTAATATATCCTTTTTCCATCCAACTGATTATTAACAAATGGGGAAAACAGAATCAGATGCCGGAATATTTGTTATTGGTCAGTAGGATATTTTTTTAGAATAAAACAAACTAATTAATAAAAACTTTCTAACTTTGTGCCGTTAAGGTTTCCTTAAACAACTTTTGCGTTGTTAAGGAATGAAAAGGGAATGCCGTGTAAACCGGCAACAGTACCTGCTGCTGTAAATCTCCGCTCCTTGTAATCAGAGAGCAAAATTGCAACACGAAAGTCACTGGATAGTTTATCTGGGAAGGCGTTGCAAAATGGGATGAGTCAGAAGACCTGCCTTGATGCTCTGATTTACACCTGCGGGATTTCGGGTAGTAGTCAAATAGAAAATAAGCAATTATCTTTTATTTGGTATAATAGCTATATGTCCGTTTGTGTAGATTGAATTCAGATCTGAACAAACGGATTTTTTATACCTATAAAATAAAAGACATGCTTTCTATTCAAGTCCATTCATACAATAAGCATTGTATCCATTTACGGTGGATATTATGTTTGATTCTATCTCTATTTATCACATTACCGGCCATTTCCCAGTCCAGGGTTCGGCATCAGACTTCTCTGTCTGATACACTTCTCAAACTCAAAGAAGTTACTATCTACAGCAACCGGATGCAAAAAAAGATGTCTCCTGTACAGATTCTGTCCGGCAAAGAACTTGAGAAGCTAAATGTTTACTCCGTCGCCGATGCTTTACGCTACTTTTCCGGAGTACAGATAAAAGATTACGGAGGTATTGGAGGACTAAAAACCGTCAATATACGAAGTATGGGCAGTCATCATGTCGGAGTATTCTACGATGGTATTGAATTAGGAAATGCGCAAAATGGAGTCGTCGATCTAGGCCGGTTTTCATTAGATAATATGGAAGTCATTTCACTGTATAATGGTCAAAAAAGTGCCATCTTCCAACCTGCCAAAGATTATAGTTCCGCAAGTGCCATATATATGCAGACACGAAAGCCTATATTCAAAGGGGAAAAGAAAAACAATCTGAACATCGGGGTGAAAGGCGGTTCATTCTCCACCATCAATCCGTCACTACTTTGGGAACATCGTTTCAACGAACGAATAAGCAGTTCCATCAGTACGGAGTATATGTATACATCAGGACGATATAAATTCACATACGCCAAGAAAGATGGTTACGACACAACAGCTGTTCGTCAAAATGGAGACGTAAGAATGTTACGTTTGGAGAATGCATTCTTCGGAAAAATCCCCAAAGGAGAATGGAAAACCAAAGCATACCTATACAATTCAGAACGAGGATACCCCGGAGCTGCGGTAAGAGAAGAACCGGGTAAGTTTCGCCATCAGGACCGGCAGTGGGATACCAATCTGTTTGTGCAAGGCTCTTTTCAAAACTATTTTAAGCCTTGGTACAGTCTGCTAGCCAACGGAAAATATGCTTATGACTATCTCCACTATTTATCCGATCCCAGACTGGATGTCACCACCATGTACGTAGACAATCACTACCGACAACAAGAAATCTATGCTTCGGCCGCCCATTTATTCACCATCTATCCCTGGTGGAGTATATCATTATCCAATGATTTTCAATGGAATACATTACGGGCCGATCTCATAGATTTTGTCTATCCAACCCGTAATACAATCCTGACTTCTGCTGCCACGTCCTTTGACTTCAACCGCCTCATGTTGCAGGCGAGCCTGTTATATACTCATGTCGACGACAATACACGTACCAAAGGAGCTAATGCAGGCACCAAAAACAAATACACTCCTTCTGTCATAGCCACCTGGCAACCATTGACCAAGCTCCCTCTGAATCCGTTTGTTTTTCATATAATAGAGCGTGCAAATAGGTGCTTTTTAATCTGGTTTCGTATTATAAATATCAGATGCGGATGGAAAATTGTGCAAATGAATGGAATTTGATCCTTTTTGACCGATAAACACCTATTAATGATAAATTTGGGTACGGAGAAAATAGAGAATCTGATTATCTTTGCATTTTAACTATATATAATTTTTTATTGAGAACCATGAGAAGATACGCAAATTTATTGGCAGTATTAGCCTTGTCTACTAACCTTGCCCTTCATGCTCAAACCAATGAGTTGGTGATACAGACGAAGAAGCTGGGTGCAGAAATCCAACCTACTATGTATGGACTCTTTTTTGAGGACATCAACTACGCTGCCGACGGCGGACTTTATGCCGAACTGGTGAAGAATCGTTCCTTTGAGTTTCCACAACACCTGATGGGATGGAAAACGTATGGAAAAGTGTCATTAATGAACGATGGTCCTTTTGAGCGTAATCCGCATTATGTGCGCCTTTCCGACCCCGGACACGCACATAAGCATACCGGATTGGATAACGAAGGTTTCTTCGGCATCGGTGTCAAGAAGGGAGAGGAGTATCGTTTCTCTGTTTGGGCGCGTTTGCCGCAAGGAAGTACGAAAGAAACATTGAGAATCGAACTTGTAGATACCCAATCAATGGGCGAACGTCAGGCACTTGTTGCAGGGAATCTTACGATTGATTCTAAGGACTGGAAAAAATACCAGATGATCTTGAAGCCCGGCAGTACTCATCCGAAATCCGTACTCCGTATTTTCCTTACCTCCAAAGGAACAGTAGATTTGGAGCACGTCTCCCTTTTTCCGGTTGATACCTGGAAAGGACATGAAAATGGGCTTCGTAAAGATTTAGCACAAGCATTGGCGGATATTCATCCCGGAGTCTTCCGCTTTCCCGGTGGTTGCATCGTAGAAGGTACCGACTTGGAAACTCGTTACGACTGGAAAAAATCAGTTGGCCCGGTAGAAAACCGTCCCTTAAATGAAAATCGTTGGCAGTATACTTTTACTCACCGATTCTTCCCTGATTATTATCAAAGCTATGGATTGGGATTCTACGAATATTTCCTGCTGTCTGAAGAAATGGGTGCGGCACCTCTGCCGATTCTGAATTGCGGACTTTCCTGCCAATATCAGAATAATGATCCGAAAGCTCACGTAGCAGTTTGTGATTTGGATAACTATATTCAGGATGCACTCGACCTGATTGAGTTTGCTAATGGAGACGTGAATACTACGTGGGGAAAAGTACGTGCCGATATGGGACATCCTGCTCCGTTTAACCTGAAGTTTATCGGTATCGGTAACGAACAATGGGGGAAAGAATATCCCGAACGTCTCGAACCGTTTATCAAAGCCATTCGTAAAGCTCACCCGGAAATCAAAATAGTAGGTAGTTCCGGTCCGAATTCCGAAGGAAAAGATTTTGATTATCTGTGGCCTGAAATGAAACGCCTGAAAGTTGATTTGGTGGACGAACATTTCTATCGTCCTGAAAGCTGGTTTCTGGCTCAAGGCGCCCGCTATGACAACTACGACCGTAAAGGTCCGAAAGTATTTGCCGGTGAATATGCCTGCCATGGAAAAGGAAAGAAATGGAATCATTACCATGCTGCTTTGCTAGAGGCTGCTTTTATGACCGGATTGGAACGTAATGCTGACATCGTTCACATGGCTACCTATGCTCCGCTTTTCGCTCATGTGGAAGGATGGCAATGGCGTCCTGATATGATTTGGTTCGATAACCTGAACTCTGTGCGTACCACTAGCTATTATGTACAACAACTGTATGCGCAGAATAAAGGAACAAATGTTCTTCCCCTTACCATGAACAAGAAAAATGTAACGGGAGCCGAAGGACAGAACGGACTCTTTGCCAGTGCTGTTTACGATAAGGGTAAGAATGAACTGATTGTAAAGGTTGCCAATACTTCCGCCACAATACAGCCAATTTCCTTGAATTTTGAAGGATTGAAGAAACAAGATGTATTGTCTAATGGCCGTTGTATCAAACTTCGTTCGCTCGATTTGGATAAGGATAATACACTTGAACAACCTTTTGCCATCGTTCCACAGGAAACTCCGGTATCTATTGAAGGCAACGTGTTTACTACCGAACTGGAACCCACTACGTTCGCGGTATATAAATTCACGAAGAAATAAGTAGAACTAATTAAATGTTATTAGACCAATAGGTTTTAGATTTTTGTTAATTGTAAAAAGTAAGAGGTT
>OOCM01002222.1_pt1 | contig 13233 bp, 10 predicted proteins | sample 1671111 | NCBI WGS metagenome assembly OOCM01 (sample SAMN06348123, study PRJEB24527) | human gut metagenome | biome: human gut; feature: ankylosing spondylitis patient; material: feces | host: Homo sapiens | place: China | collected 2015-10 | reverse complement strand
GCATGGCGACGGACGACTCCCCCGCCCTGCTCTCGGAGTACGACCGCCTGTCGGAAAATTTCCGCCGTCTCGGTGGGTACGACATGGAGCACGAGCGCAACCGCGTCGCCAACGGTCTGGACATCCCGGCCGCGATGCGCGCGCAGCCGTTCGACAGTCTCTCCGGCGGGGAGAAAACGCGCGTGAACCTCGCGCGGCTCATCCTCGAGGACACGGACATTCTCCTGCTCGACGAGCCGACGAACCACCTCGACCTGCGCGCGACCGAGTGGCTGGAGGCGTACCTGCTGCATTTTCGCGGCACGGTGCTCGTCATCAGCCACGACCGGTATTTTCTCGACCGCGTCGTGCAGCGCTCGATCGACTTTACGTCCGGGCAGGCGGAGTTTTACAGCGGCAACTACAGCTTTTACGTCGTCGAGCGGCAGCGCCGCTTTGACGAGCAGCTCAAAAAATACGAGAAAGATCAGGCCAAGCTCCAGCAGCTCACGGAGGCGGCGGCCAAGCTGCACCTCTGGGCCTTCATGGGCAACGACAAGCTGCACAAGCGCGCGTTTTCCATCGAAAAGCGCATGGAAAAGCTCGAAACGACCGAGCGGCCGACCGAGGCACGCAAGCTCAACGTGCACTTCACGGCGCAGGAATTCCGCGGTGACGACGTGCTGACCATGTCGGGTCTGGGCAAGCGCTACGGCGAGCGGACGCTCTTTCACGACCTCGACCTGACCGTGACCGGCGGCGAGCGCATCGCCCTCATCGGCGACAACGGCGCCGGCAAGACGACGTTTCTGCGGCTCGTCATGAACGAAGAGACGCCGGATATCGGCTGGGTGCAGCGCGGGCCGTCCGTGCGCACGGCATACCTGCCGCAGATCGTCCGCTTTGCCGTGCCGGAGCGCTCCATGCTCGACACGATGCTCTACGAGTGCAAGTGCACGCCGCAGGAGGCGCGCGACCAGCTCGGCGCCTACGGCTTTTGCGGCGAGGATGTGCTCAAGCCCGTGTCGGCGCTCTCGGGCGGCGAGCTGTCCCGGCTGCGGCTGTGCATGCTCATGCGCCGGGAAATCAATTTCCTCATCCTCGACGAGCCGACGAACCATCTCGACATCGCCAGCCGCGAGTGGATCGAGGACGCGCTGAGCGACTATACACAGGCGCTGCTGTTCGTATCGCACGACCGGTACTTCATCGAGAAATTCGCCACCCGCATCTGGCTGCTTGAAAACGGCACGATCACGGACTACCGCGGGACGTATGAGCAATTCCGCGAATACCGCGCGCGCCAGACCGCCCTGCAGCAGACGGCCAAGGCCGTCGAGCGCAAAAAAGAGCCGAAGCCAAAGCCGAAGCGCGCCCCGAACACCACGCGAGCGCGCGAGCGCACGGAGCGCGAGATCGAAAAGCTGGAGGGGCAGCTCGCGGCGCTCGACGCCGAGAGCGAGGCCAACGCCACGGACTATCAGAAACTCATGGAGATCGATGCGCGAAAGCAGGCGCTCAATGCGCAGCTCGAGGCGCTCTACGAGGCGTGGGAGGCGCTGTGCGAATGAAACACAAAACATCTCTGATTGCCGCCATCGTGCTCGTCATCGCCGGCTGCGTGCTGCGTTTTGCGATGCCGGGGCACGACTTTCTGGGCTACACGCTCTGGGGCATCGCCGTGCTGGTATTTCTATTCCCACAGCTGCACCGCGTGGGGCGCATCGTGCTGGGCGTGCTCGTGTGCGCAGGGGTGATCGTGTTCGCGGTCTTTGAGATCCCCGTCGTGCGCGACGCGCGCACGGACACGGACGCGCACCCGGACGCGATCATCGTGCTCGGCGCGGGCGTCAACGGCAGCACACCGTCGCTGTCGATGTGCAACCGGCTCGACGCCGCACTCGCGTATCTGGGCGCGAACCCGGACGCGCTGGCCGTCGTCTCCGGCGGCCAGGGCGAGGGCGAGGACATCACAGAGGCCAAAGCCATGGCCGACTACCTCACGGCGCACGGCATCGACAGCGCGCGCATCGTGCAGGAGGATCAGTCGCGCACCACGCGCGAGAACCTGGAAAATTCGTTCGCCATCCTCCGTGCGCGGGGGTACGACCCGGCGAACGGCGTCGGCATCGTGACGAGCGAATACCACCTCTACCGCGCCAAACGCATGGTGCGGGCACTGGGCGCAGAGCCCGTCGGCATCGCTGCCGAGACGACGCTGCCGACCATGCGCGTCAATTACTTCATCCGGGAGGCCTTTGCCGCCGCGTATATGCAGCTGGCCGGCACCCTGTACTGAGAGGTGCCCTATGGAAAAAGTCAACGTATACGACTGGGACAAGACCATCTTCCCCGTGGACAGCACAGTGGCGTTCGTGCGCTGGTGTCTGCGGCGGCATCCCGGTGTGATCCGGGCGCTTTTGGGCACGCTGGTCCTGCTGCCGGGCTACTGGCTCGGCAAGGTGAGCAAGACGGCCATCAAGGAGCGGATGTACGGCTTTCTGCGCCGCGTGCCCGATGTGGACGCGGAGCTGGAGGCGTTCTGGGCGCAGAATTTTGCGCGCGTAAACCCGTGGTATCTTGCGCAGCAGCGACCGGACGACATCATTATCTCCGCCTCGCCGGAGTTTCTCGTGCGCATTCCGGCGCAGAAGCTCGGCGTGCGGCTGCTGGCCTCGCGCGTGGATAAACACACCGGCAAGACCGACGGCGAAAACTGCCACGGTGCGGAAAAGGTCCGCCGCCTGCACGAGGCTTATCCCAACGTCGAGATCGCGGAGTTTTACTCCGATTCCCGCAGCGACAGCCCGCTCGCGGAGCTGGCCGAGCACGCCTACCTCGTGCACGGGCAGACCCGCACGCCCTGGTAAGGGCAGAAAGGAGAACGCCTATGTATTCCGCATCCGATTACCGCGGCATGGCCCGCCGCGCGCTGAAAAATTACTGGTGGCTCGCCGTCGGCGTGACGCTGCTGGCGAGCATCCTCGGCGGGACGAGCAGCAGCTTCACCCCGTCATTTAGCCTCACCATCAACGGGGACGACCTGACGCAGTACTATCCCGAGGCCCTGCGCCACGCGCTGCAGGTGTTTCTCCCCGTGTCCGGAGTGATCTCGCTGGTGCAGTTCGTCATCGGCGGCAGCGTCTCCATCGGCCACAACCGCTTCTGCCTGAAGCTGGTCGACGGCGAGCAGGCACAGTTTGAGGATCTGTTTTCCGGCTTTGACATCTTCGGCAACGCCTTCGTGCTCAACCTGCTCATCACGCTCAAGGTGATCGCATGGTCGCTGCTGTTTGTCATTCCCGGCATCGTCGCCGCCTACCGCTACTCCATGGCGACGTACATCATGGCCGAAAATCCGGGCATGCAGGCCACGGAGGCCATCGAGCGCTCCAAGGCGCTCATGGACGGGCGCAAGGGCGACCTGTTCTGCCTTGACCTGAGCTTTATCGGCTGGGCGCTGCTAGCCACGCTGACCGCCGGCATCGGCTATCTCTGGCTCACGCCGTATATGACCGTGTCGCGCGCCGCGTTCTACCGCAGCCTGCCGCGCAGCATGGGCGACCGTGCCCCCAACGGCTGGCAGCCGAACCCTGGCCCGCAGCCGGGCGGCGACTGGTACAGCCAGAACTGAACACAAAAACATATCCCCGGCAGCATGGCTGCCGGGGATATCTGCATCTTCAGACAAAATAGCCCGCATTCTCCCGCACCGGGCAGGACGCGAAAAGCTGGCGCACCGCGCTCTCGTACTCTATCATGTCCTGCGCCTTGCGGATGCGGCGCAGCGGCCGCTCGGCATCCGCGAAGCTGCAGCCGAGATAGCGCCACGCCTCCTTCATGCGAAACAGCAGCGCGCGCCGGTCGGGAATGCGCGCGCTCGTGGCCGCATAGAGCCGGTCATGAAACGCCTGAAACTGCGCCGCCGTCGGCTCGACACCCGTGCGCAGCTGGCCGATAAGGCCGGGGTTGGCGGCCAGCCCGCGGCCGAGCATGATGCGCTCCACCGTCGGAAAGCGCGCCTGAAACGCGCGCACGGCCGGAGCGTCGAACAAATCGCCGTTGTAGCACACCGGGGCGCGGCTGTGCGCGAGCGCGTAGGCAAACATGTCGAGATCCGGGTGGCCGTGATACTGGTCGGCCTGCACGCGCGGGTGCACGATCAGCTCGCAGATCGGGTAGTCATTATACAGCTCCAGCAGCGCGGGGAATGTCTCCGCCGTCGTCTTGCCGAGCCGCGTCTTGACCGACACCGGCAGCGGACAGGCGGCAAACACGGCGTCGAAAAACCGCCGCAGCAGATCCGGCTCCGTGAGCAGACCTGCGCCCTTTTTCTTCACCGTGACGGTGTTCGACGGGCAGCCGAGGTTGAAGTTCACCTCGTCGTAGCCCATATCAGCGAGCTGCCCCGCCATCCAGAGAAAGTCCTCGGCGCAGTGGCCCATGAGCTGCGGCACGACACGGATGCCCGCGTTGTGCGCAGGCTCGATCTCGCGCAGCTCGCGCGGGGAAAACGTGCGGTTCGCCGTCGGCGAGAGAAACGGCGTATAGTAGCTGTCCGCCGCGGGGAACGTCTGCCGCTGCGCCTGCCGGAACAGGTCACCGGTCACGCCCTCCATCGGCGCGCAGAGATACTGCATGGTCATCACCTCATCATCCGGCCCATGATAGCGGAAAATCCACCCCGCGTCAAGCTTTACAAACCCGCCGCCGTCAGGTATGATAAAGGGTACACGCATCCAAGGGAGGGGTTATATGGGATATCAAAGCGATCTGGAGATCGCCCAGCGCTGCACGATGCAGCCGATCTGTGACATTGCACGCACCGTCGGCATCGACGATGCTGATATAGAGCCGTATGGCCGCCATAAGGCGAAGGTGGCCCTGTCCGTGCTCGGGCAGCCGCCGCGCGGAAAAGGCAAACTGATCCTCGTCACGGCCATCACGCCCACGCCCGCCGGCGAGGGCAAGACGACCACGACCATCGGTCTGGCCGACGCGCTGCGCCGCATCGGGAAGGACGCGGCCGTTGCGCTGCGCGAGCCGTCGCTCGGCCCGGTGTTCGGGCGCAAGGGCGGCGCAACCGGCGGCGGCTACGCGCAGATCGTGCCGATGGAGGACATCGACCTGCACTTCACCGGCGACTTTCACGCCATCGGCGCTGCGAACAACCTGCTCGCCGCCATGCTCGACAACCACATCCAGCAGGGCAACGCCCTCGGCATCGACCCGCGGCGCATCACGTGGCGGCGCTGCGTGGACATGAACGACCGACAGCTGCGCTGCATCGTCGGCGGGCTCGGCGGCAGGGCCAACGGCGTGCCGCACGAGGACGGCTTTGACATCACGGCCGCCAGTGAGATCATGGCCGTACTCTGCCTGGCAGAGTCCATGCCCGATCTGAAGGCGCGGCTGGGCCGCATCATCGTGGGCTACACGTATGACGGCCGGCCCGTCACGGCGCGCGACCTCAAGGCCGTGGGCGCGATGGCAGCACTGCTGCGCGACGCGCTCAAGCCCAACCTCGTGCAGACGCTCGAGGGCACGCCGGCGTTCGTGCATGGCGGGCCGTTTGCCAACATCGCGCACGGGTGCAACAGCGTGCTCGCCACGCGCATGGCCATGCACCGCTGCGACTACGCCGTGACGGAGGCCGGCTTCGGCGCGGATCTCGGCGCGGAGAAGTTTCTGGACATCAAGTGCCGGCTCGCCGGACTGCGGCCGGACGCCGCCGTCGTGGTGGCGACGGTGCGCGCACTGAAAATGCACGGCGGTCTGGCGCTGAATGAACTCGGCACGGAGGATCTCGACGCGCTGCGCCGCGGCGTGCCGAACCTGCTGCACCATGTGCGCTGCATCCGCGACACGTTCGGCCTGCCATGCGTCGTGGCCATCAACCGCTTCCCCACCGACACCGACCGCGAGATCGCACTGCTGACGGAGCTGTGCGGGGAGCTGGGCGTCCGCGTCGTGCTGTCCACCGTCTGGGCGGATGGCGGCGCCGGCGGTACGGAACTGGCGGAGGAGGTCGTGCGGCTGTGTGAGCTGCCCAATGACTTCTCCTTCAGCTATCCGCTGGAAGACAGCATCGAGGACAAGATAGCCGCCGTCGTGCGTCGGATATACGGAGGGGACGGCGTGACCTTTGCGCCCGCCGCAAGCAAGGAGATAGCGCGCCTGACTGCACTGGGCTACGGCGACCTGCCGGTCTGCATCGCCAAGACCCAGTATAGTTTCAGCGACAACGCCAAGCTGACCGGTGCACCCACCGGCTTTACCATGGAAGTGCGGGAAGTCCGCCTTGCCGCCGGTGCCGGTTTCGTGGTGGTCATCTGCGGCAACATTATGACCATGCCCGGCCTGCCCAAGAAGCCCGCCGCCGTCAATATCGACGTGGATGCCGAAGGCAAGATCACGGGGCTGTTCTGATTGCATGTACATGATATAATCAGATGTGGAAAGGTATTTGAGGTGGTCAATTTCGTGGCAGCCACACGCCGATGGTAACGACAAGGGCTTAGGCTCTGAGAGATGCAGGAGAACGCCACGCCTGCCAAATACCAATCGATGGGGAACGGTTCAGATGCCGTTCCCCGTTCCTGTTTGTATGACAAAACCGCCCTTCCAGTTTGATGCCGGAAGGGCGGTTTTTCTATGTGAGTATTCAGCTTAAGCCGTCTGTTGGCCCACGGTGTGGGTGGCGAGATATTCCACCCAGGCGGGGTAACCTTCCGGCTTGATGTGGATGCCGTCAGGTTGGGCGTATTCGGCTTTCAGGTCGCCATTGTCATCGGCAAGGGCTTCCCACAGGTTGAGGAAAGCGCAGTTCTTTTCCAGCGCAATGGCAGCCAGCTCATTGTTGATCTCGCACAGCCGCTCTTTGTACAGGCCGGGATGGCTGCTGCGCACCTCGGGCCGGACAGGCGTAATGGACTGCACGTAGATCTGCGTGTTGGGCAGGGCCTGGGAGATCATATCCAGCATGAGCCGGTAGTAGGTGAGAAAGCTGGAATAATCCCCGTCCCGGTTGAGCACGTTGGTGCCCAGCAGGATATACAGCACCGGGGGCTGCCGGGCTGTCAGCACCTCCATGGGGACCTCGGTGCCGCCATCGGAGCGTTTGCAGGTGGTGCCATTGACCACGACGCTGGGGCCTGCGCCCCGGTAGGCGCAGAAAGAGGCCTCCGGCAGACCGCTGGAATAGATCTGCATCCCCTGCGTCAGGCTGTCGCCCAGAAAACAGACGTTGGCAAAATAACTGCGGTCCACGGCGGTGGTGCGGTCCAGCGCGGCCAGCCGGAAATCCATGGCGGTGGACCCGGCAGAGGTGGTCTGCACGGTCAGCCGCCGCGCGGGCGTGTAGCTGATGGTGTTCCACTCGCTGCTCTGCAGCTCCTGCTGGAAGATGGTCGGGCCCTGCACGGCAGTAGGGCTCTGCTCCCGGTGGAGGTGCTTCCACAGCAGGCCTACGGCGCTGAGCAGGATGAGCAGCACCAGCAGCCCGGCAACGGCAAAAGTCCTGCGCCAGCGCTTGCGCAGGATGCGGCGGCGGTATTCCTGATAATCGGCCATAAAAACACCCGGCTTTCTTTGTGTTCGTTACCCTCATTATACAGCACCCGGCGGGGCCGTGCAAGTGGGCCGTGCTACTTTACGGCGGCAGATGCTTTGTGGTATAATTATCATGGTTTAGTATGAAATCCTGTCGGCGGCGGGTGCCGCTGGCGTAACTGAGAAAGCAGGAATCAAAATTTATGCTGCAAAACCCTGAATTGCATTATCTGGACAACGCCGCCACCACCATCGTGGCCCCGGAAGTGGCGGATGTCATCGACAAGGCCATGCGGGAGCACTGGGCCAACCCGTCCAGCCTGTATGCCCCCGGTGCCCGGAGCGAGGAAGCCCTGAACGCCGCCCGCGCCGCCGTGGCCCGCACCCTGGGCTGCAAGAGCCGGGAGCTCTATTTTACCTCCTGCGGCAGCGAGAGCAACAACATGGCCCTGCTGGGCGCGGCCCTGACCCGCAGGTTCGGCAAGGGCATCGTGGTGTCCGGCTTTGAGCACCCCAGTGTGCAGAAGCCGCTGGAGCGTCTGGCTGCCATGGGCTATGATGTGACCGTGGTGGACCCCGGCCCGGACGGCACGCTGGACATCGACCGGATGCTGGACCATGTGGACAAAAACACCATCCTTGTGGCCTGCATGATGGTCAACAACGAGGTCGGCACCCGGAACGATGTGGAGCGTCTGGCCGCAGAGGTCAAGCGCCGCAACAGCCGCACCATCGTCCATGTGGATGCCGTGCAGGCCTGGATGCGGGTGCCCATCAAGCTGGCGAACATCGACACGCTGGCTGTCAGCGGACACAAGATCCACGCGCCCAAGGGCATTGGTGCGCTCTACCTGAGCGACAGCCTGTATCAGGCGTTCCAGGCTCCCTATCTGGGCGGTGAGCAGGAGCGGGAGAAGCGTCCCGGCACCGAGAACCTGCCCTATGCGCTGGGCCTTGCTGCCGCGGCCACCCGCCTGAACAAGACCATGAAGAGCCGGGATGCTGCTGTGCGCGCCCTGAACCTGCGCCTGCGGGAAGGGCTGAAAGCCTTCCCGGAGGTGGTCATCAACAGCCCGGACAATGCGGTGCCCGAGGTGCTGAACTTCAGCGAGAACTGCATCAAGAGCGAGACCATGCTGGCCCATCTGGCACAGCAGCAGGTCTATGTCTCCTCGGCCAGTGCCTGCGGCCGGGGGCAGCCCAGCCACACCCTTGCCGCCATGGGCAGGGACCCGCTGGCCATTGATACGGCCATCCGCGTGTCCTTCTGCGCGGACAACACCCCCGAGGATGTGGACGCGTTCCTCAACGCCTTTGAAGACGGCATGAAGCACTTACAGAGAATCAAAAAGTAAAAAAGGAAAGCATCCTCACCCTCTCAGGCCGCTCCGCGTCCAGCTCCCCCAAAGGGGGAGCTCTTGACAAAACCGGAAACTTTGCGTGGAATGCCAAGGCCTCCCACTTTGGGGGAGGTGGCAGCGCGTCAGCGCTGACGGAGAGGGTGAGCCAGCTATAATTAAGGAGAACTCTATGCGTGAAATTATTATGGGCTATCAGGGCGAGATGTCCCTGAAGGGCCTGAACCGCAACCAGTTTGAGTCGGCTATGATGAAGATCCTGCGCTACCGGCTCAAGACCGTGGGCAAGTTCAAGGTGTACTGCACCCAGTCCACCTTTTATATGGAGCCCGAAGAAGAGGACGTGGACATGGATCTGGCCTTTGACAGGGTGCGCACCGTGTTTGGTCTGGCGGCACTGAGCCGTGCCGTGGTCTGCGAAAAGGACTTTGATACCATCTGCCGGACTGCGGAGGAGTATCTGGGCGACAGCCTGCACGGCATCAAGACCTTCAAGGTGGAGGCCCGCCGTTCCGATAAGACCTACCCCATGACCAGCCCTGAGCTGATGCGGGAGCTGGGCGCTTACCTGCTGGGGCTGCACAACTACCTGCGGGTGGATGTGAAGAACCCCCAGTTCAAGGTCATTGTGGAGATCCGGGATTACGGCGCGTATATTCATGGCCCGAAAATACCCGGAGAGGGCGGCTTGCCCGTGGGAACCTCCGGCCGTGCCCTGAATATGCTCTCCGGCGGCATCGACAGCCCGGTGGCTGCTTACCGGATGGCAAAGCGCGGTCTGGCCCTGGATCACATCCATTTTGCGTCCCCTCCGTATACTTCTGAGCGCGCAAAACTGAAAGTTAAAGCTCTGGCCCAGAAGATCACCCCCTATACCGGCAGCTCCAACCTGTTTGTGGTGCCCTACACCAAGCCGCAGGAGTATATCCGGGACAATGCCCCCGATGTGCTGTTCACGGTGCTGATGCGCCGCAGCATGATGCGCATTGCCAATCGTATTGCCACCAGACAGGGCTGCGAGGCCCTCATCACCGGCGAGAGTCTGGCTCAGGTGGCAAGCCAGACCGTCAAGGCCCTGCAGTGCACCGATGCCGCCCAGGATCTGCCCATCCTGCGCCCGCTGATCGGCATGGACAAGACCGAGATCATCGAGACCTCCCGCCATATCAACACCTTTGAGACCAGCATCCTGCCCTACGAGGACTGCTGCACCATCTTCACCCCGCCGCACCCGAAGATCCGCCCCGAGCTGGCAGAGATCCTGGAGGCCGAAGCCGCCATGCCCGGTCTGGCAGAGCTGGAGGCCGAAGCTGCTGAGAACACCGAGCGGATCCGCATCCGCATTACGGACGAGATCGAGTTTGAGGGGTGAGCGGCATGACAGCGGAGATCATCAGTGTGGGCACCGAGCTGCTGCTCGGCAACATCCTCAACACCAACGCCCAGTACCTGAGCCGGGAGCTTGCTGAGCTGGGCATTACGGTCCAGCGGGAGAGCACCATCGGCGACAATCAGGGGCGGCTGGCGGACTTTGTCAACGAGGCAAAGAACCGCTGTGACCTGCTGGTGTTCACCGGCGGTCTGGGCCCCACGGCAGACGACCTGACCAAGGAGACCGTTGCCGCCTGCTATGGCGATACGCTGGTCTTTGACGAGAGCGAGTGGGAGAAGATCACCGGTTATTTTGCCCGCTCCGGCCGGGTGACCACCCCCAACAACCGCAAGCAGGCCATGGTGCCTGTAAAGGGGCATAAGATCATCAACCACCACGGCACTGCCCCCGGTGCATGGTTTGAGCAGGAGGGCCGCTGTGCTGTCCTGATGCCGGGCGTGCCCGGCGAGATGAAGGCCATGTGGAACGAGAGTGTCCGCCCCCTGCTGATGAAGCGCCAGAACTGCACCCTGCACTCTGTCACCCTGCGGGTGCTGGGCGGCGAGAGCAGCCTGGAATATCAGGTGCGTGATCTGCTGGAAAACGCCAACCCGACTGCTGCCATCTACTGTAAGACCGGTGAGTGCGAGATCCGCATCACCGCCCGGGCTGCTTCCGATGCGGAAGGCGAAAAAATGTGCCGGGAATATGCCAAAAAGTTCTATGATCTGCTGGGCGATGCGGTGTATGATGAGGATGTGGCCGGGCTGGAGGAGACACTGGTGCGCACCTTAAAGGAAAAGGGGCTCACCCTCTCCACCGCCGAGAGCTGCACCGGCGGGCTGATCGCACAGCGCATCACCTCGGTGCCGGGCTCCAGTGAAGTGTTCGGCTACGGCTTTGTGACCTATTGGGAGGCCGCCAAGGCAAGGCTGGTGGGCGTGGAACCGGATGTCATTGCAAAGTACAATGTGGTGTCGGCCCCCGTGGCCGCCCAGATGGCGCTGGGGGCCGCACAGGCCGCCGGTGCTGAGATCGGCATCAGCGTGACCGGCGTGGCCGGGCCGACCGGTGGAGATGCCCTCCGCCCGGTGGGCACGGTGTATCTGGGCGCGGCCCGGGGCGAGACGGTGTATGTAAAAAAGCTGACTGTCTCCCGGCCCGACCGTGCATTGGTGCGTGCCCGCGCCGCGCAGGCCGCCCTGGAGCTGGCCCTGCGGCTGGCACAGGGAAAAGTTCCCGCAGGCACAGAGCCCCTTGCCCGGAACGCACAGCACAGCGCCGAAGCGCTGGACAAGCTGAACGAGGTGTTCCTGGGCCACTAAAAGGCAGGGGGAATGCAGGTTGACACAGCAACAGGAGACCGGGTGTGTGCTGCGGCTGTTCGGTGCGCAGTCCACAGCGGTGGGCAAAACGGTGGAAAACTTTCCGCCCCAGTGGCGGGCCGCGGCCCAGTGGAAGAGCCGGGGCGCGGAAACGCTGGTGGCCCTGCAGGCGCAGAGCCCTTCCGGGCTGAAAAAGGCCGCGCAGGCCCTGCGGCAGGCGTTTTCGGCAGACCTGTACGGGGCAGGAGAGACCACTCTGCCTGCCGCCGTGGTGGAGGCGCTGGAACGGCACGATAAGCTGCTCATCTGTGCGGATGCTGCCGCCGGTGCCCTGCTGGAAGCCCGGCTCGAGAACCTGCCCGGGGCCGAGAAGGTCTTTGATTTTGGCGCGGTGAGCTATGCTAACCCCAAGACCGGCCCACTGATCGAAAAGCGTGCCCGTCTGCCCAAGGACTGCACCGACCCGCTCCGGCAGGCGCTGGCCCGGGCTCAGGCTGCCCGCCGTGTGGTAGGGGCAGATCTCTCTGCCGCCTGTGCCGAGCGGGAAAATGACTGTGTGCTGGTGCTCAGCTGCAGGAAAGGCTGCTTTCTGCGCACCGTCCCGGCGGGGGAGAACCCCGCCCTCTGGCTGCTGGATATCATCCGGCGCACGGCGGCAAACAAGCCTCAGGCTGAGGGGACAGGCTTCCTGCCTGCCCGCAGGGCTGCAAAGAAGGATGCTCTGCCCGGCCCTCAGCCCGGGCGGCATCCCCTGCGCCGGGTGTGCATGACGCTGTTGGTGCTGGCTCTGCTGGCGGCTCTCGCTGCGGTGGGGGCGTGGGAATATACCAACGGCAATTTCTACGCCCTGCCGGAACAGTTGCACACCCTGCTGACGGAGCACGTTCCCCGCCCGGGGGCGACATTGGTATAAGAATGACCCTCTCTGTCACGCCGCCGCGCGCCGCAACACGGCAAGCGGCATGGCACAGCAATGACGGAGAGGGTCGTTTTTTCTAAATTAACAGAAAGTTCACCCAAAAAACGGATAAAATCCACCCATCGGGTTTGACGGGTTTTCAGCTTTGGTGTATCATATAAACAGTATGTGGTTTTTCCGCTGTTGGGCGGCCTGCCGCCCCGATTTTTGATAGATGAGGTGTAACAATGTCCCTTGCTGAAAAACTCTTTGGCAGCTTCTCTGACCGGGAGCTGAAAAAGATCAATCCCATTACCAAAAAGGTGCTGGCACTGGAAACAAAGTATCAGCCGATGTCCGATGCCGAGCTGCAGGCGCAGACCCCGGCCCTGAAAGAGCGGCTGGCAAACGGCGAGACGCTGGATGATATCCTGCCCGATGCCTTTGCTGTCTGCCGCGAAGCCGCCTGGCGCGTGCTGGGCATGAAGCACTTCCCTGTGCAGATCATGGGCGGCATTGCCCTGCACCGCGGCTCCATTGCCGAGATGCAGACCGGTGAAGGCAAGACCCTGGTGGCCACCCTGCCCGCCTACCTGAACGCCCTGACCGGCGAGGGCGTGCACATCGTCACCGTCAACGATTACCTGGCCAAGCGCGACAGCGAGTGGATGGGCAAGCTCTACCGCTGGCTGGGCCTGAATGTCGGCCTGATCGTGCAGGGCATCGATGGCGATGCCCGCCGCCGTGCCT
>OOCM01002219.1_pt1 | contig 13273 bp, 10 predicted proteins | sample 1671111 | NCBI WGS metagenome assembly OOCM01 (sample SAMN06348123, study PRJEB24527) | human gut metagenome | biome: human gut; feature: ankylosing spondylitis patient; material: feces | host: Homo sapiens | place: China | collected 2015-10 | reverse complement strand
CGGAACCGCTCGGTCGGCTATCTTTCCTTCCTGTTGATTCAGTTTGTATATTTCAGCCTGAATAAATGGGAAATGATGACGAACGGGACCGGCTGGGTCTGCACTCTGTCGATCTCCGGATTTTTATTCCATTTTGCAGTCCTCGACCATGCAGCGGCGACCCGGTGCCGGAATATGTCTGACCGGGTGCTTCTGGCAATTCTGCCGATCCTGCTGGTCGTGCTGGTGGCAGGACCGTACAGCGGCGGCTATGCGGTGATTCTGGTGCTGGCATACGGCGCACTGTGGCTGGCGGATCGGCGCGGGGGTGCTGAAACAAGCAGCCGCTCCTGGAGCCGAAAGTGCCGGAGAACCTGGTGCATCGGGGCATTGACAACGGTTCTTGCGATGGTATTATATCTTTGGAGCAATTCACAGGCAGTTTACGTACACCGTGGAGCAGTGACTGATGTTTCAATCGCTCAGGAATTTGCCGCCCAGCCGCTCTTTTTCCTGCGGTTTCTGCTGAAAGCGGTGGCATCGTCGGTGATCGGCGTGGCGCAGATTCAGGAGCTGGAGGCAGGAAGCCCCTGGTTTGTCCGGCTGCATCTGGTGTATCTGCTGGGGCTGGCAGTGTTTGTTTCGTATCTGCTGGCACTGTATCTGAATGTGCGGTTTCAGCTTTATAAAAAGACTATTTTTCCGCTTCTGCTGGTTCTCAGCGGCGGCTGTAACCATCTGCTGGTGCTGGCGGCGCGGTGGATTTTCCTGAAGGACGAGTACGGGATGTCCTCGCGGTACGAGATACAGTATCAGATGGGAATTGTAGGAATTCTGCTTACGTTTGCACTCGTCTGGAGTATGTGCCGGGAAAAGGCGCAGGAAACAGAGGCAGATAAGGCGAAAACACGCGCACCGGAGAAACGGGCAGCCCGCACACCTTTAAAGGTCTGTATGCTACCGTGCTGACGGTCTTTGGAAATGCATGGACAACCCGGGCAGAAATCCGGACAGCGCCGTACCGGAAAGCATATTTACAGGTATCAAGGGAGCTGGGACGGAATTACCGGACGGCGAGCGATGAGGATCTGGAAACCTACCTGCATAACGACCCGGATGCAGTGCGGGAGGCGATGAGAATTTTGGAAGAAAACCATTTGAATATATTTCGATAAAAACGATGGACAGAAGGAGAAGTGCAATGAAAGTTGTAATATTAGCGGGTGGATTCGGCACACGAATCAGCGAGGAAAGCCATTTAAAACCAAAGCCAATGATCGAGATCGGGGAGAAGCCGATCCTCTGGCATATTATGAAAATGTATTCTGCTTATGGATTTAATGAATTTGTTATCTGCTGTGGATACAAACAGCATGTGATCAAAGAATGGTTTGCAGACTATTATCTTCACAACAGCAACATCACTTTTGATTTTACCCAGGAAAATAAGATGATCGTGCACAACAATGTCCTGGAACCGTGGAAAGTCACCCTGGTCGATACAGGACTCAATACCATGACCGGCGGACGTATCAAACGTGTGAAGGAATATCTCGATGGAGATACGTTCATGCTGACCTACGGGGATGGCGTGGCTGATGTCAACATCAAAGAACTTCTTGAGTATCACCGCTCCCACGGCAAAATGGCGACGATCACAGCGGCACAGCCGGGAGGACGTTTCGGTATCCTTGATATTGAAAACGATGGAACGATCACCAACTTCAAAGAAAAGAAAAAAGAAGACGGCGGTTGGATCAATGCCGGATTCATGGTCCTGGAGCCTTCGATCATGGATCTGATCGAAGGGGATGATACTGTGTTTGAGAAATATCCTCTGGCAGAGGCTGCCCGCATGGGACAGTTAAATGCCTACCGCCACAAGGGCTTCTGGCAGTGCATGGACACCCTTCGTGAAAAAAATCTCCTGGAAAGTCTCTGGCAGAGCGGAAATGCACCGTGGAAGATCTGGGAATAGAAAAGAGGAAATAACAGATGAAAGCAACAAGCTGCGATTACTGCGCGAATTATGTATATGACGAAGAAAGTGAAAGTTATTACTGCGATGTAAATCTGGACGAGGACGAGTATTACCGTTTTATCAGCACAGAATATAAAGAATGCCCGTATTATCGCAATGGAGATGAATACAGAGTAGTTCGGCATCAGATGTAGGGGACGGAGAAAAATATGATTACAGTAGAGCTGGATAATTTCAGCCTGAAACAGATCTGTCAGTCCGGTCAGTGTTTCCGGATGAGAGAGACAGAAGAAAACACGTATGAACTGATCGCAGGAGATCAGTATCTCAAGCTTACACAGGAAGGGACGATCGTAACTTTTCATTGCAGTGATGTGGAATTTCTCTGTTACTGGGTTCCGTACTTTGATATTGATGCGGATTATGCAGGCTATATCGAGAAGATCAATCCACGTGACCATTACCTGAGTGCGGCGGCAGAGTGCGGGAGCGGCATCCGGATCTTGCGTCAGGATCTGTGGGAGATGATCATTACGTTTCTGATCTCACAGCAGAATAATATTTCCAGGATCCGTGGATGCATTGACAGATTATGTAAACGATACGGTGAGCAGAAATATTCCGAGGAAGGCGTGGAATACTGGACTTTCCCGACAGCGGAACAGCTGGGAACGGCGACGGAGGAAGAACTCCGGGCACTCGGAATGGGCTATCGCGCGAAATATCTGGTGGAAACGACACGAAGTATTCTGAGCGGAGAGGTCTCGCTGGAGAAACTTTACCGCATGCGTTATTATCGCAGGGCAAGACAGGAATTGATGAAACTCAGCGGCGTGGGAGAGAAGGTTGCTGACTGCATCTGTCTGTTTGCACTTCACCACATGGATGCATTCCCGATCGACACACATATCCGCCAGGTTCTGGACATACACTACAAAAGAGGATTCCCGAACCGCAGATATCACGGACTTCGGGGAATCATGCAGCAGTATATTTTTTATTATGAACTGACTGGTGCGGCGGATATTCACCGCACGAAATGAGGAGACAGACTATGGAATATGTTGTAAAAATCATCGCAGATGTTCTGGCAGCGCTCTACCAGACAGCGGGAGCATCCCTTCTGCTGGCGGCACTTGTCATGTGCGTCTATATGCTTGGCAGGAAACAGGGAGCCGGTCCAGTGGTTCGGGCATGGATCCGTCAGTTCCGCACAAGCGGCTGGTTCAGGAAACATTTTTTCCTGGTATTTTATGTAAGTATGATGCTGTTTCGGACACTTTTGTGCCGGACAATCTGGGGAAATCCTCTGGATCATGTGCTCGGCATCTGGAGTTTACATAATAATGGAGAGCTTTACACAGAGAATTTTGAAAACCTGATCCTGTTTCTTCCGTTCATCGTCCTTTTGTTCTGGGCACAGGAAGAAAGAGACCATTATAAGGAAAAAAGTATTCAGGATGTCCTGATCTTAAGTTTCAAGATCAGTTTCCTGTTTTCGCTCGGCATCGAGTTCTGTCAGTTGTTTTTCAAACTGGGAACCTTCCAGCTTGCAGACCTGTTCTTTAATACAGCGGGCGGACTTCTCGGTGGAATCTGGTACTGGGGATTTGACAGAAGCCGCAGAAAGATTGAGAGTGCAATTCGCAGATTTGGCGGCTGGGATGTGACACCATGGAGATCCGCGGATGAGGAGCAGAAATCTTCCGGTACATATGCAATGACGGAGAATCCATCCATGGACCGCTCTGTTTCAGAAGCAATGGGAGAAAATGCCACACCTGAGATCAAAGAAGATCCGAAGGAACGAATGGATTCCAGATACCGTGCGATCGAGCGTCTGATCCGCGAAGCCGGCAAAAAGATGGTCAAGGCCAGACCATCCGATGCAATGATCCATCAGAAAGAGGGGCTTGCGAACTTCTGCACCGATTACGATATGGAGATCCAGAGGTTCCTGATCAAAGGATTCAGCGAGATCCTTCCGGGAGCAGTTTTCTTCGGAGAAGAAGATACCGAGGGAAATGCCGGTGCACAGGCAGATGGTGAGTTTACCTTTTATATTGATCCGATCGATGGCACGACGAATTTTATGTTTGATTATCATCACAGCTGTATTTCTGTCGGGCTTGCACATAAGGATCAGATGATCGCTGGTTTTGTCTATCATCCGTACATTAATGATATGTATATTGCGATCCGCGGCAAGGGAAGTTACCTTAATGGCAAACGGATCCAGCTTGCGGATAAATCCGTCACGGAGGGAATTGTGGAGTTCGGCTGTGCAAGATACAACGAAGCCGGAATCGACTGGCTGTTCCGTGTGGTCAAAGATATGTTCCAGAACAGCCTTTCCATCCGTTGTGGCGGTTCAGCGGCATTGGGACTCTGCCGTGCGGCATCTGGAAGCAATACGGTTTATCTGGAACTGAAACTCCAGCCATACGATTATGCGGCGGCATCCGTGATCCTGGAAGAAGCCGGCGGCGTGATCACACAGATCGACGGAAGTCCGATCACACTCCACGAAGGCTGCTCGATCATCGGCGGCACACCGAAAGCGTGGAAAGAAAGCAAAGAAGCTTTTGAGAGACTGAGAGACAGTTCGGCAGAAGGGACCACAAAAGTAAAACTGAATAAATGACAAATAATATGCACCTGCTGTATCGGGAATGTTTACCTGGTATAACAGGTGTATTTTGTTATACTTTTATTGAAAAAGAATTATCAATAAGATGTTAAATGAGAAAAAAAGTCAATTCACAGGTTAGAAAATTCTAACTGAAATATAGACAGGAATATAGGTTTGTGGTATAAAATAATAGTTAGAAATACCTAACGGAAAGAAAGAGGAGGAAGAAGATGGCAAATCAGAAATTGTTAAAGAAAGTAGCTCCGGTAGTGCTCAGTGCAGCTATGGCAATGACAAGTATGCCGACAGTTGCAATGGCGGCTGATTTTTCAGACAGTGATGTAGTTTCAGATGCTGTAGAAGTAGAAGAAACACCGGATGCGGAGACTGAGACAGAAGTAGAGGTAGATACAGAAGAAGTTGCTGATGATACTGCAGATGTAGATGTGGTAGAAGATGAGGATGCAGACACAGCAGAAACTGATTCTGAGGAAGATCTGTTCAGTTCCGAGTTAACAGAGGACGAGTTTTCTGATCAGGCAGGCGATGACCAGATAACAGGCGAAGCATACGTTCTCATGAACATTCCTTATGACGATTTCTATAAGGCAGAATTAAAGAATAACGATGTCAAAGTCGATGCATTTACCTCTGCCACATTGAACAAATCCAGAACAGCGGGTATGATGAATGGAAATTCAGCTTATCATACAGATGTAGAAGGAACAAATCTGGCAGGTGTCACCTTCCCTGTTAAAGTAAGTGATCTTGCACTTCTGAAGGATCAGAAAAAGGTGACAGACGATGATTCCGTAACGATCACAGTCACAAACAAAGGACAGACAGCAAGCAATACTTATACAGGAAAAGATTCTCTGATCGAGAATGCTTCCTACTCTTATTATGTACTGTCAGAAGTTCCGGGTTATTATAAAGAACTGACAGTAAATGAAGATGGAAGCTTTACCTTCAGTGATGTTAAGGGTGCACAGGAGAAAACAGTTGAAGCAACAGCAGAACTGAAAACACAGAGCAAATATGGAGATTATCAGCTGAAGATCAATAATGAAACCTTCTCTTCCCTGATCAGTACAAGCACGGATAAAATCTATGGTGCAACGGTTAATACAACAGATGGTACAGAGTACGGTATGCGTCATCTGGAAAATATCTGGAAAGGCTATGAACTGGCATGGTGCACAGGTTTTACTACAAGTGTTCATGGATGCTCGACATCATCTGAACATTATAAATCCATGATGGGAAAAACCATTGACAGTGTTACTTATTACACTGACAAGGGAATCATCACATTTGATGTTAATGATGAAAAGGTTCTGACAAAAACAGGCGTAAAAGCAACAGTTGCAAACATTCATACAACAGATACAGAAGCAGCAGTCACTCTGGATGGCACTCTTCCGGAAGGTTTTGCAGCAAAATATACTGTTGACGGAACAGAAGTTGCATATGCAGATGGCAAGATCACAACCGGAACACTGGCAGCAGGTTCCCATACTCTGGTTATCAGCGATGAAAATGGCGAATATGCACCGATCCAGGCTTCTTTCTATGCAAAAGAGGCAGCTGTACCGGCAGCTTACGATGCTGAAAACAGTAAACTTGTACCGGCAGAAGGCTCTACAGAAGAGCAGCTGACAGCTTACATCAAGACAATCACTGCTGTAACAGTAGGAGATAAGACTTATCAGGCCACCGGAAAAGGTTCAAAAGTGATCATCAAAGAAGACGGAACACTGGATCTTACAGGTATTGAAGTAACAAACGGAACTAAATTTGTTGTAACTTCCAGCGGATATGATGATTTTGCGTTCGATTATGAAGTTGCAGAATATAAATATGTATATGCAGGACTTACCTGGGCTCAGTACTGGGCAGCAGAAGGTGTATATGCAGCAGGTGATGCAACTGCTTCAGCAGACAAAGATACAAGAGGTGAGGCAGACCTTGGAGCGTTTGATACTGTAACAAGAGCAACTACAAACCACGGTCTTCACAGAGGAAGCTTCCAGACAACTGCAATTATTAAAGGCGAGAAAGGTTCTTATGCCGTTTCTTACTGGGAAGGACAGTCAACAGTTGTATTCACAGACGGAACAAAAGCTTCATATAGCAGGGGAACTCTTGCATTTGAAGATGGTACAACAGATGAAATGCTTGACTATGAAGTAAGCGGTCTGAAATATGTACCGGTTAAAGTAAAAACTTCGGATTATGAAGATTTCAAAAAGGCTTATACAGTAGTAGAAAATGATGGAACACTGGTTGGTGGATACGGAGAATTTAATCTTCAGTCTTATAATCTGACAGCAGATGTTACGGCAAATACAAATGGTCTTAAGACAGCTACAAAGAATGAAGATGGTACATTCAGCTTCAGCGCAAGAGCAAATGGAACAGATTCAGGTGTTAAAGATGCAGCCCTCAAAAAAGCAGAAAATATTACCACAACTGTAAAAGAAGCAAGTGGCAATTATGGTGAGTTCCTGAGAGTTGACCTTACAGGAGATGGATACGGAGATCTTGGTGCTGCAATGCAGGCTGTTAAATGGACATACTATGGAAACGACAGCACTTGCACAAATGCACTTCAGACTTACGGAACAAAATTTGCAGCAGATAACTGGATGCACAAATCTATGGGTATTCAGCTTGGCCTTACAAAATCCCTGCGCTGCCAGCTTCCAGAAGGATACGACGGAACAGGATACTGGACACTGACCGTATATGCTCTTGGATACGAAGACTTTACTGTACAGTTCCAGGCAACAGATGCAAATATTGTAAAACCAGCAAAAGAAGAAGTGGATACAACTGCACTTGAGGCAGTGATTGCAGAAGCAAAAGCACTGAAAGAAAGTGACTATACTCCGGCAAGCTGGGTAAATGTTGCAAACGAACTTGAAGAGTGCGAAGAAATGCTTGCAAATATTGACAAACAGACACAGAATGGCGTTGATGAGCAGATTACACATCTGAGAGAAGCAATTGATTCACTTGTAAAAGCTGAGTTCAAACTTAACGCTGCTTCAGGAACACTTTATACTCAGGATAAAACATCTACAACCCTCAAGGTAACAACCAACCTGGCAGGAACTGTAACATGGAAATCCAGCAATACAAAAGTTGCAACTGTAGACTCCAAGGGTGTTGTAACAGCCAAAGCAGCAGGTACAGCAAACATCACTGCTACTCTGAATGGAAAAACAGCAACTTACAAAGTAACTGTCAAGAATGCAATGTCCATCAACAAAACAGCTGTCACAGTTTATGTTGGAGGAACACCTGCTTCCTATACACTGAAAGCAACATCTGCAATCGGTGGAACAGTAAAATATGCAACAAGCAACAAGAGCGTTGCAACTGTAAGCTCCAAAGGTGTTGTAACAGCAAAGAAAGCAGGTACAGCAGTAATCACAGCTACAGCCGGAAAAGCAAAGATCACCTGCAAAGTAACTGTTAAGAATCCGAGCATTGCAGCAAAAGCAGCAAAAACAACTATTTATACAAAAGGTCAGACTTCTACAACAATCGCAGTGACCAAGAGCGGTGTTTCCGGAACTGCGAAATTTACAAGCAGCAACAAGAACATTGCAACCGTAGATTCCAAAGGTGTTGTAAGAGCGAAAAAAGCCGGAACCGTTAAGATCACAGTTCAGGTAGGAAAGCTGAAAAAGGTAGTAATGGTATCTGTTAAAAATGCATCTCTGAAACTTTCAAGAACAGCAGCAACAATCAACAGAGGCAAAACAACTACCATCAAAGTAAGTGCAGTTCCAACTGGAAAAGTTACTTACACAAGCAGCAACAAAGGCGTTGCAACTGTAACTTCCAAGGGCGTTGTAAAAGGCGTTAAGAAAGGTACAGTAGTTATCACTGTGAAATGCAGCGGCATGACAGCAAAATTTAAAGTAACTGTAAAATAAAAAGTTATAAAGTCAGCACAAAAGACGGGGGCCGTTTTTTAACAGCCCCTGCTTTTGTACGTTTTGAGATAATACAGGAGACACTATGAAAAAACAGGACAAAAAGGATTTTCCGGACAGAAAAAATTATATCAAGCTTCTTCCGGCAGCGGCAGTGATCGCGGCAGTGGCGGTGACTGGTGTTCAGGGAAAGGCCGGAAGTACGCAGAAAGTACAGTCAGAGAGTGCCGATGTTAAGGATGCAGAAGAACTGACCGGGCTGATTACAACAGCATATTCCTATGAGGATTTTTCAGATGGAACTTCTTCTTCAGCAAAAACAGGCAAAACTGCTTCCAAAAAGGCAAAAGCCGGAATCAAAAAAGGAACGGCAAAAACACTTCCGGATGAATCTCAGAAAACTTCTGCGACAGGACAGGGAACTACATCTACTCCGACTGTATCCGTTCCGGAAGGCGGATATAAGGATGGTACTTATCAGGGAAGCGGCACAGGATTTGGAGGCACGGTCAGTGTTCAGGTAACGATTTCCGGTGGAAAAATTACTTCAATTGATGTTCTGAGTGCCTCCGGCGAAACTCCTTCTTATTTTGCCTCTGCACAGGGGGTGATCAGCAGGATGATCTCCGGTCAGACTCCGAATGTTGATGCTGTCAGTGGAGCAACCTATTCCTCCAATGGAATCATTCAGGCAGTACAGGATGCTCTGTCAAAAGCAGCGAATACAGATGCAAAGACAACACCGACACCAACCGTGAAGCCGGTCGTAACAGCAAAACCAACACCAAAACCGACATCTATTCCGAAACCGGCAGAAAATGTGACCTATAAAGACGGAACATACAGCGCAGAAGCAGAAGGCTTTGACGGACCGGTTAAAGTGACAATTACCATCAAAAACGGAAAAATCACAAAAATCACAAATACAAATACAGATACGAAGGAATATTTCAGCAAAGCATGGTCTAAGATTCAGCCTGCAATTCTCAGGAAGCAGGGCGTATATGGCGTAGATACCGTAAGTGGAGCAACTTTCTCATCCAATGGTATTCTGGAAGCTGCTCAGAAAGCACTGGCGAAAGCAGAGACAACAACTGCCAAACCGACTGTGAAACCAACAGCTACGCCTACTCCGACAGCAGAACCAGATATCCCAGAACCAGATACACCGACTTCTGAATATCAGGATGGTACTTACACAGGGAGAGCAAGAGGGTATTCTGGATTTGTCTATATTACAGTAACTATTAAGGATGGAAAAATTATAGAACTGACGAATACGAACACAGACACAGATTCTTTCTTTAAGAAAGCATGGAAAGTATTACAGCCTGCAATTCTGGAAAAACAGTCTGTAGATGGAATTGATACCGTAAGCGGAGCAACGTATTCTTCGAATGGAATTCTTGGTGGAACCCAGAAAGCACTGGAAGGTGCAAAAATTACGCCAACCCCAACAGAAACCCCAGTTCCAACAGTGACACCGGAAATTACTGTTACACCAACTCCAACGGTAATACCAGAAGCAACTCCAACACCGGAACCGACTGCTGTTCCGACAGAGACTCCAACACCGGAACCGACTGAAGAACCGGCAGGAAGATACAGAGATGGAACTTACACGGGAAGCGGAGCCGGAAATTATGGAGCAGGAAGCGTAACAGTAACAGTTACTATCTCTGGAGGACAGATTGTTGAAGCATCCTACAGTACACTTGATGATGATGAGTATTTTGATGAAGCATGGAATTCTATTTATAATCAGGTAATGGGAAGTCAGTCAGCTGACGGTCTGGATGCTGTATCTGGGGCAACTTTTTCCTCACAGGGCATTATTCAGGCATTTCAGAATGCACTGAGTCAGGCTCAGAATTAACACATATTAAAAAATAATCAACAGGAGTAACGAGAAAAAATGAAATACCATAGTTTTTATATGCGAGTTCTGTGCCTGATCCTGATCATCGGCGCAGTCCTGGGCTATAATTTTATGCAGAAAAATGATACACAGGCACAGGAGATCACAGAGCTTACAGACCGCGTGAGTGCGCTGGAAGAACAGCAGCAGGAAATGCTGACTGCCCTCGAAGATGCGGCAAAAGCGCAGGAAGAAGCCAAGGCTGCAGCCGCAAACGCTTCTTTAAAGGAGACAGCAGGTGATATCACAGCTGCGGACAGCAGCAATGCAGACACATCTGATGCTGATAATGTATACAAAGACGGAACCTACACAGGTGAAGCACAGGGATTTGGTGGAACCATTCAGGTTCAGGTAACACTTGCCAGCGATGAGATCACCGACATCCAGGTGACAAGCGCACCGGGCGAGGATTCTGCTTATCTCTCACAGGGAGAGGGCGTTATCAGCTCCATTCTCTCCGCACAGAGTACAGATGTTGATACCATTTCCGGAGCAACCTTCAGCTCTACCGGAATCATCAATGCAGTTGTAGATGCATTAGGAAAGGCGGAAAACTGATGAAAAAAAGGCAGAGAAAAGTCCGTCTGATCCGGGCTGCCATACAGCTTGTATTTTTCATTGTGGCACCGGCACTTTTTTCCACCGCGTTTGCGGGAGTTAAGTCGATCTTTCAGGCGATCGCGGCAGGACAGCCGGTGACATGGAATTCCTTCCTCGATGTTACAGGCGCACTGCTTCTGATCACGGTACTGTTCGGAAGACATTTCTGCGGATATGCGTGTGCCTTTGGTTCTCTGGGAGATGCCATGTACGAGCTGACCTTATTTATCCGCCAGAAAGTTTTTCATAAGAAAGGCAGACATGGATATCCGGAAAAAGTGGTTCGCTGTCTGCAGAAAGTGAAATATATCCTTCTGGCATTTATCCTCCTTTCCATTTTCACCGGATGGTATGCAAACCTCCAGGGAATGAGCCCGTGGGATGTATTTTCCATGCTGCATGCGCGTAATTTCAAATTGGGTGGCTATACCCTTGGCGTGGTACTTCTGGTGCTGATCGTTATTGGCATGTGCTTTCAGGAACGGTTTTTCTGCCGTGTTCTGTGCCCGATGGGAGCAGTATTTTCTATTCTGCCGGTATTGCCGTTTTCTAACTTGCGCAGAGACCGGTCTGAGTGTATCAAGGGATGCCGGGCTTGTACGATGAAGTGTCCGTCGGATATTGAGCTGGCGCCAGATACGGCACCGGAATTGTCAGGAGATTGTTTTCAGTGTCAGAAGTGTATTGATACCTGCCCGAAGGGAAATATACATACGGGGATTCTTGCACTGAAAGGCAATGAGATCTGGTATACGGTGCTTCGTGCCGTAATTTTACTGATACTGTTCAAGTTTGTCGGTTTATAAATAAAAGAAAAATGGAGAAATCATTTGGCAATCAAAATTTATATCGATCAAGGACATAATCCGGAGGGAATCAATGCAGGCGCAGAAGGTTTTGGAATACGAGAGCAGGATGTCACTTATCAAGTGGGACGTTTTCTCTATGACATTCTATCAGAAGATGACCGATTTGAGGCCCGCCTCTCACGCCCTACGCCACAGACCACCTTAGGATACAGCAATACAAGCAGCTTGAGGGAACGTGTGACGCAGGCAAATAACTGGCCAGCAGATTATTTTATCAGTATTCATGCAAATGCCAGCGAAAATCCTGACATAAATGGAACAGAAGCTTACGTTTGTTCCACAGATTCCGCAGCTTGGTATCTGGCTCAAAATATTGTCACAGAAATCGTGCGTCGCACCAGTACAAAATATAATGGTGTATTTTCCAGACCTTCTCTCTACGTCTTAAAAAACACGAAAATGCCTGCTGTTCTCGTGGAACTTGGGTATATTACGAACTATGAAGACAATCAGCGAATGATTAATGAACCTTATCAGTTCGCATATGGAATTTATGTGGGACTTCTCAATTATCTGGGATTAAAACAATAAAATAGTAATTTCATCCCCAACCAAAAAACAGCTGCCAAAGAGAGAAGAGCCCCTATATCTGTGACCTTAGTGGAGGATTGAATGTAAGCCATTTAGCGAATATTCAACCTACAGTGACAGAGTCACAAATATAGGGGCTCTTCTCTCTTTGACAGCATCCCCTTTGCCTGCCGAAAATAAGCTTCTAACCCAGATTCCTGATTTTAAAGTCTCTTTCCGCCTCTCGTTTTGCGTCCTTTTTCGCGATATCCTGTCTCTTATCATACAGTTTCTTACCGCGTGCAAGACCAATCTCCACCTTCACGAGGCTGCCTTTGAAGTAGACTTTTAACGGCATTAAAGTATAGCCTTTCATTTTAATCTGTCCGGCAAGTTTATTAATTTCTGACTTATGAAGAAGGAGCTTTCTTACGCGCAGCGGATCTTTATTAAAGATATTTCCTTTTTCATAAGGGCTGATGTGCATATGATTAATGAGGATTTCTCCCTTATTGCTTATTGTTACAAAGGATTCTTTGATACTGCATTTGCCCATGCGCAGGGACTTTACTTCCGTTCCGTGGAGGGCGATACCTGCCTCATATTTTTCATCGATAAAATAATCGTGATATGCCTTCTTGTTATTGGCAACTAACTTGTAATTATCCTTCCCCATCTTGTTCTCCTCATCTATCTGTTCTGTATCATAACTGCTCACACCTAAGGGCTTGCCGCTGGCAGCTCCTCACGGATGCTTCGTACTCTCAAATCACTTTCCTACGTCTTCAGAAGTCAATTCTTCCGGCCATACTGAACCGTTACTCTGTATCTTTC
>OOCM01002215.1_pt1 | contig 13309 bp, 8 predicted proteins | sample 1671111 | NCBI WGS metagenome assembly OOCM01 (sample SAMN06348123, study PRJEB24527) | human gut metagenome | biome: human gut; feature: ankylosing spondylitis patient; material: feces | host: Homo sapiens | place: China | collected 2015-10 | reverse complement strand
GATCGCCCGAGCTCACGTTCCTCGGCTGCCCCCAGTCTGTCCGACCAGTTCCACCAGATGCGCGAGACCCATGACGCGGTGGAGGACGTGCAGGCCCAAGCTCTCGTCCGCGAACTGCAGCTCATCAAGGCCATGGTCGCCGACGGCGCCATCGACGCCGCCCACGCCAAGGATCTGATCCTGCTCGTAAAGGGTAACGCCCTCTATTTTTATCTCCGACACATTAAAAAACAAAAACATACTCAGCACCAGCAGCAGCGCCGCAGCCGCAAAAAATCCGGCAACATACACGTTGCGCATATTCACTGTCTGCCGACGTGCCGCAGGCCGCTGTGAGTTCATTCTGTTTTCCTTGTAAGTTCCGTTCATTTTACTCTTTCCTAACTGCTAGTAATTTACACGTTTTATGTTTCCGCCCAGAAGCGTAAAAGCATTTTCAATGCAGTCATAGCCCCTGTCCATAAGCTTTATATTAGTGAGAGATGTTTCTCCCTCTGCCGAAAGCGCCGCCACAGCCAACGCCGCACCGCCTCTAAGGTCAGGCGCACGGACTTTTGCTCCGTAAAGCTCCTTCACGCCCTCGATAACAGCCACTTTTCCCTCTGTCTTTATATCCGCACCCATTCTCACAAGCTCGTCAACATGGCGGTAGCGGTTTTCAAAAATATTTTCCACCACCACACTGGTGCCTTTTGCCTTAGCAAGTGCCGCCGTGACTATCGCCTGAGCGTCCGTAGGGAATCCCGGATACGGCATAGTCCTCACCGTCCGCACAGCTTTTAGCTGTTTAGGCGCTTTTATAAATATCCTGTCCTCATATAGAAATACCTGACAGCCCATTTGTTCAAATATAGGTATGACCGCACGGATATCCCCTGCCCTTGCCCCAAGCAGACCTATCTCACCGCCTGTTGCCGCCGCCGCGCTCATAAAAGTCGCCGCAACAATCCTGTCGGGCATGACAGAGTATTCACAGCCGTGTAGCTTTTCCACACCGCTTATTGTTATCGTTCCGCCCCCTGCGCCGCTTATCTTTGCACCGCAGCAGTTCAGAAACTCCGCAAGATCGCATATCTCAGGCTCTCTTGCCGCATTATATATCACCGTGTCGCCCTTTGCCAGAACAGCCGCAAGCATGATGTTCTCAGTCGCTCCCACAGAGGGGAACGAAAGGTCTATCCTAGCCCCTCTAAGCCCTCTCGGGCAGGTGCAGCTAAGCACGCCATACTCCTCGTTTATCCTGACGCCCATTTTTCTAAGTGCGCACAGGTGCATATCTATAGGTCTCGGACCAAGCTCACACCCTCCCGGGAATGACAGCCTGCATTCACCTGTTCTTCCAAGAACAGCTCCCAGAAAAACGATAGACGAACGCATCTCTCTCATAAGCTCATCTGGCACAAAGGTCTTTACAGCGCCCCTTGCGTCCACAGTAACACAGCCGTCCTCACGGCTGCACCTTGCCCCAAGCACCGACAGAATGCGACAAGCCGCAAATACGTCCGAAAGTGCAGGACAGTTATGTAGCCTGATCTCTCCGTTTATAAGAACACACCCTGCCAGCAGCGGCAGAGCTGCGTTTTTTGCTCCCTGAACGGTTATCTCTCCGTTCAGCCTGCTTCCTCCCTGAATGATAAGCCGTTGCATAAGCGTCGCTCCTTTTAAGGTTTTGACTTATCTTATGCAGGACCGCCCATATAGGTTAAAGCTATCTGTTGATATATATCTCTATAGCGTTTGAAACAGGCATAAAAGCAGGCAAACAAGGCAGATAGGAGTCCTTGCCTATCTTCTTTTTCATATCCTTAGTTGAAAGTATCATGCCGGTAACGCAATCGTCAAATGTACTATCGTCCATATCAGTGATATTCACAAGTATCCTTACAGTGACCTCCTTGCTGGAAAACGGAGGAACAGTGTCGCCTATGACCTCGCCGTCGCTGTTTGTCGTAACGCTGGTCGCATAGCATACCGCATTGTCATATTCTGAAGAAACATGGCTTATCTCATACTGCGGTATCTTTATCTCAAAAGGAGACGGATTTTTGATATTGAACACTATATCTGCAAAACGATAGCTTGAACTCAACTCAGAACCAAAAGCTTCTTCGTTGTATACAGAATAATTTGACAGCGCATATGTTTTAAAATCCGTCATACCCATTGTTTTGAACACGTTGTCATCATATCTAACCACGCTCTTGTCTGCGTCGTTGAAAAACAGCGGTGGGAAGAAGAACACTATAAGCACAAGCACAATAATAACAGCCACAACTGTCTTTATTATCTTGCCACGCTTTACATACGAATCTCCCACCTTTACTCCCTTGCTAAGACCTGTCGCCGCCTGTGCAGGCATAGCCGCAGCGTCCTCAAGAAAATCGTCCTCATCGTCCTCTTCCTTGTGCTTGGTAGGGTCATCGTAAGTCTTTGTGGCACGGTCGAACTCCCCTGCCTTGTTGAACTTTTCTCCGTCAAAAATCTCGTCGGCGGTGCGGTTCACACCACTGCCCTTGAACTTTTTATCTGACAGCTTTTTTATCTTGTCAACATCAGGCACTTCAATGCTGTCCATTGAAGCCCTCTTGTTATACTGTCTGTAATTCTTATCCATTATTTTATCCCCTTAAATTTTACGTTCCTTATCCCTTAATAAGTGGCTCTAAAGCCTTGAATATCCTGTCCTCAGTATCGGCAACATGAAGCTTTGCAGCGTTTTCCGAGCACTGTCTGAGCTTCTCAGGATCTTCTATAAGCCCCTTTACAGTATCGATAAAAAGCTTTTCCGTCAAGTCTTTTTCTTCGATAACAAAGCCTGCTCCTGCGTTTTGCAATACCATGCCGTTGTAATACTGATGATTTTCAGCCACCATAGGCGACGGGATAAGCACAGAAGCTCTGCCCATTGCTTCAAGCTCCGCCAGCGAAGCTGCTCCGCACCTTGATATAACAAGGTCAGCCGCAGCCATTGCCACAGGCATATTGATATAATCCTTTATGATACGTCTGCTGTTGTTGATATCTATACCCATAGCCTCCAGCTTTTCAGGATAGTCCTTATAGCCCTGATAAGTGCCGTAGGAATGTATATGACAGACCTTAACATCATTGTCCTGATACCATTTCAAAAGCTTTGCGATATTCTCATTAAGCACTCTCGCACCCAGACTTCCGCCCGTTGAAAGCACACATATTTCATTTTCATCAAAGCCAAGCTGTTTTTTAGCCTCCGACTTTGACATGGTGTTGAAAGCTCCCCTTACAGGCAGACCTGTCACCACCGTCTTAGCATTTTCGGGCATATACTTTTCTGCCTCTTTCACAGTGAGCATAACAACGTCCGCAGACTTTGCAAGTATCTTGTTTGTCACGCCCGGAAAAGCGTTCTGCTCGTGAATAGCCGTCTTTATGCCCATTTTAGCGGCTTTTCTGACTATAGGTCCTGAAACATATCCTCCGGTCCCTATAACAAGATCAGGTCTTGCTTCCTTTATTATCTTCTTTGCAGTGCTTCCTGACTTTACAAGACACCCTGCCGCATGGATATTTCTTTTGAGATTTACCCAGTTAGGCTTTCTCTGAAAGCCCTCTATCTTTATAGGATAGAACTTATATCCTGCCGCAGGCACGAGCCTTGCTTCAAGCTTTTCAGGATTTCCCGCAAAGCTTATCTCAGCGTCAGGATAATGTTTTTTTATGATCTCCGCAATGGCAAGAGCAGGATTTACATGACCTGCCGTACCTCCGCCTGCAAGTAAAACTCTGAGCATAGAACTAATACCTCTTTACTTTTTTTTGATGCACTGACGTGAAACGTTGAGCATGATACCCATTTCTGCAAGCTGTATCATCAGTGCAGTACCGCCGTAGCTGAAAAACGGCAGTGAAATACCCGTGTTAGGGAAAGCGTTGCAGGCTACCATAATGTTGAAAAGTGCCTGCGAGCCTATTTGTATTGTTATACCAGCCGCAAGAAGCATACCAAAACGATCCTTGCTCCTTGAAGCGATCATGAAGCCCTCGATTATAAAAAGCACAAACAGCAGCACAACTACCATTGCACCCACAAAGCCAAGCTCCTCACAGATAATAGCGAAAACGAAATCGTTTTGCGACTCAGGCAGATAGTATTTTTGCCTTGACTCTCCAAATCCAAGACCGAACCAGCCGCCCGAGCCTATAGACAATAGAGATTCATAGGTCTGGAAGGTCTTTCCGCTAGGGTCGGATTCAGGATTTTTCCAGCTCTGTATACGATCTGAAATATAAGAAAAGCCTGAGCCTGACGCCATTTTATATATCAGCAGCAGCACCCCGAAAACAGCACACACACCGATAAATTTCCAGAAGGTTTTTTTTGGCATACCGCTTATGAACATCATAGACACGCCCATGATACCCACCAGCATAACAGCCGACATATGCCTCTGAAAAATAAGCACCAGCGCCACCGCGCCCATTATCACAGTAAACGGTATAATACAGAATTTCCAATCCTTGAACTTAGGATAATTCACCGACATTATGTATGCGAAAATAATAATGAACGTTACCTTCAGAAGCTCCGACGGCTGAAAGCTGATCGGACCTATTTGTATCCAACGCTTTGCACCGGCAACGTCTATTCCGAAAAGAGCTGTATAAAACGTAAGAAGATATGTGGCGATAAACGCAATATATGCTATCTTAGTGTTCTGAAAGAAGTGATAATCAAGATAGCTCGTGGCAAACATCAAAAGAAGACCAAGTCCGGCAGACTTGAGCTGGCTCACCAGATAATAATATCCATCGTTATATTCACTCAGCCCCCACGCATAGCTTGCAGAAAACATCATCAGAAGTCCGAATACAAGCAATACCATTACAAGAATGAAAAACGGCTTGTCTATCTCCGTAAGTATAAATCTGAATCTATGTTTTCTTTTTGCCTGTGCCACAGGTTGTTTAAGAGGAACGTGACTATTATACACTATGCTTCCGTCACGTTCACGTCTAGGACCTCTTATAGCCAAACAAACAACCTCCCAACAAAATCTCTATATGAAAAACTTTCCCGAATATATCAAAAACGCCATCGCCGCCGCAGCCCCTGCCACAGACATCACAGCGAATATCCCGATCACGGTGTGATCCCCATGACCCTTTTTCTGCAAATGCTCATGAAGCGTGTAACCTTTCATAAGCAGCTTTTTTCTTATCTTAAAAACGATATACTGCAAAAGCCCGCAAGCTCCGTCAACGACCACCGCCGCACCTGCCAACAGGAAAACGAAATATTCTCCCGAAAGCAGCACCGCCATAGTCATAAGACCACCAAGCGCCAGCGCACCCGACTCGCCCAAATAGAGCTTCGCAGGACTGCACCCCCAAAAGAGAAAGCCTCCTGCCGCACCCATTGTGCAAACAGCAAAAAGCTGAGCGGCGTCAGAGCCTGCCCCTGCCGCAAGACCGCTTGACAGTCCTGCCGAAAATATCAAAGCCGTTACAGCACACAGCCCGTCAGTACCCGTGTCGGTCTTACCGCCTGCGCAATCGTGTATCTTCACCATGTTTATCCCCACTGTCATAAACAGCGGAAAAAGCGGATAAAAAAGCCTGCCGAACTGCACATAGCCCAAGTGAAAAGGCATAAGCACAGCCGTCTGCACTCCTCCGCAGTATCTAAGCCCCACGCATACTCCAAGACATATAAGATACTCCATACATATCTTGTAAAAAGGCTTCATGCCTATGCCAAGCTTTTTCTCCTTAACATAGTCCTCCGAAAGCCCGATAGCCGTGAGCATCATAACTCCGCCCAGAGCGATAAACACACGCCTTGAAAACTCTCCGTTCTCAAAACTCAGCACCGCCTGCGAGTCATAAAATATAACTCCCGTAACAATGCCGAATATAACGCAGAGCATTATGACAACTCCGCCGAATTTTGGCTCAGAGCCGTCCTTTGCAAACCTGTCGCCTATATAAAAATCAAATTTGCCTGTTTTTATCCTGCGGAAATATGGTATGAACACTCTGCCGAGAACATATCCCAGCACCATTTCACACCCCAGTATCACCGCCTGCACGCTCCAACTCATTTTGTCAGTGCATTGAACACTTCTTCAAGCTTCATTCCTCTGCTTCCCTTGAAAAGCACAGCGTCACCCTTTGCAACTACCTCTTTCAAAGCCGCCGCAAGGTCATCTCTGCTTTCAAAGTGCCTGCAATTTTCCTTTGCAAAGCCCTTTTTCTCAGCACCCTCTATATAGCACTTTGAGTCCTCGCCAAAGCAGTAAAGCAGGTCAGCCTTTGAAGCCGCAACATACTCTCCCACATTTCTGTGATAGGTCTTTGAGTTCTTGCCAAGCTCCAGCATATCTCCAAGCACGCAAATGCGCTTGCCCTCCGCCTGTGCCTGTGAAAGCACCGAAAGGCTCGCTTTCATCGAGTCAGGCGCAGCATTGTAGCAGTCAACTATATATGTAACTCCGTCAATGACGGTAACATTCTGTCTTAAACCCTCCGGTTTGAACTGAGCAATGCCCTTTACGATATCCTCAGGAGGAATATCAAGCGCAAGACCCACGCAGAACGCCGCAAGAGCGTTCTTTACATTATGCTCGCCCAAGCAGTTTATCTGGGCGGCTATCTTTCCGCCTGCATAGTTTATAGTAAATGTTATGCTGTTGTCAACAGTCTTAACACCGCTTGCATAAACATCGCAGTCCTTCTTTGATACAGAATAGTAATAAACCTTTCTGTCAGAATGCAGCTGCAAACCTGCAAGCAATTTATCATCACGGCAAAGTATCAGCGGAGCGTCATAAGCCGCACCGTCAAGTATCTCAAGCTTCGCCTTGAGAATGTTTTCCTGCGTGCCGAGATTTTCAATATGTGAAATGCCGATGTTAGTTATAACAGCCACGTCAGGCTGACATGACATTGACATTCTCGATATCTCGCCCTGATGTGACATACCCATTTCGATAACAGCCGCCTCATAGCTGCTGTCAAGACCGAAAAGCGTCTGCGGCATACCTATCTCATTGTTGTGGTTGCCCTGAGTTTTCAGCGTCTTGTATTTCTGCGCCACAACAAGGGCTATCATATCCTTAGTGGTGGTCTTTCCCACGCTTCCTGTTACGCCAACTACCTTAACATCGAATTTCGACCTGTAGTATCCCGCAATGTCAAGCAATGCCCTTGCAGTGGAGTCAACTATCATACATCTTGCACCCTCCACAGGTCTTTCCGTGACAACAGCCTCCGCACCAAGCTCCATAGCCTTTGCGGCAAAGTTGTGTCCGTCAAAATTCTCACCCTTTAGCGCAATAAAAAGCGAGCCTGGCTTTATTGTTCTCGTATCGGTGGAGATATCGGAAATTTCAACGTCAGCAGGATAGCCGTAGCTTCCGTGAACCGCCGATATTATCTCCTGTAAGCTTAATTTTTCCATTTTAATTCTTATCCGCCAATTTCTCGGCAGTATCTCCTTTCCCTTATCTTATAAATATATCTTTATCGCAAAACCGCCCACAGCCGCTTTGCATATCACGGGCGAACACTGTTCACCCCTACATTTTTCTCTTATCTGCCCTCAGCTTCAAGCTCTTTAAGAGCGTCCGCAACGACTTCTCTCTCGTCAAAATGTATCTTCACACCACCTGCAAGTATCTGATAATCCTCATGACCCTTGCCGGCAAGCACGATGATATCGTCCTTTTCCGCATGATGTATAGCCCAGTGGATAGCCTCACGCCTGTCAATGATAGTTATGTAAGGAGTCGTCTTGCCCTCCAGACCAACCAGAACATCGTTTATGATATCCTGCGGATCTTCATTCCTCGGGTTGTCGGAAGTGACGATAAGAAAATCAGCATTGTCCGCCGCAGCCGCAGCCATAAGGCTTCTCTTTGAAGCGTCTCTGTTTCCGCCACAGCCAAAAAGGCATTTTACCTTTCCGCTTGCACTGTTCTTTATAGCCGAAAGCACGTTCACAAGTGCGTCAGGAGTGTGAGCATAGTCACATATAACAGTGAAATCTCTGCCTGTTGGAACTATCTCCGCTCTTCCTCTTACGCCCTGCATAGTACCCAAAGCTCTGATAGTCTTGTCAACGTCAAATCCAAGGGTCTCACAGCAGGCTATAACAGCCAGTGAGTTTGAAACGTTGAAAAGTCCGGGCATATTGAATGAAACATTGTGCTTTATCTTTCCGTCAGTGAAAACATACTTCACACCGCTTGCTGAAAGCAGGATATCCTCTGCTCTGAAATCAGCCTTTGTACAGCATGAATAGGTTTTCGCAGGACAGCTTATCTCTTTGAGATATCTTCTGCCGTATTCATCGTCTATATTTATGATAGCGTTGTCAGATATAGTGAAAAGTATCTTCTTAGCCTGATAGTAGTTCTCCATAGTGCCGTGAACGTCAAGATGATCCTGCGTCAGGTTAGTGAAAACGCCTACCTTATAATGACAGCCTGAAAGTCTTTTCTGCTCCAAGCCCTGCGAGGAAGCTTCCATAACAACGTAGTCGCACTTTTCGTCAGCCATTTTTCTGAAAAGCTCATAAAGATCATAAGGCTCAGGAGTCGTTCTTGCAGTAGGATAAACGTCGTCGCCTATCTCGTTCTGACAAGTGCCGATAAGACCAACCTTACAGCCGAATGAAGAAAGCACCTTCTTTATAACAGTTGTGATAGTCGTCTTTCCGTTAGTGCCTGTTACACCGATAAGAGTAAGCTCCTTTTCAGGGTGACCGAAAAATGCCGCACACAGCAGAGGGAAAGCCTCTCTTGTGTTCTCCACGATTATCTGACAGTCAAGCCCCAGATCTCTTTCGCAGACTACAACTGTACAGCCCTTTTCTATCATGTCCTTAGCAGCGTCATGTCCGTCAAAGGTCTTTCCTTTTATGCACACGAACATCGAGCCTGCCTTGACAGCCTTTCTTGTGTCGCTCGTGACGTCGCTTATCTCCATATCAGGCAGAGAAGTTTTCGCAACGTCCTTTATGATATCATATAGTTTCATAATTATCATTCCTTATCATGGTTTCTTACTGTGAGCCTACCGAGGTCACTGCAAATGTTACCGACACAGCCGTTCCCATTGGAACGCTCTGTCCTGCTCCCACGCTCTGATCGGACTGTGCAACTGCACCCTCCTCCTCATAGCCTGAGCCTTCTGCCGTCAAGTTAAGACCATACATATCAAGCGTAGCCTTTGCCTGCTCCTTTGTAAGTCCTTTAAGTTCAGGCACCGTAACAGTTTCTTCCTTGGCGTTTGCTTCTGTATAAAGCACAACCGATCCGCCATGCTCTATCTTTGCGGCAACAGGCGTCTGCTTAACAACAGTGTCGCCCTCGCCCTTGACCTTGACCTCAAGTCCAAGATCTTCAAGTGTCTTTTTGGCTTCCTCAACAGTATAATACTGAACGCTAGGTACTGATACCTGCAAGTCTGCAAGCTCGCTTTCGTCATACTCAGGGAAGATCCCCACATAAGGCAGAACGTCTGAAAGCACGTTCACGCATATAGGTGCTGCCACCTGGCTTCCGTAGAATTTCTCGCCCGTCGGGTGGTCTACCATTACGAGCATTACTATCTCCGGATCGTCAGCAGGAGCAAATGCACAGTATGAAGAAACATAGGTCTGACCCGTGATATCCTCGTCCATTTTCTGAGACGTGCCAGATTTACCGCCTATTCTGTAGCCTTTTATATAGCAGTTTGAACCCGGCTGACCCTCAACAACGCCTTCAAGTATCTCTCTCATAGTAGCGGAGGTGTCCTCAGAAATGACCTGACGTCTTACAACAGTGTCCATTTTCTTTACAATGTTGCCGTTCTCGTCAGTTATACTGTTCACTACCTGCGGTGTAACAAGATAACCGCCGTTTATAGCCGCCGAGTAAGCTGTTATCATCTGTATCGGCGTTACCTTATTTGTCTGACCGAATGAAGATGAAGCAAGCTGAACAGGGCCCATGTTGCTAAGTGGCATACTGATAGAATTTGATTCCGCAGGCAGGTCGATACCTGTCAGCTCGTTGAAACCGAACGCATTGTAATACTGACAGAACTTTTCAGAGCCAAGCTTCATGCCTATCTGAATGAATGCAGGGTTACATGAGTTTAGCATTGCCTGGGCAAAATCCTGCGAACCGTGGTCGGTAAATGACCAGCAGTGGAAAGTCGTGTCCTCCACCTGTATCTGAGTGCCGCAGCCAAAAATATCATTAAGAGTGATAGCCTTTTCTTCCAAAGCCGAAGCACCTGTTATGACCTTGAATACAGAACCCGGATTGTATGTTTCTGAAACCGCCTTGTTCTTCCACTGAAGCGACCATGCGTCAAGCTGTTTCTGCTTGTAATCGTTTGAATCTTCATCAAGCCCCGCAAGCTCCGCCGCCGTCTTTTCATCGGAGATAGCCGCAGGCTCGTTAGGGTCATAAGGATCAGAAGTCGCCATTGCGTATATCTGACCTGTCTTAGGATTCATTATGATACCGCAGGCTCTGTCAGTAGGCTGATTTTCCTCAACTGCCTTTGCAAGCTCTTTTTCAAGGATATACTGAATGTTGGCGTCGATATTCAGATTAAGATCGTCGCCGTCCTGAGCGTCATAGCTCTGCTTGTATCTGTATGGTATCTCAGTTCCGTCGCTTGCCTTTGCAGTGATTATCCTGCCGTCAATGCCGCTGAGATAATCATCATAATAAGCTTCAAGACCATATATGCCGTTGCCCTCATAGTCCGTGTGACCAAGCACAACAGAAGCAAGAGTGTTCTGTGGATAAAGTCGCCTTGTGGTAGGGTCGCACCTTACGCCGTCAATGCCAAGCTCCGTGAGCTTATCCTCGATAGCCGTGGAAACGGTCTTTTCCACTTCTTTTTTCAGCACGATGTACTGAGTATCCGTCTTAGTGAGTTTTTCTCTCACAGTGTTAGTGTCTATCTCAAGATTGAGTGCCAAAAACTCCACAAGCTCGTCAAGACATTCGTCCCCTGATTTCGTTGCGTCAAGTCTTTGCTGATATGTAGCCTTCTTGGACGCGTCGTCCTCTTTGGCTATATATCCTTTAAGCTCCTCTATCTTCTTGTCGTTGTCATCAAGCTTTTCTTTGAGCATAAGAGGGTCTGCATAAACAGTATAGACCGTTGCGCTCTGAGAAAGCACCGTTCCGTTTGAATCATAAATAGTGCCTCTTGACGCTGAAACAGCCGTGCTTTTAAGCTGCTGAGCGTTTGCAAGGGACTGCCACTTATTGCCGTCCTTTATAGACACCGAAAAGATGGTCGCAACCGTATATATAAGTATCGCCGCCACAGGCAGGCTCAGCCAAATATTCAGACGTTGTTTCATTCTGGCACTTGGTCTGTCGGTCATAAATATCTCCTCTCAGGACATCACCGCACATACAAAATCTTCAATAATTTAGCATGATACGGCAAATATCATATTTTCACACATACAAATTAATAGAACAAGAAAGCTAAGCACAAATATCTTGTCCCTAACTTTCCCCATAATTATTTTATTCACTAAGCCCCGATATATTCCAGAACAGAGCTGAACCAGTGTTTTATCTTAACGAACACATTGTCGTCCTCGGCCTTTACCACCTTTGCCACCGAGTCTGACTCCACAGTTACATACTCTATCTGAGATTTATCCAGCTTTTTAAGTCCCAGCTCATTCTCAGCATACTCCTCGACCTTTGACATATTGGTCTTCTGAGCAAGCTCTGACTGTAAGCTTACATTCTCGCCCTGAAGCTGAGCAAGCTGTTCCTCCTGTCTGGTCTGCTCCGAACACAGGCTTGATATTTCGACTCTGCCGTATATCATCGTTCCAAGAACAACAGCCACCAGCAGACAAATGCCTATCACAGTTACTACCGATATGGTTTTCTGCTTTAGTGCAGGGTTTTTCTTATATTTTATGGCTCTCTGAGCCTCCGCCTCCTGAGCGTTGTCATAGGCACTGTAATCAAATGCCAAGTTATGTACCTTTGCCATTGCGGTAAAACACCTCTCACGATCCACGGGCAAGCCCGTTATTTACACATTCCCAATTTCACACAAATTTCACTCAGTCCTTGATCTTCTCGATCACCCTGAGCTTAGCGCTGCGGCTTCTGTTATTCTCCGCAAGCTCCTTTTCATCAGCCTCTATAGGCTTTCTGTTCACAAGCTTTCCCCTAGGCGTTCTTCCGCATATGCACTGAGGAAAATCAGGCGGACATATACAGCCCTTGCAGAAGCTCTGAAATCTCTGCTTTACCAATCTGTCCTCCAGCGAGTGGAAAGTGATTATGCAAAGCCTGCCGCCCACGTTAAGACAATCGAACGCCTTATCAAGAGCGATATTCAAATGTTCAAGCTCCTTATTTACCTCTATCCTGATAGCCTGAAAAGTCTTTTTGCAAGGGTTTTTCTCACGCCTTGCCTTCTGCGGAACTGCGCTTTTTATTATCTCGGCAAGCTCCATAGTTGTCTCTATCGGTTTTTGTTCTCTGTATTTTACTATCTTAGAAGCAATGCTTCTTGAAAACTTTTCTTCACCGTACTCGAAAATTATCCTCGCAAGGCTCTGATAATCATATCCGTTCACAACGTCCTTGGCGGAAAGCCCCTCCCCTGACATTCTCATGTCAAGAGGTGCGTCATTGTGATAGGAAAAACCTCTCTCCGCATTGTCAAGCTGATAAGAGGAAACGCCCAGATCCATAAGAATGCCGTCAGCACCGCTTATGCCGAGCCTTTCAAATATCTCGTCTATCTCAGAGTAATTCCCTCTCACAACAGTCGCAGGATAGCCCGCCAACCGCTCAGTCGCAGTTTTCACCGCCTCGGGATCTCTGTCTATAGCCACAAGCCTGCCGCCCTTTTCGCCGTCAAGCCTTTTAGCGATCTCTCTCGAATGTCCTGCTCCTCCGGCAGTGCCGTCGCAGTAAATGCCGTCAGGTCGAATGTTCAGACCCTCCAGGCACTCATCAAGCAGTACGGGAATGTGGTTAAATTCCATTAAAAATCAAGCCCCTCCAGAGCTTCCATAAGCTCGTTATCATCAATGCTGCTGTTGAAATCGTCCCAGCGCTTTTTATCCCATATCTCACATCTGTCAGATACTCCGGCCACAACGATCTCCTTTTCAAGCCCTGCCACCTCTCTCAGTGACTGCGGAACAAGTATCCTGCCCTGCTTGTCAGGCTCGACCTCGCATGCCCACGCCATAAAGCTTCGCTGTAAAGCTCTTGCCTTAGCCATAGGCAGACTTCTGATCTTTTCGGCTCTTTTCTCGAAATCCTCAAGGGAA
>OOCM01002212.1_pt1 | contig 13315 bp, 10 predicted proteins | sample 1671111 | NCBI WGS metagenome assembly OOCM01 (sample SAMN06348123, study PRJEB24527) | human gut metagenome | biome: human gut; feature: ankylosing spondylitis patient; material: feces | host: Homo sapiens | place: China | collected 2015-10 | reverse complement strand
GTCCACAGGCGGAAGAACGCCGCATCATCGGCGGCATAGATCCGCTCCTCCGGGGACAGGTGCTCCCATACACGCCGGGGCGCAGGCCGTACCAGCTCCACATCCAGCCCTACCGGGCGGTCCGCTACGGCGCAGGCCGCCAGCTCACGGCTGTGGCTGCTGCTGAGATACAGGCCGTCGGTCATGGGCTTTCCCTGTGCGTCGTATCGTAGGGGTGCCTCCTCCGGCGGGCAGTGCAGCGCCGCCGCCAGCAGCTCACGGGCCAGTCCCTCGCCGCAGACCGTCTCCCGGTCGTCCGGCATCCTTTCGGCTCGCTTCCGCCGCTGAGGGGACAGCCAGCTGCGCCACAGGGCCAGACGCTCCGGCGGCACCTGCGTGATCTGAATATACCGCACCATATCAGAACAGGGTGATCTGGCTGGTATCCGCCATGCCTGCGAAGGAGCCCAGCGCCTTCAGCTGCTCGATATGGGTCTTGGAGAGCTTGTTGCAGCAGGTGGAGAACTCCTCCACGGAGATGAAGGTCTTACCCTTGCGCTTTTCGACCGTGTCGAGTGCCGCGGACTCGCCGAGCCCATGCACCGAGATCAGCGGCGGCAGCAGGCCGCCCTCCGTGACCTTGAAGCGCGTCGCGTCCGAGTCGTAGATACTGATTGTGTCGAAGTGGAACCCGCGCAGGTAGAACTCGTAGCACACCTCGAGCGTCACCATCAGGTTCTGCTCGACGGCGGTGGCATCCTTGTTGTTCTCGATCTCATGGATCTTGCGCTTGACCGCGTCGATCCCGGCGCAGCAGTACTCCGCGTCGAACGCCTTCGCGCGGATGGAGAAGAACGTCGCGTAGAACGCGAGCGGCTCGTGCACCTTGAACCACGCGATACGGAACGCCATCATAACATACGCGACCGCGTGCGCTTTCGGGAAGAGGTAACCGATCTTCGCAAGCGACTCGATGTACCACTCCGGCACGTCGTGCTTGCGCATCTCTTCGACCCACATCGGCCAGTCCCCCGCCTTGCCGCCCTTGACCTTGCCCTTTCGGACGGCCTCCATGATCTTAAAGCTCATCTTCGGGTCAAGCCCCATAGAAATGAGGTAGAGCATGATATCGTCACGGCAGCCGACGGTCTCCAGAACGCTCGCCGTGCCGCTGACGATCAGATCCTTCGCGTTGCCGAGCCACACGTCCGTGCCGTGGGAGAAGCCTGAAAGGCGCAGCAGCGTGTTGAAGTCCTTCGGCTGCGTGTCGACGAGCATCTGGCGCGTGAAGCGGGTGTTAAACTCGGGGATCGCGACGGCGCCCGTGGGGCCGAGCACTTCGTCGTTCTCGTAGCCGAGCACCTTGGACGAGATGAAGATCGACATCGTGTCGGGGTCGTCGAGCGGGATAGCGCGGGCGTTCACGCCCGTCAGATTTTCGAGCATGCGGATCATCGTCGGGTCATCGTGGCCGAGCATATCGAGCTTTAAGAGGTTGTCCTCCATGCAGTGATATTCGAAATGCGTGGTGATCGTGTCGCTGTCGGGGTCGTCCGCAGGGTGCTGTACGGGGCAGAAATCCTCGATATCCATGTCGTCCGGCACGACGACGAGTCCGCCGGGATGCTGGCCCGTCGTGCGTCGCACGCCGACGCAGCCCGCCGTCAGGCGGTCGATCTCGGCGTTGCCCGCGGCGATGCCGAGATCCTCGAGGTATTTTTTGACGAAGCCGTAGGCCGTCTTCTCCGCGAGCGTACCGATCGTACCCGCGCGGAACACCTGCGTCTTGCCGAACATCTCGACCGCGTGCGCGTGGGCGCGCGCCTGATATTCGCCCGAGAAGTTGAGGTCAATATCCGGCACCTTGCCGCCGCCGTAGCCGAGGAAAGTTTCAAACGGGATGTCGAAGCCGTCTTTGGCATACTTCGTGCCGCAGACGGGACACATTTTATCGGGCATGTCCGCGCCACAGCCATACTCGCCCGCGTGGAACTCGACGTTGCGGCACTTCGGGCAGCGGTAGTGCGGCGGCAGGGCGTTGACCTCGGTGATGCCGGCCATGTACGCTACGAGCGACGAGCCGACCGACCCTCGCGAGCCGACGAGGTAGCCGCACTCGAGCGAGCGCTGCACGAGCTTCTGCGCCGACATGTAGACGACGTCGTACTTGCCCAGAATGCTGCCGAGCTCGACGTTCAGCCGGTCGACGATCAGCTGCGGCAGATCGTCGCCGTAAAGCTCGTGCGCTTTCCCCCACACCATGCGGTTAAGGTCTTCTTCCGAATTTTCAAGCCGCGGCGGGAACAGCTTGCCCTTGGGCAAAAGCTCGATATCCTCCACCTGCTCGGCGATGGCGCGGGTGTTCGTCACGACGACCTCGTAGGCTTTCTTCTTGCCGAGGTAGTCAAATTCCTTGAGCATTTCGTCCGTCGTGCGGAAGTAGAGCGGGACGGGCTCGTTCGCGTCGGCGAATTTCTTTGACGCGAGCAGGATATGGCGATAAACCTCGTCTTCGGGGTCGAGGAAGTGGACGTCGCCCGTTGCGCAGACGGGCTTGCCGAGCTCTTCGCCAAGCTTGACAACAGTGCGGTTGAAGTCCTTGAGGTCTTCGTCGTCGCGCACCGTGCCGTCGCGCACCATGAAGCGGTTATTGCCGAGCGGCTGAATTTCAAGATAGTCGTAGAACGAGGCGATGCGCTTGAGCTCATTCCAGTCCTTGTGGTCGACGATGGCGCGGAACAGCTCGCCCGCCTCGCAGGCAGAGCCGATGATCAAGCCCTCGCGATGCGCGACAAGCTCGCTTTTCGGGATGATCGGCACGCGCTTAAAGTATTTGAGGTTCGACGCCGAGATGAGCTGGTAGAGGTTCTTGAGGCCCACCTTGTTCTTGGCGATCAGAATGATGTGCTTTGGGAAACGGTTGCGCTTGACGCCGAGCGGGCGGAGCTTCGTCATCTCGTCGTTGATCTGCTGGAGGCGCGTGACGCCGCGCTCTTCGAGCATGACGAAAAACTTGGCCAGCATCTGCGCGACCGGGACCGCATCGTCGGACGCGCGGTGGTGGTTGAACTGCGGGAGCTGCAAGTGGTCGGCCACGATGTCGAGCTTGTACTTGCCGAGCTCGGGCAGGAGATTCTGCGCGAAAATCAGCGAGTCGAGATACGTCGGCTCGAACGGGATGCCGCACTTTTTGCAGCCTGCGCGGATGAAGCTGATATCAAACTCCGCATTGTGCGCAGCGAGCGGGCGGCCGCCCGCAAAGGTCAAAAACGCGTGCAGCGCGTCCTCCAGCTTCGGCGCGCCGCGCAGCATGTCGTCTGTGATGCCGGTCAGGCCGATGATCTCAGGCGAAAGCCGACGCTCGGGGTCGACAAAGGTTTGGAACGTGTCGACGATCTCGCCGTCTTTCAGAATGACCGCACCGATCTCGGTGATGGCATCGTGCGCGACCTTCAGACCCGTTGTTTCAATGTCGAAACAGCAGATCTCAGTCGAAAAATCGCCGTCCTGCGGGCCGTGCACACAGATACGGTCGTCGATGTTGTTGAGAAAATAGCCCTCACAGCCGTAAAGGAGTTTTATTTTACCCTCGCCGGTGTGCCAAGCGTCCGGGAAGCTCTGCGCTACGCCGTGATCCGTGATGGCGATGGCGGGCATCCCCCACTTGATCGCGCGCTTGACGACCGCGGCGGTGTCGGTCAGCGCGTCCATGTTGGACATACGGGTATGTAAGTGCAGCTCGACGCGCTTTTCTTCCGCCGTGTCCGTGCGCTCGGCGTGGTCGATCTGCATGATGTCCTGCGGGTTGAGCTGCATATCCTTACCATCGTAGGAGAGCTCCATGCGGCCGCTGACGCGCAGCCACATGCCGACGCTGATCTTGCCGAGAAGCTCCGTCGCCTCGCGCTCGGGCATGCTGCGGCGGATGAAGAGCGAGCCTTCGTAGTCCGTCATTTCGAGCAACATCGTCCAGACGCCGGCGCGGCGCGTCTCGTGGCAGTCGAACTTGAAGACCTTGCCCTCAACGACGACGTGACCGGCCTTTGGCGTCAGCTCGCTGATGGGGAGCACTCTCCCCTTTGCAATCTCGCGGCCCATGATGACACTGCCGCTGCCGCTCACCTTGCGGCCAGCGTTCTTCAACATGTCGGGAAAGGCCTCCGCCGTTGATTTGACGTGGATGTCCACGCGCTTTAAGTCGTAATTGCGCGCAAGAAGCTGCTCGACCGTTTCGCGCGTCGAGTCGTTCATCTCCGCGCGCACGGTCATGTCGAGCGTCATCGTGCGCTTTTCCGGCTCGAGCACCATGTTCGTGACCATCGCGGCGTTGAGCGGGACGCGCAGGTCAAAATCCGGCGAAAAGTCGGTGAATAATTCAAAAAAAGGAATCTTTTGTGCCATAGCCACAACCTTATCTCAGTATCGTTTCCGCTCGGTCAGAGTTTTTTGATTTCCTCCATCAAAGCGTCGACAAGCTTTTCCTGCGGCACTTTGTAAAGGATTTTTCCTTTTCGGAAAATCATGCCCTCACCTTTACCGCCGGCCACGCCGATATCGGCGGCCGAGGCCTCGCCGGGCCCGTTGACGACACAGCCCATCACGGCGACCGTGATATTCTTCCTGCAGTCGGCAAGACGGCGCTCTAACTCCTCGGCGATCGGGATCATGTCGTACGCCGTGCGGCCGCACGTCGGGCAGGAGACGAGGTTCACACCGCTGCGGCGGATGCCGCAGGCTTGCAAAATGCGCTTGGCGGCGTAGACCTCTTCCACGGGGTCCGCCGTGAGCGAGACGCGCATCGTGTCGCCGATGCCCTCGCACAGAAGGCCGCCGATGCCGATGGCGGACTTCAAAAGCCCCATCGTGGGCGTGCCCGCCTCGGTCACGCCGAGGTGGAGCGGATAGTCGACCTTTTCGTGCAGAAGGCGATAGGCCGCCATGTTGAGCGGTACATCAGAGCTCTTGACCGAGATGCAGATCTCGGTAAAATCGAACTTTTCAAGCAGCCGCACATGTCTGAGCGCGCTCTCGACGAGCGCCTCGGGCGTCACGCGGCCATATTTTGCGAGCAGCTCCTTTTCAAGCGAGCCGCCGTTCACGCCGATGCGGATGGGAACCTTGTGTTCACGGCAGGCGTCTACGACCGCCTTGACGCGGTCATCTCCCCCGATGTTGCCGGGGTTGATGCGAATTTTGTCCGCGCCGCGCGCCGCCGCTTCGACGGCGAGACGGTAGTCGAAATGAATGTCCGCGACGAGCGGGATGGAGATATTCTCCTTAATTTCACTCAGCGCGTGCGCGGCCTCCATATTCGGCACCGTGACGCGCACGATCTCGCAGCCCGCCTCTTCGAGCGCGTGGATCTGCGCGATGGTGGCCTTGGCATCCTCAGTGTGCGTGTTGCACATCGACTGGATCGTGACCGGCGCGCCGCCGCCGATAGCGACGCCGCCTGCGATAATTTGCTTGCTCATAAGATCATCCTCCTCACAGGAGCTTGACAATGTCGTGGAACGTGACGAACAGCATCAGCGCCATTAAAAGCGCAAAGCCGATGCCGTTGATGACGTTCAGATATTTGGACGGAATCTCTTTCTTGAACAGCGCTACGGCGATGCCGTTGACGAGCAGGAACAGCACGTGTCCGCCGTCGAGTGCGGGCAGCGGCAGCAGGTTCATCACGGCGAGGTTCACCGCGATCATCGCGGCGAAGTAGAGAATGCTCTCGAGTGCCGCGCCGAAGCCCGCCTCGGCCTCGGTCTCCTTGCCGACCTCCGTGATGGTCGAGACGATGCCGACCGGGCCGCTCAGATCGTTGACGCCCGCCGCGCCCGAAAGCAGCATTTGCAGGCTCAGTCTCACGATGCGGACATAGTCCATCGTCTGGTACCAGCTGTATTGCAGGCGCAGAAGCGGCGTCGCCTCGACGATCCCGCCGTAGGTAAAGCCGTAGGCCTCGTACTCCTTACCGTTTTCGTCGGTGTAGACTTGCCTGGTGAGCGTGCGGTCGAACTTTTTGCCGTCGCGCAGGACGGTCATGTCGATCGTGCCCGTGTCGCCAAGGCCCATGATGAGCGACACGTCGCTCTTTAAATAAATGCGCTCACCGTTGATGGCGTAGATCGTGTCGCCGGGCATCAGGCCGTCCTCTCCCTGCTGCGGGAAATCGGGGTTCAGCTCGACGATCTCCGTCGTGTAGAATGCCTGCGCACCCGCATACAGACAGATGACGATGATGAGGCCCGTCAGGAAGTTCATGAACGCGCCCGCGACGAAGATGATGAACTTCTTCCACCAGACCTGGCGGCCCAGCGCGCGGTCGTCGTCCGAATCCTCGTCCTCGCCCTCCATGGCGCAGTAGCCTCCGATGGGCAGGAGCCGCAGGGAGTATTCGGTGTCCCCTTTCGTCTTATGGAAGAGCTGCGGGCCCATGCCGATGGAAAATTCATTGACGCGCACGCCGCAGGCCTTGGCCGCCAAAAAGTGGCCAAACTCATGCACGGCGATGAGCACGCCGAAAATCAGGATCGCAATGAGAATATAAACCATGGTCTCTCCTAAATTTGGTCAGTTGAGCTTTTCGCGCACGACCTCGCGCGCGAGCCGGTCTGCTTCCAGAATATCCGAAAGCTGCGGCTGATATACCGTCTCGGTTTTATCGAGCGCCGCTTCGATGAGGTCAGGGATGGCACAGATGCCGATCTCGTCGCACAGAAATGCCGCGACAGCCTCTTCGTTCGCGCCGTTCATCGCCGCGCAGTAGACATTGCCGATGGCGGCGCACTGCTTGGCGATCTTCAGGCAGCGGAAGACCTCTTCATCGGGCTCGGCGAACGTCAGCGGCGGGCACTTGAGAAGGTCAAGCGGCTCCGCGGGCGAAACGGCCCTGTTGGAGTACGTCATCGCGTAGCGGATGGGCAGCTTCATATCCGGTGTGCCGAGCTGGGCGAGCATCGCCCCGTCGTGAAACTCGACGAGCGAGTGCACGATGCTCTGGCGATGGATGACCGCGTCGACCTGACGCAGCGGCAGACGGTAGAGGCGCATGGCCTCGATGATCTCAAGGCCTTTGTTCATCAGGGTCGCGGAGTCGATGGTGATCTTCGCACCCATTGTCCAGTTCGGGTGCTTGAGCGCGTCGGCCTTCGTCTTAGTCGCAAGCTCCTGCAGGCTCAGGCCGTAGAACGGCCCGCCCGAGCAGGTCAGAATGAGGCGCTTGATCTCACCGCGGTCGCGGCAGCCCTGCAAGCACTGGAAGATCGCGCTGTGCTCGCTGTCGACGGGGACGATCTCTGCGCCGCAGCGCTCCGCCGCAGCCACGACGAGCTCGCCCGCGCAGACGAGCGTTTCCTTGTTGGCAAGCGCGATGCGCTTTTTCTTCTCGATTGCCGCGAGCGTCGGCTGGAGACCGATCATGCCCATCACGGCGGTCACGACCGTGTCAGCGTCGTCCGCCGTGGCGGCGGCCAGAAGGCCCTCCATACCGGAGAGCACTTGGGTGTTTGTGTCGGAGAGCCGCGCGCGGAGCTCACGCGCCGCATCCTCGTCATAAAGCACGGCAAGACGCGGGCAAAATTCCCGCGCCTGCTGTTCGATGAGGTCAACGCTTTTATTCGCCGTCAGCGCAGCGACGGAAAGCCCCAGCTCGCGCGCCACCTCAAGCGTCTGGCGGCCGATGGAGCCGGTGGAGCCAAGTAAAGCAATACTCCTTGTCATAATAGGCCTCCACAGACCGCGGCCCACACGACCGGCGCGATGAAGAGCGTGGAGTCAAAGCGGTCGAGCATGCCGCCGTGCGTCAGGAAGAGGTGGCTGTAGTCCTTGATACCGGCCTCGCGCTTGACGAGCGACATCGAGAGGTCGCCGAGCTGGCCGAAGATATTGGCCACCACGCCGACGAGGATCAGCATGAGGTAATTGGGCGCATAGCCGAGCCATGCCTTGCCGACAACGCCGAGCAGCACCAGCGCAAGCGCGCTGCCGATGGGCCCGCCGATCGCGCCCGCCCAGGTCTTGTGCGGGCTGACGTGCGGCGCCATCTTGCGCTTGCCGAACCACATGCCAAAGTACATCGACAGCGCATCGCCCACAAAGGCGACGCAGAACGGCGCGAGCACATAGAGCTTGCCATAGTTTTCGTCCATGCGCAGCAGGAAAATGCAACTGTACATCGCCGGGAACACGATGCCGCCGACGATGGTCACCGCCACATCGTGGAACGTGAAGGGCTTTTCCTTGCCGTAATAGACAACCGCGGAGAGAAACGCCCCCATCACAAGGATCCAGCGGAAGAGCGTAACAGTCGAAATCGGGAGAGCGTGTACACCGCTCGCCCTTTCCCAAAAGAGCCATATCTCCTGCATGACGACCGATGTGACAAGTCCCCAGTAGAAATCCGCCGGGACGTTCTCCCCCGCCGTGTGCAGCAGCTCATAGGCCGCAATGCCCGCGATGCCGCAGACGACGAGCATCGTCGCCCATGCGGGGCAGGCAAGCAGCACGGCGAGCAGCGCCGGCAATCCAACGATCACCACCAACCATCTTTGTTTCATTTCTGTTTCTCCTGTTTCAGTCCGCCGAAGCGCCGCTCGCGATGCTGATACGCGATGAGCGCCTTGTCGAATTCTCTTTCCGTAAAGTCGGGCCAGAGCGTGTCGCAGAAGTAAAACTCGCTGTACGCGCACTGCCACAAAAGGTAGTTGCTGATGCGCTTCTCTCCGCCGGGACGGATGAGAAGGTCGGGATCGGGAAGTCCGCTTGAATAGAGGTAGCGCGAAAAGCCCTCCTCGGTCAAAGCGTCCGCGTCCTGCTCCCCTGCCGCGCAGTCACGCGCAAACGCGCGGGCGGCGTGCAGGATCTCGTCGCGTCCGCCGTAGTTGAGGCAGACATTCGCCTGAAAGCCCTCGATGCGGGATGAAATCTCATTCGTCTCATCGATGAGTTCCCGAAGTTCCGGCGTCAGGACGCTTAAATCGCCCAGAAAGCGCAGACGGTTGCCGTCCTTTTCCATCGTGTCGATGCACTCGTGCAGATATTGCTCGAGTAAGTGCATGATGCCGTCGACCTCGTCCTTCGGGCGCTTCCAGTTTTCGGTCGAAAAGGCGTAGACCGTCAGATAGTCGATGCCCAGGTTCTTGCAGTAGGTGCCGAGCTTTCGAAATGTCTCCGCCCCCGCCTTGTGACCGGCCGAGCGCGGGAGGCCGCGCTTTTGCGCCCAGCGGCCGTTGCCGTCCATAATGACGGCAACATGACAAGGCAGGTTGTTTAAATCAACCTGCCCTGCCTTGTTCTCTTTGGAAAAGAGCCCCATATCAGACCGCCATGAGCTCCTTCTCTTTCTTCTCGAGAAGGGCGTCGACCTCTTTGCACATGTCGTCGGTCAGCTTCTGCAGGTCCTTTTCGGCAACCTTCAGGTCGTCCTCGGTGATCTCGCTGGCCTTCTGCTTCTTCTTGAAGGCCTCCATCGCGTCGCGGCGGATGTTGCGGATGGCGACCTTGCCGGTCTCGGAATACTTATGGATCTGCTTGACGAGCTCCTTACGGCGCTCCTCCGTGAGCTGCGGGAAGTTCAGGCGGATGGACTTGCCGTCGTTCTGCGGGTTGATGCCAAGGTCAGACTCCTGAATGGCGCGCTCGATGGGCTTGAGGGCCGTGCCGTCCCACGGGGTGATGACGAGCTGGCGCGGATCGGGAGAAGCGATGGCCGCGATCTGCTGGATGGGCGTGGGAGAGCCGTAGTAGTCGACGCTGATGCGGTCGAGCACAGAGGCGTTGGCGCGGCCTGCGCGCACAGAGGCAAAGTCCGCGTTCACCGCGTCGATGCTCTTTCTCATTTTGTCGGAATAAACCTTGTAATCTTCTTTATTCATGGGGATACCTCCTCAAAAATTTTTATCGTAAAACCGCAGATGCGGGGTCGCTCAGTTTTCGCCAACAATGGTGCCGATCTTCTCGCCCTCGACCGCACGGATGATGTTCTCGGGATCCTTGAGGGCAAAGACAAGCACGGGAATGTGGTTGTCCATCGAAAGGGACGTGGCCGTGGAGTCCATGACCGCAAGGTGCTGGGCCAGCACGTCCTCATAGGAGATAGCGTCGTACTTGATCGCGTTTGCATCCTTGGCGGGGTCGGCGTTGTAAACGCCGTCGATGTTCTTGGCGAGCAGGATCACGTCGGCATTGATCTCCGCCGCGCGCAGCACCGCTGCCGTGTCGGTCGAGAAGAACGGAGAGCCGATGCCGCAGCCAAAGAGCACTACGCGGCCCTTTTCCAAATGCCGGATGGCGCGGGCGCGGATGTAGGGTTCGGCGACTTCTTTGATCTCCAGCGCCGTCTGCACGCGCACGTCGACGCCCTTCTGCTCGAGCACATCGGCGACCGCCATGCAGTTCATCGCCGTGGCCAGCATGCCCATGTGGTCGGCACGGGTGCGCTCGATGTAGCCCTCGCCGTTTTTCACGCCGCGCCAGAAGTTGCCGCCGCCGATGACGACGCCCATCTGCACACCCATGTCCGTGCACTTTTTGATGACGTCGCACACCTTGGAAACGACGTCGAAGTCGAAGCCGAAGTGCTTGTCGCCCGCCAGCGCCTCGCCGCTGATCTTGAGCAGCACGCGCTTATACTTGAGTTGAGCCATGCTCATAATCTCCCCTTTCAGGAACAAGTTCAAATTTTCACAGCTACTATTTTAGCGTATTTTTGCTCTTTTGCATAGGGGGAAAGCGTAAACTTTTTTCACAAATTCGCTCTTTCCTTTTTCGTCAAGTTGAACCGCCGTGAATAGCGGAAAAAAGCAGCCGTTTCATACGGCTGCTTTTTTAGATTTTTCGTTTACTTGATGTCCTTGATGCGGATAAGGTCCTTCAAAAGCTCGACCGTGCCATCGATGCCGAGCAGGCTCGAATCGATGCAGAGGTCGTAGCTCTTGGCATCGCCCCAGTCCTTGGCGGAATAGTAGTTATAGTAGGAAGCGCGGGACTTATCCGTCTTCTTGATGCGGTCTTTCGCCTCGTTCTCGCTGATGCCGTTGCGGGCGGCAACGCGCTTGATGCGGTTTTCGAGCGGAGCCGTGATGAAGAGATTGATGACGTCGTCGCGATCCTTGAGCGCGTAGTCCGCGCAGCGGCCGATCAGGACGCAGGGGCCCTTGTCGGCGAGCTTTTTGATCGTGTCGTAGGTCGCCAGGTACACCTGCTGTTCGATGGAGCCCTTGGGCGTCACATGGTTCATCGAGAAGGAATAGGGGTCCATCGCGATGGAATAGAGAAAGCTCTTCGGGCGTTCGTCAAAGGAACGGAACAGCTCTTCGCAAAGTCCGCTCTCCTCTGCCGCCTCCTTGAGCAGCATGTCGTCGTAATAGGCGATGCCGAGCTGCTTGGCAAGCATCGTGCCGATCTCGCGTCCGCCGCTGCCGTATTGTCTGCCAACCGTAATGACCATAAAGATTCCTCCTTTTTCGCGCCTTGAAACAAAATCGGTGCTATTTGGATTATAGCACCGATTTCGTAAGAAGACAATATTTTTTCCTGTTTCGATTTTGTAAAGGCGCGGCCTTATTCCGGAAGCGGCAGGCCGAGGCGGCGATACATCGTCTTTTTCACCGCGCGCAGAATATTTTCATAGCCCGTGCAGCGGCACAGATGGCCGGAGAGGAGCTTTCTGAGCTCGTCATCGGTGTAGAGGCGGTTCGTCTCCAAGATCTCGACCGCAGTCATGATGAAGCCCGGCGTGCAGAAGCCGCACTGGACAGCGGTCTCTTCAATAAACGCCTGCTGGATGTCGCTCAGCTCGCCGTCGGGCCCCATCAGGCTTTCGAGCGTGCGGATGTGCTTGCCGTCCGCCCAGACGGCGAGGTAGATGCACGAGTTGAATGCCTCGCCGTCGATGATGACGTTGCAGGCGCCGCACTCGCCGACCTCGCAGCCCTTCTTCACGGACGTCATATGGTAATCGTTTCGCAGCATATCGGTCAGCGACGCACGCACGTCGACCATTTTCTCAACGTCCTTGCCGTTTAAGTTGAATCGCACCAGCTTGTACTGACTCATTTGATGACACCTCCCGCCCGTTTGATAGACTCGATCAGGCAGCGCTTGGCCATTTCGACCGCGATGTGTTCGCGGAACGCCTTGGAGGCGCGCCAGCTGTCACGCGCGTGGATATCGTTGAGCACGGCGAGTGAGAACTGTTCCGCCGTCGTAAGCGTCAAGGGTTTATCCTTGGCAGCTGCCTCCGCGCTCGGGCAGCGCATCGGCACAGGACCGGCAACGCCGTAGGCGATGCGGGCGCGCTCAATAGTCTGCTTGTCGGGCGACAGGCGCACGTTCACGCTGCACCCGAGCGTCGCGATGTCCATCGCGTTTCTCATGGCGTACTTGATGTAGTAGCCATAGCAGTTTTCGTAGCTCGCCTTTGGGATGAGGATGGCGGTCTGGATCTCGCCATCCTCCACGCGGATGTCGACCTGACCGGCCTTGATGTAAAAGTCTTTGATGGGCAGGCGGCGGATGCCGTCCTTCCCCGTCAGCTCCACGATGGCCTCCCACGCATGCAGTGTGGAGGCGGAGTCCGCGCTCGTCACGCCGTTGCAGGTGTTGCCGCCGATGGTTCCGATGTTTCGGATCTGCGGGCCGCCGACCATATCGACCGCCTCGCCGAGAACGTTGATATATTTCTGAATGATGGGGTCACGCGTGATGTGGGAAAAGCTCGAGAGCGAGCCGATGCGGATGTTTTCCTCCTCGTCGATGCTCACGCCGCGCAGCTCGTCGAGGCCGTAGATCGAGATGAGCTCCTTTCCGGCGCGTTTGCCCTCGCGCATCTGCACGAGCACGTCGCTGCCGCCGGCGATGATCTGCGCCTCGGGATGCTCCAAGCGGAGGGCGACGGCGTTTTCGACGCTTTCCGCCTCATAGAGTGCTTTCATGTCATACATGGCTCACTTCTCCTCCTTCCAGCTGTCGTGGATGAGTCCCGCCTTGCTGAACTCGGCGTACAGAACGTGCGGGGTGATGGGAACGGTGTCGATGGCGACGCCGGTGGCGTTGTAGATGGCGTTGCGGATGGCGGGCGCGCCCGAGCACGCGGGCGGTTCGCCGAGCGCCTTCGTGCCGAACGGCGACGTCGGCTCGGGATTTTCGATAAACTGCGCCTCGAGATGCGGGTGGTCCATGATCGTCGAGAGCTTGTAGTCGAGAAGATTATTGTTGAGGGGGCGGCCCGTCTTCTCGTCGAATAAAAGCTGCTCACTCATGCCAAATCCGATGGCCATGGACATGCCGCCGTGGACCTGCGCCTCGGCAAGCGCGGGGTTGATGAGTTTGCCGCAGTCGT
>OOCM01002211.1_pt1 | contig 13321 bp, 12 predicted proteins | sample 1671111 | NCBI WGS metagenome assembly OOCM01 (sample SAMN06348123, study PRJEB24527) | human gut metagenome | biome: human gut; feature: ankylosing spondylitis patient; material: feces | host: Homo sapiens | place: China | collected 2015-10 | reverse complement strand
CATCCGCTGCGCGCTGGCAGGCGCTGCCGGAAAAGACCGCACCGAAGCCGCCGCCGCACTGAGCAAAGCCCGGCAGGAGCTCACCGCCCTGCTGGCCGCCAGCGGCCGCCCTGCGGATGCGCTGGAGCCCAAATTCACCTGCAAGCTGTGCCAGGATACCGGCAGCGTGCAGGGCCGCACCTGCACCTGCGTTCACAAGCTGATGCAGGGTCTGCGGCGGGAGGAGATCGAGGCGCTGTCCAGCCTGTCTATTTCCAGCTTTGACACCATGGAGCTGCGGTACTACCCCAACACCATGGACGAGAAGCTGGGCGAGCCTGTCCGCACCTACATGGGCGGCCTGCTGGAGGATCTGCGCAGCTACGCTGAGGAATTCGACCACAACAGTGAGAGCCTGATGCTTTTCGGCAACGCGGGGCTGGGCAAGACCCACGCCGCCCTTGCCATTGCGGGCATCGTGCTGCAAAAGGATTTTGACGTGATCTACGTTTCCAGTCCGGACTTCTTCGGCAAGCTGGAAAACGCCCGCTTCGACTCCTCCGAGGATGCCGAGACCCTGCTGCGCACCGCCTCTGCTGCCGACCTGCTGATTCTGGACGATCTGGGCACCGAGTTCGTCACCCCCTACTTCATCACCACTTTTTACAGCCTGCTGAATAACCGCCTGGGAGCCGGTCTGCCCACCATCGTCACCACCAACATTGCGGATGGCTCCCTGCTGGAAAAGCGATACACCGAAAAGATCTCCAGCCGCCTTTCCTCCTTTGTCCCCTGCCTGTTTGCGGGCGAGGACATCCGGGGCCTGAAAGCGGCGGAGTAAGACAAGGAGGTTTCCCCATGAGCTTTGAGCGCACTACGCCCTGCGGCGTGATCTCCGGCACGGCTTGCCAGTGGCCGGGCATTGCCGCCTACAAGGGCATCCGCTACGCCACCGCCGGGCGGTGGGAGTTCCCTGTCCCCGTCACCCACTGGGACGGTGTCTACGATGCCACCCAATACGGTGCCTGCTGTTACCAGCCCCGCGCCTTCTATGACGAAGCCGCCGCACCCGGAAAAGCCTTCTATTACAACGAGTTCCGCAAGGGCGAGACTTACACTTACAGCGAGGACTGCCTGTTCCTGAACATCTGGGCCCCTGCCGATGCAGCTCCCGGGGACAAGCTGCCGGTCATCTTCTACATTCACGGCGGCGGTTTTACCGGCGGCTGCGGCCACGAGAAACACTTCGACGGCCCCGTCTGGCCCACCAAAGGCTGCGTGGCTGTGACCATCAACTACCGGCTCGGCCCCATGGGCTTTGTCTGCCTGCCCGAGCTGGCCGATGAGGCCGGGTCCACCGGCAACTATGCCTTTCTGGATCAGCTGGCGGCCCTGCAGTGGGTGCGTGCCAATATCGCTGCCTTTGGCGGCGATCCCAACAACATCACCATCATGGGCCAGAGCGCCGGTGCCATGAGCGTCCAGCAGCTCGTCCTCTCCCCCATCACCAGAGGTCTGTTCTCCAAGGCTGTGATGAGCAGCGGCGGCGGCGTGAGCCAGATGCTGACGGCCAAGCCCGCCGAAGCCCACTACCCGTTCTGGAAGCAGGTCATGGAGACCGCCGGGTGCAGCACGCTGGCCGAGTTCCGTGCCCTCGCCCCCGCCAGACTGTTTGCAGCCTGGGATGCCGTCCGCACCCAGCCCCAGTTCAAGGGCCTGGGCTGTGAGCCCGTGGTGGATGGCCGTTTTCAGGTCAAGTCCGGCCCTGAGATGCTGGCTGCCGACGAACAGCACCATATTCCTTACCTCATCGGCTTCACCAGTGAGGATATCGTTCCGCCCTACCTCTACCAGATGGCCCAGGACTGGTGCGTCCGGAACGCCGACAGTTACGGCTGGTTCTTCGACCGCCAGCTCCCCGGTGATGACCGTGGTGCCTGGCATTCCAGCGACCTGTGGTACTGGTTCGGCACGCTGGCTCACTGCTGGCGGCCCTTCACTGAGAAGGACACCGCCCTCAGCGCTCAGATGGTGGATTACCTGACCAACTTTGCCAAGACCGGCGACCCCAACGGCGCAAACCTGCCCCAGTGGCAGACTGTTACCGCCCAGCAGACCGATTTCCTCCGTTTGGGTGAGGAACCCACCCACATGGGCAGCATAGATGTACAGAAGCTCATCTGGACAATGCAGAACGTTCCCGCCGTGGGGGAATAAGCCTCTGCCCCAATCACTTTGAACCCCAGAAAAAACACGATCCCCCGCTGCAGACGTGCCAAAACACGCTTTGCAGCGGGGGATATTTCCTTATTTGAGTTATGCGCCGTGGGCGTTTACGCTCCGGGGCGGATTGACACGCCGGAACTTCAATGCACGTTCCGGAGTCGTTTCCGGGCAATCCTCATCAAAAGTAATGGGCATTTTCTTGGCCTGTTCCAGCTCTGCCAGCTCTTCTTTTGTGAAAGCCAGCTCTTTCTGCATCTCTGCGGACAATTTATTCACATTTACCATAATAGAGCCCCCTCTCAAAATTCGTTGCCAGTCTTGCTGAAATCAGCCGGGTCACATCCGTTTTTTCTCCGTTTTCTTCCACACGGATGCGCTCTGTATACACCACAAACAAGATTTCGTTCACCTTGCCGATCAGTGTATTTCCTTCTGTACAGTAAACTTTACCTGCGGAAGTATCACCGATTGTATCATAACGCGGCTCCTCATCGCTGTGTGCATCATCATAAAATTCAATGCGGTCATAGTCAAAGAACACACGAGCCGCACTTTTAAAGGAAAGACCATGCTTGCGGATATTGATCTGGTTCTTTTGTTCGTCATACTCAAAGGCCATTCCACCCATCGTAAAACTCACCAGTCGGTTCTCCAATATCGTGCACACTCTCTTTCCATGGTATTCTTTTCTTTATCTTACCATAGCTTCGTCATTTTTGCAAGCACTCTTCTTCAAATAATACCCAATGCCGATGGCATCTGCCAGTGCCCAGCCGATGGGCACACTGAGCCAGATGCCGGTAACGCCCAGCGGCGTGGCAGAAAGCAGGTAGGCCAGCGCCACACGGGTGCCAAGGGAAGCAACGGTCAGGATGACCGACATCCCTGGCTGGTTGACCGCCCGGTAGTAGCCGTAGAGCAGAAAGAGCACACCAATGCCGATGTAGCACGCGCCCTCGATGCGGAGGTATTGCACGCCCGCCGCGATGATCTCGGTCTGAGCCGGGTCGATGAAAATCCCCATGAGCGGGGCGGCAAAGGCGCAGACCGGCACGCTGATGACAATGCAGAACACCGCGCTTGTCAGCCCGGCACTGCGGATTCCTTTTTTGATGCGGTCCGGCTGGCCTGCCCCGTAATTCTGGGCCACATAGGTCGAGAATGCGTTGCCAAAATCCTGCACCGGCATATAGGCAAAGGAATCAATCTTCACCGCCGCCGCAAAGGCCGCCATGATGACCGTGCCAAAGCTGTTGACCAGCCCCTGCACCATCAGGATGCCAAAATTCATAATGGACTGCTGAACGCTGGTCATCACCGAAAGATTCAGGATATTGGCAAGGTTCTTCCGGTCCCACCTGCAGTCTGTCCGTTTCGGGCAGAGCTGCGGAAACTTTTTCAGGGTGTACAGGCCGATGCCCACACCGGACACATACTGGGAAAAGACAGTTGCCCCGGCGGCACCCTTCACACCCCAGTCAAGCACAAGGACACAGACCAGGTCCAGGATCACGTTCAGGATGGCCGACACGGCCAGAAACACCAGCGGCACCACGGAATTGCCGATGGCCCGCAGGAGGTTTGCGAAATAGTTATACAAAAAGGTGGCCGCAATGCCCAGAAAGATGATGAGCAGGTAGTCCTTCATCAGCGGGCAAAGCTCTGCGGGCACCCGCAGCAGCCACAGGATGCCGTTCAGCCCCAGATAGACCAGCAGGTTGAGCACCAGGGCGATGCCCGCAATGAGCAGGAAAGACTGGAACACGCTCTGCCGCATCTTCCCGGTCTCGCCGCTGCCGTACTGCATGGACACAGCCGCGCCGCTGCCCATGCACAGGCCCAGCAGGATCGAGGTCAGGAAGGTCATCAGGGTGTAGGAGGAGCCCACCGCCGCCAGCGCATCCGCGCCGAGGAAGCGGCCCACCACCCAGGTGTCGGCAATGTTGTACATCTGCTGCAGCAGGTTGCCGAACATCAGCGGCAGGGCAAACAGCAGGATATTCTTTGTAATGGGGCCTTGGGTCAGACTGTGCTGCATGGGGATCATTTACTCCTGTTTCTATCTCAGACATTTCAGCAGAATTTTGCGCGGTATTCCTTGGGTGTGCAGTGCTTGATTTCCCGGAAGGTCTTGATGAAGTAGCTGCCATCTGCAAAGCCGCACTCCATCCCGATCTCGCCCGTCTTGAGCCGGGTGGAGCGGAGCAGCTCAGCGGCCTTCTCCACCCGGAACTGCTTGACATACTGGATGGGCGTGATGCCCAGCATCTGCCGGAAGCTGCGCAGGCAGGCGCTCTCGCTCAGAGCCACACTGGCCGCGATGCGTTCCACGGTCAGCTCCTCAGCGTAGTGCTCCTCTACAAAGCGGAGCATCTGCTTCATCCGCTCGGCGGCGATCTGCTCCTGCTGTGAGACCTTGGTCCTGCCGCCCACGCACTGGGTGCTCAGCAGCCGCAATGCCGCAGAGAGATAATAACGCACCCGGTTCTCGTAATCAAAGGGTTCCATGGCAACCGCCTGCCAGGCTTCCCGCAGGCAGGTCAGCACCTGCGCCTGCCAGGGAACGGCTCCATCCAGCAGAAAAAACGCGGGAGCATCCGGCTGGAGCATGGGTCGGATGAGCTTCTGCCAGAAGATGGTGTCCATTCCGCCCACCAGCCGGGGGTGGAACACGCCCGAGTGGAGCAGAGCCTCCCCTTTTTCCGCCTGCTCCACCGCGTGGAGGATGCCGGAGTTCAGGAACACGCCCTGATTCGTCTGCAGGGTCACCCGGGTCTTGTTCACGTCCACCGTCAGGGGGCCCTTCATAGCCAGTATGTACTCAAACTCCTCGTGCCAGTGCCAGGCCACCGAATAGCTTTTCAGGTTCTCCGCGTAGCAGGCAATGGGAAACAGGGCGCTGCCATGCTGGACCAGTTCCCGCCCCTCGGCATCGGCCATAACATCCTGCTGGAAGGTCAGCCCGGTAACGATATTGGCACCAGTGACACAGCTCGTCTGAAACGCCATATTGAACAATTCCTTTCCGCAATACTTTGAATATTTTTTGTCAAAGCCGATTTTGTTGTACAAATCGGGTGTTTTTATTCTATCTATCGTGCCAGTTTCGTGGTATTATTTCATCAGAACCAGCAAGCACAGTATAACACCGCAGGGGGCGGAAAACAACCCCCGGCGCGGCTTGATCCGGTTCCCGAGAAGCGTCCCGCTTGGGCAGCCTGACCCGAGGGACTCTTCCAGAATAAAACATTTCTTTGTGGGAGGTATTTTTATGCTTCGCATCCAGTATCTTGATAAAGACCGTTTCATGCAGCAGGTAGCCGCCAGCCGCGGCAGTGTGCTCCTGCACCTGGACAATGGCGAGACCTGCGACCTGAAAAATGACAGCGCCGCCACCGAGCTGTTCCAGATGATGGGCGCTCCCTCCAAGGGCTTTGACATCTCTGTCACCGACCCTGCTGATGTCACCGGCTTCCTGCACTACATGCTTGAGGCCGGCCGCAGAGATCGCGTCGCCTGCTGACCCTTCGACATTCTCCTTTTTTCGCATATTACAGCAATGTAAAACGCCCGCTCCGGGGTCAGAAGCCGGAACGGGCGTTTTACGTTTGTTCTGTTACAGGATGCACCGGCTGATGGCCCGTGCCACCGCCAGCAGCTCATCCTGCCCGATGAAGCCGAACTTCGCCTCGTGCTCATCCGCAAAGCAGACCGTCAGCTCCGAGGTCTGCAGTGGGTCGCCAAAGCCTGCCGTCTTGATGCCGTAATGCAGGATCTTGCGGTAGGGCAGCACAAAGATCTCCTGCCGGGTGCCGGTCATCCCCTGCATATCCACCATAAAAATGCGGTGGGTGGTGAACACGGCCTGATCGCGCACGGTCTTGTAAGCGCCCACGATCTGCTCACCGTCCAGCAGCAGCTCCTGCACATTTTTGCAGATCTCCTTTTCCTTGATGCGGATGAGGTTCTGCATCGGCTTGTCCCGAAATTCCATAACATACTCCCCTTTCGGCTTGTCCGGATGTTTGGCCAGCCCCATTGTAGCATCTCAGGCGGCGGTTGACAAGCCTTTGCGCTCCCTCTCGCCTTTTTGTTCCGGATGTGCTATACTGGGCAGGAACATCACAATCACCCGGGAAATGAGGTTTTGACCCATGGAGATCATCATCCATCAGGCAATTTTGCATGTGCTGGACACCACGCTGGACGCGCCGGTGCTCAGCGGCGGCGGCATGGAGCTGACTGCCGAAAAGACCGCCTACTTACAGTATCATATCGAAAAGCTGCTGGCCAGCGATGAGATCCGCCAGTGCCGCCCTCTGCCGGATTCAGCTTTCCGGAACGAGCTGGAGCACAATCAGGATTTCATTGATTTGTCCTGCCGCATTGCGGGGGTGCTGTTCGATTACATGCACGCCCACACCACCATCCCCGGGGCGGACCTGGCCGTGGTGGATTTCACCCGGGACGGCGCGCCCTGGCTGGGCATCCTCAAGCTGAACTATAAAAACGGCTACACCCACTACACCGAGACCGTGGAGGGTGCCCCGGTCAACTCCATCATCCAGCAGCGGGCCTGCCTGCCCACCCAGAGCGGCAAGGTGGAGGAGGGTGCGCTCGTCAACCTGACGGACTACTCCATGCGCCTGCTGGAAAAGAAATACGACATCGACGGCCACAAGGAGTTCTACCTCTCCTCTGTTGTGTTCCAGTACACTCAGGCCGAGCCCGAGAAAAAGAAGCTGCAGGCCATTCAGGAGGCCGCCGCACAGGCCGTGAAGGATGCCTATGAGGACGAGCCCCATGCCGACGCGCAGGTGGCCATGCTCATTGCCAACCAGGCTGCCGACAACGACAATCAGGTATCGGTGGAGCAGGTGCGCCAGCAGCTGGCCGAGGAATACCCGCTGGCCGCTGTGCCCTTTGATGACTATGTGGAAAAGAGCGAGGTGCTGGAAGAGGCCGCTGCTCCTGTCACCGTGACCCCCGCCCGCATCCGCCGGATGGAGAGCCGGAGCATCCGCACCGCCAACGGCATCGAGGTCAAGATCCCCACCAAGCTGCTGAACTCCGATTCCGAGCTGGAGTTCCTCCATGATCCGGACGGCAGCGTTTCCCTGCTCATCAAAAATGTGATCCTGTAAGCCGCAGCAGGTGGCTGTGCTGTTTTTGCTGATCGGAGCCGGTGCGCTGGGAGTAAAGATGGGCTGGCTCAAGGCCGAGGGGCGGCAGATGCTCTGCGCGCTGGTGCTCACCGCCCTGATGTAACAGATCACCAAAAAAGCCTCAGCCCTTTGAGATCGGGCTGAGGCTGTTTTTCATCCATATTTTCAGCGGTTTTTGCGCTTGTTCCGGTACATATCCCGGTCGGCAGCATGGTAGACTGCGATATAATCAAAGGGGCCTTCTGTCACGGTGTGGTATCCAAAGGCAACATCCAGCTTGAGGCGGTCGTCGCTCTGGCGGGCCAGTTCCCCGTGCAGCCTCTCGATCAGCTGTTCGGCCTCTTCTGCAGAGAAGTGGTTGCAGGCAATGAGGAATTCATCGCCGCCCATCCGCAGGGCCACGCTTTCCGGCGGCAGGTTTTCCCGGATCACCCGGCCCACCCGCTTGAGCAGCAGGTCGCCGTACTCGTGGCCGTAGGCATCATTCACACGCTTCAGGTAGTTACAGTCGCCCATAATGATCGTGACGGGCATGACGGCTTCCTTCAACCGCTCTGCGCCCTTTACCTTCAGGTAGTTGCGGTTATACAGACCGGTCAGTTCATCGTGGATGGCCCAGTTCTGGGCCTGTTTTTCCAGCCGCACCCGTTCGGTGATATCACCAATAAGCCCCACGATGCCGATGATCTTTCCCTCCAGCACAACGGGGTTCTTTTTGATCTGATAGTATGCCGTCCCATCCTTCCGGGGCACCTCGGTAATATAGCCGGTTCCCTTGCCGGTGGCAAGCACCTTCTGGTCCTGCTCATAATAAAAGCGGGCCTGTTCCTCGCTGCTCCAGATCTCCAGATCTGTCTTGCCCAGCACATCCTCTTCCTGCCCTTCTCCGTAGGGGAAGAAAGTCCTAACGTCCGAAATAAAAAGATAACGGCATTCCGTATCCTTGAAAAAGAGGTTCGCCGGTGTACTGCGCAAAAAGGTCATCACTTCTTCATAGCCGAGCGCATCGATCCACTGCATCCTGTGGCCCCTCCTTTCCATTTCTCTTTTTTATTATTTTACCACATTTTATTATACGAGCGATGCACCTGTTTTGCAAGTGTTAATTGCGTTCCATCAACGATCCGGAAACGGACGACTCCACCCCCGGTGCAGACGGAAAAGGCCGCTGACCCATCTCAGGTCAACGGCCTTTCTGTCTGTGCTTATTCGGCTGCGTTCAGCTGCGCCTTGTGGTATTGCAGGGTGTACAGCTGGTAGTAGCGGCCATGCCGGGCCAGCAGCTGCTGGTGGGTGCCCTGCTCCAGAATTTTACCGTGGGACAGCACGATGATGTTGTCCGCATGCTGGATGGTGGACAGCCGGTGGGCCACAATGAGCATGGTGCCCACGGTACGCATCTTTTCCAACGAATCCTGAATGAGCAGCTCGGTCTCGGTGTCGATGTTGGCGGTAGCCTCGTCCAGGATCATCACGCTGGGCTTGTGGATGATGGTGCGGGCGAAGCTGAGCAGTTGCCGCTGTCCGGCGGAGAAGTTGTTGCCGCGCTCACGCACCTCTTCGTCCAGCCCGTGGTCCAGCTTGTTGATGAACTTGTCGGCGTTGACGTAACGGCAGACCTCCATGATCTCGCTGTCGGGGATGCCCTCTTCCCGCAGAACGATGTTGGAGCGGATGGTGCCCGAGAACAGGAACACGTCCTGCAGCATCTGGCCGAAGTGCCTGCGCAGGGAGGAGATCCTGATCTTGCGGATGTCGATGCCGTCGATCAGGATCTGGCCCTTCTGGAACTCGTAGTTCCGGCAGATCAGGGAGAGGATGGTGCTCTTGCCGGAGCCGGTGGAGCCCACAAAGGCCACGGTCTGGCGGGCATCCACATGGAAAGAAACGCCCTGCAGCACCCACTCGCCGGGAACGTAGCTGAACCACACGTCCCGGAACTCGATCTCGCCCTTCACCTCGTCCAGCTCAATGGCATCGGGGGCGTCCTGCATCTTGGGCTGGATGTCCATGATGGAGAACACCTTTTCTGCCGATGCCAGCGCCGACTGCAGCCAGTTGAACTGTTCGGCCAGGTTCTGGATGGGAGTGAAGAACTTGGAGATGTACATATAAAAGGTGACGATGGTGCCGCTGGAAATGGTCTGCCCCAGAAAGCTGACATTGTTCAGGTGACCCATGCCGCCCAGATAGAACAGGCACAGGATCGAGCTGACATAGAGCATATACACCAGCGGACGGAACACGCTGAACACGAAGATCTGCTCCTGATTGGCCCGGGCCAGCTTCTGGCTCTTTTGGCGGAAGTCCTCCATCTTCTCGTCCTCCCGGCCAAAGATCTGAGTGACCTTGATGCCGGACAGGTTTTCGGACAGATAGGTATTGATATCGGTGGTCGCGTTCTTGAGCTTGCGGTTGGCGCGGCGGGAGAACTTGCGGAAGATGACCGTGAAGATCACGATGAAGGGCACAAAGCAGAGCACCATCAACGTCAGCTCGTAGTTCAGGCAGAGCATGGCCACCAGAATGCCCAGAATGACAAAGCTGTTCTTGGTCAGCTGGACCAAGAGGTTGGTGAACATCATGGAGATGGCGTTGGTATCGTTAGTCACTCGGGTGACCAGCTTGCCCACCGGGATCTCGTTGAGCTGCTCGTGTGCCAAAGATTCAATGTGGCTGAACAGATCCTCGCGCAGATCGGAGATGATGCGCTGGCCCACCCGCTGCAGGATCACGGCCTGCAGGTAGGTGCTGCCCATAGAGAACACCAGCACGCCTGCATACACTGACACGCCCAGGAAGAGAGCGCGGAGTTCAAACTCCCCGGCCACCAGCTCCTCGATGCGGCCCACGATGAGGGGTGAAATGATATCGTAGGCAATGGAGAAGAGCATCAGCACGCCCACAATGAGGAATTTGCTCAGGTAGGGCCGGGCATAGCGGGCAAGGCGGCGCATGATCTCGCCGTCCTCCATGTTGCGCTCAAAGCCCATGGCGGTCTTTTTGTCCTTGACGGCGGCATAGGCTGCCACCAGCAGGGCGGTGATCACGCCGATGACAGCGCCCACCAGAACCAACGGATTCAGATGCATCATGCGTTTTCGCCTCCCTTCGTCTCATCCTCCAGCCGTTGCAGATCGACCATCCGGCGGTACTCCGGGCAGGAAGCATACAGCTGGTCGTGGGGGCCGACGGCTTCCACCCGGCCCTCGTTGAGGAAGATGATCTTATCCAGCCGCTCCACCGTGGAAATGCGGTGGGCAATGAGCAGGGTGGTCTTGCCTGCCCGGCTGTTCTTGAGGTTGTCCAGAATGATCTTCTCGGTGCTGGTATCCACCGCCGAGACGGAGTCATCCAGGATCAGGATGGGTGCGTCCTTGAGCAGGGCGCGGGCGATGGAGATGCGCTGCTTCTGACCACCGGACACCGTCACGCCGCGTTCGCCCAGAACGGTCTCGTAGCCGTCTTTGAAATCCACGATATTATCCCGCACATCGGCCATGCTTGCCGCCCGCTCGATGTCCTCGGGGGTGGCATCGTCCACACCAAAGGCAATGTTGTGGGCGATGGTGTCCGAGAACAGGAAATTATCCTGCGGAACGTAGGCACAGGCATTGCGCACCGAGTGGATGGAAAGGCTGTTCACATCCCTGCCGTCCACGAACAGGGTTCCGTCCGGCACATTATAGGTGCGCAGCAGCAGGTCCACCAGCGCGGTCTTGCCCGCACCGGTCTTGCCCACGATGCCCACGCTCTCGCCGGGCGCAATGGTAAAGGAGATATCCCGCAGCACATCGTACTCGCCGTCCGGGTAGCGGAAGTTCAGGTGGCGGAACTCGATGCCGCCTTTGGGGTCGGTCAGGTCGGCCACGCCGGGGCGGTCGGCCACATCGATGGGAGCATCCAGCAGCTCGGTGATGCGGTTCAGGGAGGCCTTGCCGCGGCTGGTCTTTTCGATCAGCATGGACACGGCCATGATGGGCCAGACGATGGCCTCAAAGTAGCCGATGTACTCCACCAGCTGGCCGGCGTTGAACCGGCCCTGATAGACCAGATAACCGCCGTAACCCAGAATGATGCAGACCACGGACTCCACGAACAGGGTCACCAGCACCTCCAGCAGGGTGGCGATCTTCGTGTAGGTCACGTTGATCTCCTCATTTTCCTTGTTCAGCTTCCGGAAGGCCTGCAGTTCCTTGTACTCTTTGACAAAGGCCTTGATGACCGCAATGCCGGAAAAGTTCTCCTGCGCGAAATCGGAAAGGCCGGAGAAGGCCTCCTGCCGCTCCTCCCAGCGCCGGGTCATCACCTTGCTCATCTGGGTGCCGATGGCAAACATGATCAGGGCCGGGATCAGGGCCAGCAGGGTCAGCCGCACGTCCATGGTCCACATCTTATAAAGGGCCAGCAGACCCAGGGTCAGCGCGTCGAAGAACATCAGCACGCCGTCGCCGAAGCACTCCTGAATGGTGTCCAGATCGTTGGTGTACAGGCTCATCAGGTTGCCGACCTTGTTCACCTGATAGTACTGCTGGGACAGCCTGCGGCTGTGGTCGAACATCCGCTCCCGCAGGTCTGCTGCGACCCGCACCGCCGAGCCGAAGAAACAGATGCGCCACAAAAAGCGCCCAATGACCATCAGCACCACGATCCAGATCATGGGCAGGCAGATGTGCTGCAGCAGCACCTCTTTGGTAAAGGGCAGCGTCTCACCGTTCACCACCACCTGGCCAAGGTTCACCCCGTTGATGACCAGCCGGTAGAGCTGCGGGATCAAAAGCTGGATGTAATCCACCGTCAGCAGGGCGGCAAGGCCCAGCAGCAGTACGGGAGCATGCTTGAGGTAATACCGGTTGATGTACTTGCCGAATATCACTGCGTTTTTCCCTCCTTTTCCAATTCCAAAAAAGCTTTCAACGTACAAAAAAGCCGCTGCATCACACGACGAATCATGTTTTGCAGTGGCTTGTTTGTCTGGAGCGGCCGACGAGGCTCGAACTCGCTACCTCCACCTTGGCAAGGTGGCGCTCTACCAGATGAGCTACGGCCGCATGTTGGAGAGGTTTTGCTCAGCCGCTCTCTCCGGGCGACGTATGTTATTATAGCTGACAACGAGCGAAAAGTCAAGCATTTTTTCTAATTTTTTTGCGATTTTTTCAGGTTTTTTCAAGTTCCTGCTTTTCATCGCTGGCAGGCCATTTTTTGAGCAGTTCGTTCAGGTCCACCTTATAATTCTTGTTGCAGAACTGGCAATTCACCTCAGCAATGGGGTCTTCATCCCGCAGCTTTTCCACTTCTTTTTTGCCCAGGCTGCGGATCATATTCTCCACACGCTCCTCGCTGCAATCGCAGCGGTAGGTCACGTGGTAGCTGTCGAGAATATCCGGCTGAAAACCTTCCAGCGCCAGCTCCAGCATATCGCGGACAGTCTTGCCCTCCTCCAGCATAGTGGTGACACTGGGCATAGCCTTGATGTTCTTTTCCAGGTGGTTGATCTCGTCCTCGGTGGCGCCGGGCAGCAGCTGCACGATGAAGCCGCCTGCGCAGCGCACGCTCAGGTCCTTATCTACCAGTACGCCCAGGGCGCAGACCGTGGGAATCTGTTCGCTGATGGCAAAGTAGGTGGTGACGTCCTCAGCGATCTCACCAGAGGTCAGGGGCACCTGGCCGATGTACGGTTCGCGCATGCCCAGGTCACGGATCACGTCCAGCGTGCCGTCCTTACCCACGGCCGCGCCCACGTTCAGGTGGCCGTCAGCCCGCGGAGGAAGCTCTACAACAGGGTTCTCCACATAGCCTTTAACGTTGCCGGTACCATCGGAAACGGCCAGCAGACGACCTGCGGGGCCGCCGCCCTTGATCTGCAGGGTGACAGAATCCTGGGTGCTTTTGAGCATAATGCCCATCATGGAGGCAGCCGTCAGCAAGCGGCCCAGCGCGGCCGTGGTGAC
>OOCM01002208.1_pt1 | contig 13336 bp, 7 predicted proteins | sample 1671111 | NCBI WGS metagenome assembly OOCM01 (sample SAMN06348123, study PRJEB24527) | human gut metagenome | biome: human gut; feature: ankylosing spondylitis patient; material: feces | host: Homo sapiens | place: China | collected 2015-10 | reverse complement strand
CTGACTCAGGCAGACTTAGATTTTCTTATTTTCGTACAACGGAACAAAACAGACTCGGCTTTGTGCAAGTTGCCAATCAAAAAACTTGAAACCGCCTTTTGACACCCTAATCTAAAAAGGAATGTATATTCCAAAAGGATGTGATAGAATGTTCCTACTGACGAAGGATGCGGGCAACAAAGACCCACATTATATGTTACTTTTAGATGATCTGCGAAAGACAAAAAAGGAACTTGATATTGCTTACGCAAATTTTGAACATGCTGTGGACCCGGATTTGATCGACAGTTCTATCTACGAGTTGAACGCTGTCCAGCTTCGTTACAAATTCCTTTTAGGCTGTGTAAAACAATTTGAAAATGCATAAACAGAGGATTCTATGCCAAGAATCCTCTGCTCTCATTTCCAATTTCATAATTTTCCGTTAAATTATTCTTCTGATAGGTCATTCCTGCTATGACTTTCTCGCTGTTTTCCATCAACGGACGGGAATGATCCTCTTTTGCGACTTCTTCAAATGCTCCATAGAGATTTTTTAAGATCTTCTCTGCATTCTCTACCCTGCTGATATCGTTTTTCACCAGTGCCATTGCCAGTTCATCACGGCAAAAACGGTAAACCGGGTATAACTCCTTTGCAATCCCATATTCAAAATTCAAAGTTTCCATCAACCGGTTCACACACTCGGATGCTTTCTGCACCTCTTTTTTGAAAACCTCATGTTCTTTCTGTGCATATGCCTTTTTCGCATCTGCACAGTGAACAAAACATATTTCATATGTGATCAGTGTCAGCCCGCTTCTATTGCACTGACTGATCCTTCTGGTAAACTCCGTGATCTTTTCTTTTTCCATACTTTCTCACCTGCTTACTGTAAGAGCTGAAGTACCTGCTGTGGGATATCATTTGCCTGTGCAAGTACACTGGTTGCCGCCTGTGTAAGCACGTTATCCTTTGTATATTCCGTCATTTCGCCCGCCATATCTACGTCTTCGATTCTGGAAAGTGCGGCTGTCATATCCTGACCTTCCTGCTCTAAGCTGTTGATGGCGTGGTCTAAACGGTTCTGGTATGCACCGATCTTAGAACGTGCGGAACTTACTTTTTCTAATGCGTCATCTAACTGCATGATCGCACGGTCTGCACCATTGACAGTTGTAACATCCAGATTATCAATGTACAGGCTGTCTGTAGAGATTTCCGGGATCCGTACTTCCATGGTCTGATGCTCGTTTGCTCCGATCTGAAGTGTCAGTGTTCCGATATTCGTTACATCTAACTGGATCGGTGTTGTGTCCGAATAACCTTCTTCTGCTAAAAAGCTGATCTCAAAACCGGATCGGTTTGTAATTGTAATCTTATTTCCATCGGTTGTATAAGTACAGTGATTTCCAAATGCAGAGGTTGCATCGATCGTAAGTTTTGCATCCTTTCCGGTTGGGATATTATCTGCATTGCTCATCGGTAAGCCTAAGAACTGCGCCAGTTTCTCATTATCACAGGAGATTTTTACCTGTGAACCGCTTCCATAAAAATCAGAAGTAAGCTGTAACGGGTCGCCAAATGTGTAATCGGCATCCTTCTCCACATAAATACCGCCTGCCTGGATCAATGGATTGATACTGCACTCTCCAAGCTCTGCTCCTTCACGCAGTTTTCCATATACTTCGGTTGCCGTATCTCCTGCTTCAATCTTAATCTCACGGCCATTGATCACGACAACACCTGCCGCATCGTCCGGAATTGCATCCAGATCTGCTGCCGTATCTCCATTATCATCGACATAGCTTGGTGTTGTTACTGCTGCACCCAGCGGATCATTGTATACTGCCTGTGTTGCAGCCTCATCGATCGTAAAATTGTATTTTCCTGCTGCTACGGCATCTGATACGGAAATTCTTGAAACATGATCCCCATACACCCTGGTATCGAGACTTCCGTTAAATAATGTCTTTGTATTAAACTCTGTATCGGTGGATACACGATCAATTTCTTTTTTTAAGGATTCGATCTCATCCTGAATGGAGTCTTTGTCATCGTCTGTATTGGTTTCATTTGCCGCCTGAACAGCTAACTCACGCATACGCTGAATCATGCTCGTTACTTCATTTAAAGCTCCGTCTGCGGTCTGTAAAATACTGTTTCCATCGGATGCATTCCGGGATGCCTGATTCAGACCCTGGATCTGTGCGCGCATCTTTGTAGAAATCGCCATTCCTGCCGCATCGTCCTTTGCATGATTAATTCTAAGTCCTGAAGAGAGTTTCTCCATAGAAACGGACAGTGAATTTTCATTATTCAACAGCTGATGGTTTGTGATAACTGCTGACATATTGTGATTGATCTTCATACTTGTTTCCTCTCTTTTCTTCTTCTTTCTCGTTGTCTTTTCCGCTTCCGTGCGCTGCTCTCCATCCTGTCATCTGTGGGATTTTCTCCCGTTACTTTATATATCGGTAAAACCTTTATTTTCTGTATGCCTTTTTTGTAAAATTACTGTGAAATCTCAAGACTTCTTAATGTCTTAAGAAAACTCTCCGCCATATGATACAGTGTTTTTGTCTGTGGTTGACTTTGCTCCTCATCGGAAATCTCTGTGGTTTTTGCGGAAAATTTTGCCAAATCCACATCTTTTGCATGAACATAACGGATCTCTACTTCCTGCTCCTCTTCGGTCTTTAACATACTGCTTAAGGCTTCCTCCTGTTCACGCATTGCACTTAAAGTCGCCTGACTGTCCGATACAATATAGCCTTCGATCTTATCGCCTTTGACAGAAATCTGGGCTGCGGTCTTTCCAAGAGCCTCTCCCTCAAATAAAATATCCACTCTTCCTTTTTCTTCCTTGCCACGGACAATCTTCAATGACACACCTGTAACAGAATCGCCGACTAAGACCGGAATCTGATAAGTCTCTTCTTTGGACATCTTCGTACCCAGCTCAATCTGTGTCTGCACCATACGCATCTCTTTTAAATCCAGACTGGTAACGTTTGACTCATTTTTCATGGACTTCATAACGTTTTCCGCTGTCTCGGCAAGTACCTTCTGAGCCTTTGCCATATCCTCTGGAGATTTCACGGCTTCCGCAAATTCTTCTAAAACCTGCTGCTCAACATCTGCAAGCGTCACATCTTCGGTGTCTGCCGCTCTTGCAAACAGCTTTCTGAACATTCCGTTCCGGTTTCCGATCATTTCCTGTGCCGCTAAGATCGTACTGACCGTCTTTGGCAGATCATACTGCTCTAACATCTTATAGACTTCTTCCGATGCCACGGCACTGTTCCGGTACTCTGCCATTTCCTGCTCTGTATAGGATTTTTGCAGATTTACATCCTCCGGAAGCTGCTCTAATGCCTGTTTGAACTGCTCCGGTGTCATGTTCTCCCAATCCGGGATCTTTGCTAATTTCTCAGGACTTAACTCCCGCATGATATCTTTGATACAATCATTCTGATATCCGGCTTCGATCTGTTCTGTTACGGAGATTCCGCTTGTCTCAAGCTCCTCAAGTCCTCCGAAAGAATCATCTACCGCATATTCCCTGCCTTCTTTTTTACTGCTGCGGACAGCCGTTAACAGATTTCTCATCGTAAATTCCACTCCCTGCTGTGCCAGCATGCCGATCGCCGCTCCGTCTGTCTGTTCCACACGGGCGATCAGACGGTAGATTCCGATATAGGCACTCCGCTCTTCTTCGGCAATTTCGCTGTTCTGCTCTAATTTATATAAATATTTGCTAAAACGCACATCTTCATTGTCGATGCCAAGCTGTTCCTTAATTTCTACCGCTGTACGGTTCAACTCATCCAGATTCATGTCCAGTGGATTAATGCCGGTCTTTATCATTTCACGGACAACCTGCGGCTTCATGTTTTCAAATGTCTGCTGCACCTTTTCATCCACAGCCTTCATCTGTAATACCGCTTCTTTTGTAATTTCCATCTGATTATATGCAAGGATACGGACTGCTCTCTGATTCGCAGGATTTGTTTCCATTCCAAGGTCGGTTAAAATATCATCGACATTGCGGAACGCTTTCTGTATCGAATCTCCCATGTCCTTCCTTGGGGCTGTCATCAGTGTTTCATAGGATTCATTCGCCTTTTCAAAGGTATCCTGCAATACTTTTCCTGCTTTATGCAGCTCCTGCGGTGTCTCAATGCTTCCTTCCTCTACACCGAGTGTATATGCCGGAACGCCTTTTAACTCTTCAAATACCTGCTCAACATCCCGGTAAATTTTGATATTTTCTTCTGTCGGTTCAACGCCTCCCTGTGATAAAAATTTCTCGTAATATGCTTCTTCCGCTTTTTTTAAAGTCTCGATCGTCTCTGCGATCGCATCCGTATCAATCGAAAAATCTTTTCCGGCAAGTGCATAATTTGCTTTTGCACTCATTTCTAAACGCACTTCTTCTAACTGACGCTGTCTGGTGATCGCAAGAACGGCATCCTTCGGACGTTTTCCCTGTGCGATCGCATCCGTAATCGCCTTTAAGACCACCTCGTTATCCTGTGGAAGCCGTAAATCTTTTAAGCTCTGATAACTTTCTAAATTCTCGGCTGTTAAAGGGATCTCATTTTCTAAAAGCCACCGGCTGTCCTCGATATTTTCATCCGTAATCTCAAATCCGGTGTCTTGAAGCATTTTTTGAATTTGTTCATCCAATTGTGAAAAATCTGTATTTTCTTCGGTGGACGGCACGGAATAGGACTCTCCTGTTCCGCCGGCACTGTATTCTGCCTTATAGAGATTGTCGATCGTAGCATCCAGTCCGTTGTCCAATATGTATTTTTTTGCACCATCCGAAAGCGGCTCTAAATTCTCTGCCATTTCCAGTGCTTCTTCCGTCTCACTGACATTCTGCTCCGTTGCCGGGAGATCTGCCATACGCAGTGCTGCCTCGATCTGTCCGACTCCGGCTCTTCCTAAGACTTCCGCAATTTTCTCGACGCTCACATCGTCTCCGAAAATACGGATGTCCACGCCCGCTTTTGCAAGCTGGATCTTGATCTTGTCCATTTCGGTGACAATTTCCGGTATCTCCGTATCATTTACGGAATATCCGTCCTCTTCCATTTTTTCATAGTCTTCTTCTGTAGTCGTATTCGCAAGAACTGCCATCTCGTCGTGCATTGCCTGCGGGTCAACCGCTTCCGCCTGCATCGCGATATCCTCTGCACTCTTTTTATCTTCTGCAAGCAGAGTCTCATATGTTACACTCTTAACGGTATAGGAATGTCCTGTCTTATCCGTCTCTTTTGTTGTGATATTTTCATTTAAAACAGTCTGTGTCCCTTTATTCTGGACTGCTGCACTTTTTTTCGTAATCTCTGTCAGATTGCCAAAGTCAACTCTCATAGATGCCTCCGGTTTCTTCTGTTTGTATTCTCTGCTATATATTTCGGATATTTAACCAAAAACTTAATGCAAAAAAGAGACATTCTCACAAATGCCTCTTTTCTAAATCCTCTAGTATTCAAATACTGCGACACCATATGGAGGCAGCGGATATCCTATTGAATATTCCCTGTTATCCCATGGCCGTTTCTCTGCTTTGTAGGTTTTTTTGGTCGGTACATTGCCGCTGCCCGCAAAACGCTCTTCCTCACTTGTCAGAATTAACTTGTAATCCTTTAATTCCGGTACACCGACACGGAAATCATCCCTTGCCACCGGAGTAAAGTTAAAGACAAAGAGCAGACGTTTCTTTGCGTCTTTTCCTTTTCTTAAAAACGTGTAAATGCTTTTTTCTGCATCGTCCGCATTAATCCAATCAAAGCCTTCTCCGCCACCGTCTAACTCATACATGCACGGATACTTACGGTAAATATGAAGAAGTTCTTTGACAAATTCCTGCAACCCTTTGTTATGTGGATTTTCTAATACATACCAGTCTAATTCCCGTTCCTCACTCCACTCACGGTATTGCCCGATATCCTGTCCCATGAATAGGAGTTTCTTACCCGGATGGCCCATCATAAATGCATAGCCTGCTTTTAAATTAGCAAACTTATCTGCTTCTTCACCCGGCATCTTGTTGATCATAGAGCATTTTAAATGCACTACTTCATCATGTGAGAGCACTAAAATATAATGCTCACTTCCATTGTAACTCATTGCAAAGGTCATCTTGTGATGGTTATCTTTTCTAAAATACGGGTCGAGCTTCATATAATCCAAAAAGTCATGCATCCAGCCCATATTCCATTTGTAAGTAAAATTCAGTCCACCGTTCTGCGCCTCGCCGGTTACCTGCGGCCATGCCGTAGATTCCTCCGCAATCATCACGGTTCCCGGATTTCTGCCTAAGATCAGTGTGTTGATATGGCGGAAAAATTCGATCGCTTCTAAATTCTTGTTCTCGCCGTATTTATTCGGTATCCATTCTCCGTCATTTTTTCCGTAATCTAAATAGAGCATGGAAGCTACCGCGTCCACACGCAGTCCGTCAATATGGTAGTGCTCGATCCAAAGCAGTGCACTTCCGATCAGGAAATTCTTAACTTCGCTTTTTCCATAGTCAAAAATCTTTGTTCCCCAATCCGGATGTTCTCCCATCCGCGGGTCAGCATACTCATAGATCGGTGTTCCATCGAAGTCTGCCAGCCCATGCGCGTCTTTTGGAAAATGTGCCGGAACCCAGTCTAAGATAACACCAATGCCTTTTTTATGCAGATGGTCCACAAAATATGCAAAATCCTCCGGTGTACCATAGCGGGAAGTTGGTGCATAGTAGCCGGTTACCTGATAGCCCCAGGAGCCGTCAAACGGATATTCCAAAATTCCCATCAATTCTACATGCGTATATCCCATCTCTTTTACATAGTCCGCTAACGCATGTGCAAGCTGACGGTATGTATAAAATCCCTCATCCTCTCTTCCCGGATGACGCATCCAGGAACCCGGATGTACTTCATAGATCGCCATCGGTTTTTCATATGGATCCTTACATGCGGCACGGTCTTTCATCCACTTGCTGTCTGTCCATTTAAAATGCTCGATATCTGCTACTTTTGAGGCGGTTCCCGGACGAAGCTCTGCCTCGTTTGCATAAGGATCTGCCTTATACAGCAGGGTACCGTCCGCGGTCTCTATCAGATATTTGTAGAGAACGCCCGTTCCGATATTCGGAACGAACGTCTCGAATACACCGATACTCTCCGGTTCTACACGCTCCATCTCGTTCGCTGTCTCATCCCAGCCATTGAATTCTCCAATGACAAATACTCTCTTTGCATTTGGTGCCCAGACAGCAAACCGCACACCTTTTTTCTTTCCGTCTACAGACAGATGTGCTCCTAACTTCTTATAGATGTCGTAATGCGTTCCCTGTCCAAAGAGGTACGCATCCAGTTCTGTAAAGTTACCCATAGCTTTCCCCATAGTCTTTACCTCTTTCACTATTCCTCAAAATCTTTTTCCTGCAGTACTTTTCTATCGCCTTGTCCATGACGTTTGGATGCAAATACGCTGAACGCTTTTTTGAATCCGCCCTTTTCGGATTTTGCCACTGCTTCATCCACAATGTCTTTTACTTCAAACAGCGTTGTTGCTTCATCGAGTTTTTCAATACTGCTGATGCGGTTATAGAGTGCTAACACTCCCATTTCATCAATTTCGTACTCTAACTCCTGTGCATAGGATTTTGCAAATTCTACCAGTTCATCAATGGAAAAGATCGGTATATTGACTTTTTCGGTAAACTTCCTTGCAAATTCTTCATCGCGTCCAAGTGCCTTACGGATTCCTTCTTTGGTATCCTCTAAAATAACTAACATTCCTGCGGTGTCCTGTGACATCTGAAGAGACATCTTCACTGCCGTCTCACGCGTAATCTCTCCGGCTTTTTCAATGATCAGACAGCCTCCGCGGACTTTTTTCATCAATTCCGGAATATCCTTTTGATTTAAAGAAGCGGCTTCAATCTTACCGATCTTTCCTCCGATCAGTCCGGTTTCCTCCTGAATGACTTTGATCAGATCCGTTGCAAGTACGGTCTTACCACTGCCCGGTCCTCCCTGGATCATGATATTTCCCTCTGTAGAGTTCGTACTTCTTCCAAGTCTCCGTTTCACTCCGGTCAACACCTGACAGAGCTGCTGCTCCATTCCCTGGATCGGAACAAAATAAGAAAAGATCTCTTTTTGTGCCTTTGTCAGATGCATCGTTACATCTTCATCCTCAATCACATCTTCCGGTATCTGAATAGGCGGAAGTTCTTCCTGTTTTGCCGGCTCTTCCGGCATCAGTTCTTTTGCTGCTTCAATTTCCTCCGGTATCGGTTCTTCTACTAATAAATCTCCGATATCTGTGGAAACCTGCGGCAGTTCCTGTGGAATCTCCTCTGATAACTCTTCTGACATTTCATTTTCCATCTCCTGTCCAAAAGATTCCTCTGCTGGTTTATTCTCTTCTATCATCTGATCAATGCTGTTATTCTCTTTGGATAATTTCTCGATCTCTCTTGTAAGAATGTCATTGACATTCTGAAATAATCTGGCTGCTTTTTCGTCTTTTTCCGGCATATTCTGCATATACTCCTGTTCCAATAATTCTTTTGGCGACAGACCTGCATTCAACTGAGGAATTACATCGACTAAACGCTCCATAATCTCTTCTGCTTCCTGAAGTGCTCTGGCTTTTGCAGATTCTAACCGGCGCTGCTCTGCTTCCTGCAATGCTGCCTCTGCCGCACGCTTTGTCTTTTCCCATTCTTCCAGCACTTCCTGGATGCTCATCTGACCGGTAATCTGTCTTTCTACCATCGGATCCTTTGGAACGTACAGACTGATCTGTCCGTCCGAATCCTCTGCCAACATCTCTTTAAAATTGATCTTTAAAGAACCGTCGATCTCTTCATCCGTCTCAATATGTCCGTATTTTTCTTCCTTCTGCTCCTCACTCTCATGCGGAAGCTGTAAATAAGGAATCTCCTCCACCATTTTCTTAATGGCATCCATGGAATCGTTGACCTCTTCTTTTTCCGTCGCATCCATGATCTGCTGCATATTTTTTGCCAATTCATTCTGAAGATTTACCGTATTAAAACGGCTCGCATTCATCGTAACCTGCGGAATCTTCACAACTTCGGATACGATCTCACCGGAATTGAGCATATCATTCGGACGCACCTCAACCACTCCGTCCCGTTTCTGGCGGAACTGGCGGTATTTCTCTTCCTGCTGCTTGGTCAACGGTTGATAGAGCATCTTTAATTCGAGCGCTTTTTCAACATATGCACCATCACCAAACCATAGAATCAGTTCATCACATGCTTCCACACATTTCTCGCTCATTCCTGCCTGATGATAGAGGTATGCCAGCTCATATGCCCACTCTTCAATATATTCCTGTTCCTTTAAATCCTCAAGAATCTGTATCTGCTCTGCAAGGGATTCTCCCTTTGCTTTGTATATCTTATATTTTAACACAAATTTGAGACTATCATTCGGAGCCATCTCTACAAACTCCTCATAATACTCCATTGCTTCATCGTAATTGCCTACATGGATTGCCAGTTCTGCAAGACGGTATACGATCGTTCTTCCAATCGGAGAACGTTCATATGCAAGCAGAAACATTTCTTTTGCATCATCATATCTTTCTGCCGTCTCATAGACTTCTCCTGCTTTTATCAGGGAATTTGCATTGCGAACACGTTTCCAGTTAATGGAATCTGCAAGTTCTTCTGCCATGTGATAATTTCCCTCTGCAAAAGCACTTTTCATCTGATCGAGTTTTAATTTATATTCATATTTATCCAACTTGTGTCACCTCTGAATATGCCTATAATAGACAGATTTTTATCCATTTTAGTGTACCATAGGATACCCTGTGTGTCAAAATTTATTATTTTAAAGCCGTATTCGGCAAATCCTGTCGAATACGGCTTTTCCTTAGTTTTTATTCTCTGTATTTTCCTCTGTTTGATCTTCTTTTTTTACATCAATTTCTTCTTTTTGAAAATAGCAGAGTTCATTCGTACGGGTATCTACTTTGTCCAGCTCGATATACTGCTCTGTCGCTTCCGGCAGCTTTTTCTTACGCAGGAAGTGATAGATGACCCTCTGTATAATGTAATAAATTACGGCAAAGACCGGAACTCCAAGGAGCATTCCCGCAAATCCGAACAATCCGCCTCCGACCATGATCGCAAAGACTACCCAGAACGGAGAAAGTCCTGTGGAATCTCCTAAGATCGTTGGTCCGATGATATTTCCGTCTACCTGCTGCAGGATAAAAATAACGATCAGGAAATAAAGTCCCTGCAACGGATTGGCAAGTACGATAATGATAAATCCCGGTACTGCACCGATAAACGGTCCAAAGAACGGAATCACATTCGTAACACCAACGATCACACTGACCAATACGGCATATGGCATCTTCATGATCAAAAGAACGATATAGCAGATAATTCCGATAATGGTAGAATCCAATATCTTTCCGCTGATAAATCCGCCAAAGATCTCGTTGCTCTTTCTGGCTGTCTCTATGATAATGTTTGCCCGTTTCGGTTTAAACAGTGCATAGGTCAGCTTTTTGAACTGTCCGATAAAAGTCTCTTTACTGAACAGCAGATATACTGATACGATCAATCCGACTACAATATTTAACAGAACTTTAAAAATACTGATCAGTCCTGAAGTAATAGAGGTCAGATACTGGTTGCTCTTTGGTAACAGATCGTTCATTGCCCAGTTACGCAGATAATCCGTTGCATGCAGCAGCGTATTCTCAAACATGTCTGCGATTTCTGAATCGTTCTTCAAAATTCCATTGACCTTGTCTATCAACTCCTGCACCTCACCCGGCAATGTGACCACTAAGCCCTGAATACTCTCTGCAAGCTGTGGTATTAAGAGTATCAGCAAAATTGCAATGATCATAATGAAAACTGCTAATGCGCCAAATGTCGCAAGACTTCGGCATAATTTTTTTGCCTTGTCTTTTTTCTGTATCTTTGGCTCGATCCAGCGCAGCAGATATTTTTCAAAAAACATCATGATCGGATTGATCAGATAAGCGATCACGATTCCGATGATGATCGGCTGCAATATGACAGTGAGTTTTCTCCATCCTGCCGCAAATCCGTTATAGCGGTAGATCAGGAAGAAGAAAATGATACTCAGTGTGATCACTAAAAATGCAGTTAATGCAATTGCCATATAAGGTCTGATATTCCAGTGTGATTTTTTTTTCAGTTCGGGGGAATTGTTCTCCTTATTCTCCATGTATTCTCCTTAATTTACGCGGTTATAATTGATCAGGCATCCCTTTAAGATGATCTCTCTTTCATCATCGGTAAGCTCACCCATCTTTAAGTGGAACTCTTCTAAGTGATCTCCTTTTACGACATAAGCGGTAATATCAGATGCCTTTTCCTCTACGGCTTTTCTGATCTCCGGAATAAAAAGATAATCTCCATTTGCAAACGGAAGATCTCCCTCTTCAATTAAGAATGGAAGCATACCCCAGTTAATGAGGTTGGAACGATAACGTTTTGTTGCATACTCATTTGCAATATTTGCCCAGCCGCCAAGTACTTTCTGGCAGGATGCTGCCTGCTCACGGGCAGAACCGTCACCCGGTTTTACTGCGAAAATCGTACTTCCTACACCAAGATTGCCTTCGCCTGCATCCGGGAAAGTTTTCCGTACGGTATCCATCACCGGTTTTAATTCCGGAAGTGCCTCTAACGGACAGTTGCCTTCTTCAATGGCTTTCTGTGCTTTCTGTACTTCTTTTGCTTTTCCAACATAAGCAGGGTCTTTTCTGGATAATGTAAACTCTGCTAATCCAAGTGGGTTCGAACGGTAGGATGAAGTCTCTCCGGATGGGATCAGCTCATCGGTTGTTGTAACCGGATCATGGATCTCAGATACTACTTTTAATACCATGTTCTGTGGTAAAGCACTCATCTGCGGCCAGTCTTTGATGTTTGGACCAAACTTGATCTCTACGCTTGGATCTGCAACACCCTTGCTGTCAAATACGCGGTTCTCGTAGATGGTCTTATCAAAGTGATATGCCGGTTTTGTATATTCTGTATCCATATCTGCTGCAGAAGTCAGATATCCTTTGTTTGCTGCTGTTGCTGCAATAGAACGTGCATCCATTAATGCTACGGATGCGATCTGACCATTCTGTAACTTAGAACCTTCGCGGTTCGGGAAGTTTCTGGTGGAATGACGAATGGAAAGTCCGTTGTTGCTTGGGGTATCACCTGCTCCGAAGCATGGTCCGCAGAATGCTGTCTTAACGATCGCACCTGTCTCAAGTAAATCTGCAACGGCTCCGTTTCTTACAAGTTCCATATAAACCGGGGTACTTGCCGGATATACGCTTAAGGTAAACTCGTCCGGTCCGATGCTTGTACCTCTTAAAATGTCTGCTGCATCGCAGATATTTTCATAACCACCGCCTGCACAGCCGGCAATGATTCCCTGATCCACATAGAGCTTTCCGTTTCTGACTTTGTCTTTTAATGTAAAGTCTACGGCTCCGTCTAAGCTGACTAAGGCTCTCTTTTCACAGTCATCTAAAATATCCATAAGATTTGCATTTAACTCTTCGATCGTATACACATTGCTTGGATGGAACGGCATAGCGATCATTGGTTTAATCTCACTTAAGTTGATCTCGATCATTCCATCATAGTAAGCAACATTTCCCGGATTCAGTTCTTTGTAATCTTCACTTCTTCCGTGGATATCGTAAAATTCTTTGATCTTTTCGTCGGTTCTCCAGATAGAGGACAGACAGGTGGTTTCTGTTGTCATAACATCGACACCGATACGGTAGTCTGCACTTAAGTTGGACACACCCGGTCCTACAAACTCCATTACTTTATTCTTTACATAACCGTTTGCAAAGACTGCTCCGATAATCGCAAGTGCGATATCCTGCGGTCCTACGCCATGCTGTGGCTCTCCGGTCATATAGACTCCGACTACGCCCGGCATATTGATATCATAGGTCTGGCTTAAAAGCTGTTTTACTAACTCCGGTCCGCCCTCTCCCATTGCCATTGTTCCAAGTGCTCCGTAACGTGTATGGGAATCGGAACCTAAGATCATCTTTCCGCCGCCTGCAAGCATCTCTCTTGCAAACTGATGGATAACCGCCTGATGAGGTGGTACATAGACTCCGCCGTATTTTTTTGCACAGGTCAGACCAAACATGTGGTCATCCTCGTTGATGGTTCCACCAACTGCACAAAGGGAGTTGTGACAGTTTGTCAGCACATATGGGATCGGGAATTTTTCAAGTCCTGATGCACGCGCTGTCTGTATGATTCCTACGAATGTAATATCGTGGGAAGTCAGTT
>OOCM01002203.1_pt1 | contig 13359 bp, 5 predicted proteins | sample 1671111 | NCBI WGS metagenome assembly OOCM01 (sample SAMN06348123, study PRJEB24527) | human gut metagenome | biome: human gut; feature: ankylosing spondylitis patient; material: feces | host: Homo sapiens | place: China | collected 2015-10 | reverse complement strand
GGCGTGGGCGGCTCGACGGTGACGGCCTCGCCGGGCTTGTAGGCCGCCGCCTCGCCGACGGCCTCGCCGTCGAGCGTCACGGTGACGGCGTGGCGCTGCTCCTCGGGCAGGTTGTAGACCAACCGCGCCCCAAGCAGCCCGGCATCATCAAGCCCCTGCCCAATGGTGTGGGCGGCGACGCCATCCGTGGTGAGCGTGTTGTAATTGCTGTCGAGGTTTGCGTAGCCGCCGCGGAAGAAATTGTCCGCCGTGTACTCGGCCACGTTGCCGTAGATGTTGTAGACGCCATGGGCGTTGGCCGTCCACTGCGCCCGATAGGTGGTGTCCCACCACGTCGAGCGGTTGAAGGGCCCTCGGGCGGGGGCATCGCCGACCCCATAGCGGACATTGCACGGCTTCCACTTCTCGCCCGCGTAGGCCACCCATTGTTCGGCCGTCGGCCAAGCGAGGTTGGCGGGCAGGGAACGCCCCTCGGTGAAGGAATAATTGCTGTTGGTCGTATAGGCGGCGTAGGCCACGGCGTCGCCGGAGGAGGAGGTCGTGGCCCAGCCCATGGCGCGGGCCTGGGCCTCCGTCACCTCGAAGACACCGACGGCGTAGGCCTCGGAGACCGTGGTGTCCTGGACAAAGAGCATGAGGTTGCCGGTGTGGTACGTCGCGTCCAACACGTTCGCGGGCGGGGCGTCGAGGCGCGCGGCCGTCCCCGCCGAGAGGTCGTAAAGAAAATAGTTCAGCTCGGCCCGAGCCGTCATGGCCAGACCGAGGCAGAAGGGCAAAAGCAAACGGGTGCTGTCTCGCATGGCGTTCCTCCAAACTGCCACAGTATCGCACATTCCCGCCCCCCTTCGCAACCGGAAAACGCCGGGTCGGGAATGCGGGGAGGCACGCTCCGTGCGGGCTTCTCGTTTGATTGTCTGGCCCCGCCCCCGGGGAAAAAAGAAAGCCCCCGACCGGGCGGTCGGGGGCTTTCTTTTGGGAGGGCTCAGAAGAGCTCGGGGGGGTCGCCGGAGGCGTCGGTCTCGGAGACGGCGGCGGCGGGGTCGATGAAGAGCTCGCCGAAGGGGGCGTCGTTGTCGGCGAGGAGTTCTTCCTCGGGGATTTCGATGGCGTCGGTGGAGATGCCGTTCTCGTCCTTCTTGCCGTAGACCTCGTCCATCTCGTCCTGGCTGATGGGGGTTCCGAGGGGGACCATCTTGATGTAGCGGTGCATGGGGAAGCCCGTGCCGCCGGGGATGAGGTGGCCGAGGATGACGTTCTCCTTGAAGCCGCGGAGTTCGTCGACGCGGCCCATGGTTGAAGCCTCGGTGAGGACGCGGGTGGTGTCCTGGAAGGAGGCGGCGGAGATGAAGGAGTCGGTCTCGAGGGAGGCTTTGGTGATGCCGAGGAGGGCGGGTTTGCCCTCGGCGGCGCGCTTGCCTTCCTCGGCCATGCGGGCGTTGACTTCCTCGAAGATGTGGCGGGAGACCTGCTCGCCGTAGAGGAAGTCGGTGTCGCCGGGGTTTTCGATGCGAATCTTGCGAAGCATCTGGCGGATGATGATCTCGATGTGCTTGTCGTTGATCTGCACCTCTTGGAGGCGGTAGACTTGCTGGACTTCGTTGACGAGGTATTTCTGGAGCTCCTGGGGGCCGCAGACGTCGAGGATCTCTTGGGGGGAGATGGAGCCTTCGGTGAGCTGCTGGCCGCGGCGGACGTGGTCGTCCTTGAAGACGACGATCTGCTTGGAGAGGGGGATGAGGTGTTTCTCGGCGATGCCGGTGACCTCGTCCTTGACGATGAGGACGCGTTTGCCGCGCTCGTCCTCGCCGAAGTCGACGACGCCGTCGATGCGGGAGATCTCGGCGACGTCCTTGGGGGTGCGCGCCTCGAAGAGCTCGGCGACGCGGGGGAGGCCGCCGGTGATGTCGCGGGTCTTGTTTTCGCCGCGGGGGGTCTTGGCGAGGGTGTCGCCGGGCTTGACGAGGTCGCCGTCGGCGACCATGACGGTGGCGCCGACGGGGATGGAGTGGACGCCGAGGGTGTGGAGCTTGGAGACGTCGAGGGTGGAGGGGTCGCCGGCGCCTTCGGGGAGCTCCTTGATGACGAGGCGGGGGTGGAGGGTGGTGCGGGACTCGGTGACGACGCGGGTGCGGGCGCCGGTGGCCTCGTCGGCGCGGGTCTCGACGGTGACGCCCTCCTCGAAGTCTTCCTCGACGACGAGGCCGGGGGCGTCGGCGATGATGGGGACGGAGTGCGGGTCCCAAGTGGCGATGCGGTCGCCTTTGGCGACTTTGCCGTTGTCCTCGAAGTAGAGGGTGGTGCCCATCTGGATGGGGTAGGCCTCGAACTCGTTGCCTTCCTCGTCGGTGACGGCGACGGAGCCGTTTTTGTTGAGGACGATGAGCTCGCCGGCGTCGTTCTTGACGACGCGGAGGTCGCGGTGGCGGAGGAAGCCTTTGTTCTTGACGACGATCTCGGAGGTCTCGGCGATGGTGGAGGCGGTGCCGCCGACGTGGAAGGTGCGCATGGTGAGCTGGGTGCCGGGCTCGCCGATGGATTGGGCGGCGATGATGCCGACGGCGGTGCCGATCTCGACGGTCTTGCCGGTGGAGAGGTCGCGGCCGTAGCATTTGGCGCACATGCCGTGTTTGCAGTCGCAGGTGAGGCCGGAGCGGATCCAGACCTTTTCGATGCCGGCGGCCTCGATGGCGGCGGCCTTGGCCTCGTCGATCTCGTCGTTGGCCTCGACGATGACGGCGTCGGTCTGGGGGTCGCGGATCTCGTGGAGGGCGGTGCGGCCGACGATGCGCTTGGCGAGGGGGAGCTTGACCTCGTTGCCTTCGACGACGGCCTCGACCTCGATGCCGGACATGGTGTTGCAGTCCTGCTGGGTGATGATGACGTCCTGGGCGACGTCGACGAGCTTGCGGGTCATGTAGCCGGCGTCGGCGGTCTTGAGGGCGGTGTCGGCGAGGCCCTTGCGGGCGCCGTGGGAGGAGATGAAGTATTCGAGGACGGAGAGGCCTTCGCGGAAGGAGGCGGTGATGGGGGTCTCGATGATCTCGCCGTTGGGCTTGGCCATGAGGCCGCGCATGCCGGCGAGCTGGCGGATCTGGGTGCGCGAGCCGCGGGCCTTGGAGTCGGCCATCATGTAGATGGGGTTGATGTCGGCGGGCTTGGGGTTGTCGGGCGAGATGTTCTGCTCGATGGTCTTGTAGAGGGAGTCGGCGATGCGCTCGGTGGCGGAGGACCAGACGTCGGTAATCTTGCCGCGGCGCTCGCCTTCGGTGATGACGCCTTGGGCGAACTGGCGCTGGACTTTGGCGACCTCCTTCTCGGAGGTCTCGATGATCTTGTCCTTGTCGGCGGGGCGGATCATGTCCTTGATGCCCATGGAGGCGCCGGACTGGCAGGCCCATTCGAAGCCGAGGGCCTTGAGCTTGTCGAGGGTCTCGATGGTGCGGTCGTGGCCGACGGCCTGGTGGCAGGCGAGGATGAGCTTGCCGAGGGTGGATTTGGTGACCTTGTCGTTCCAGAAGCCCATCTCGGCGGGCCAGACCTCGTTGAAGATGACGCGGCCGACGAGGGTGACGAGGACCTTGGCGTCGGGGTCGCCGTTGGCGCGCTCGGGGTGGCCGCGGTCGGGGTTCTTGAACCAGATGCGGTCGTGGACGCGGATGGCGCCGTCGTCGAAGGCGAGCCTGACCTCGTCGGAGGAGCCGAAGAGGGGCAGGCGGTCGTTGACGGGGTCGGGCTTGACGCCCTTGCCCACGGGCTTGCCGGCGTTCTTGTCGGCCTGGGCGGGGACGGAGAGGAAGTAGCAGCCCAGGGCGATGTCCTGCGTCGGGGTCTTGTTGGAGTCGCCGCTGGCGGGCGAGAAGATGGAGTTGGTCGAGAGCATGAGGAGGCGGCTCTCGAGCTGGGCCTCGACGGAGAGGGGGACGTGCACGGCCATCTGGTCGCCGTCGAAGTCGGCGTTGAAGGGCGTGCAGACCATGGGGTGGAGGCGGATGGCCTCGCCCTCGATGAGGACGGGCTCGAAGGATTGGATGGAGAGGCGGTGGAGGGTGGGCGCGCGGTTGAGCATGACGGTCTTGCCGCGGGTGACCTCTTCGAGGATGTCCCAGACCTCGGGCTTCTGCTGCTCGATCATCTTCTTGGCAGTGCGCACCGTGTGGCAGAGGCCAAGCTCCTTGAGGCGGCGGATGATGAAGGGCTCGAAGAGGGTGAGGGCCATCTTCTTGGGCAGGCCGCACTGGTTCAGCTTCAGGTGCGGGCCGACGACGATGACCGAGCGCCCGGAGTAGTCCACGCGCTTGCCGAGGAGGTTCTGGCGGAAGCGGCCGGTCTTGCCCTTGAGCATGTCGCTGAGGGATTTGAGGGGGCGCCCGCCGGCGCCGGCGACGGCGCGGCCGTGGCGCCCGTTGTCGAAGACCGCGTCGACGGCCTCCTGGAGCATCCGCTTCTCGTTGCGGATGATGACGTCGGGGGTCTTGAGGGAGAGGAGGTTCTTGAGGCGGTTGTTGCGGTTGATGACGCGGCGGTAAAGGTCGTTCAGGTCGCTCGTCGCAAAACGGCCGCCCTCGAGGGGGACGAGGGGGCGGAGCTCGGGCGGGATGACGGGGAGCACCTCGAGGATCATCCACTCGGGCTTGGCGCCGGAGGCGCGGAAGCCCTCGACGATCTTCATGCGTTTGGTGATTTTCTTGCGCGTCTGCTTGGAGCGGGTGTTCTCGATCTCCTCCTCCAGCTTCTGCATCAGCTCGTCGAGGTCCACGCGGCGCAGGCAGGTGCGGATGACCTCGGCGCCCATGCCGGCCTCGAAGGCCTCGGGGCCGTATTTGGCGACGGCCTCGTTGTACTCGGCCTCGGTGAGCAGCTGATACTCGGCCAGCGGGGTCTCGCCGGGGTCGGTGACGAGGTAATCCTCGTAGTAGAGCACGCGCTCGAGGACGGTGCTGGGCAGGTCAAGGATGGCACCGATGCGGCTGGGGTTGCACTTGAAGAACCAAATGTGGCAGACCGGCACGGCCAGCTCGATGTGGCCCATGCGCTCGCGGCGGACGCGGGCCTGGGTGACCTCCACGCCGCAGCGGTCGCAGATGATGCCTTTGTGCTTGATGCGCTTGTACTTGCCGCAGGCGCACTCCCAGTCCTTCGTCGGCCCGAAGATCTTCTCGCAGAAGAGGCCGTCGCGCTCGGGGCGGTAGGAGCGGTAATTGATGGTCTCGGGGTTCTTCACCTCGCCGTGCGACCATTCGCGGATGGTCTCGGGCGAGGCCAAGGTGATGCTCACCGCGTCATACTGCGCGTTCGCGGAAAGCTTGGACATATCCTTCGTCGTGGCGTAGGCACTCACGGTAAACCTCCAAAGCTGATGTTAGATGAGGGTGGCGGGGGCGGGGATGGCGGCAGGCTTCTGCTGCTCCTCCTCGCCGCTCCCCCCGAGCAGCCGCATGTCCAGGCACAGCCCGCGCAGCTCGCTGACGAGCACCGAGAAGGATTCCGGCGTGCCGGCCTCCAACGTGTTCGTGCCCTTGACGATCGTCTCGTAGATCTTGGTGCGGCCGGCCACGTCGTCGGACTTCACGGTGAGGAGCTCCTGCAGCGCGTAGGCCACGCCGTAGGCCTCCAGCGCCCAGACCTCCATTTCGCCCATGCGCTGGCCGCCGGCCTGCGCCTTGCCGCCCAGCGGTTGCTGGGTGACGAGCGAATAGGGCCCCGTGGCGCGGGCGTGGATCTTGTCCGTCACCAAGTGGTGCAGCTTGAGCATGTAGATGGTGCCCACGACGACGCGCTGGCTGAAGGGCTCGCCCGTCAGGCCGTCGAAGAGCTGCGTCTTGCCGTCGGCGCTGATCCACGGCACCGTCCCGGGGGCCGTGTCGGCCTCCTGATGGGCGCGCGCCTTGGCCAGCAGCGCGTCGATCTCGCTCTCCTGGCAGCCGTCGAAGACCGGCGTCTTCACGTGCATGCCCAGCTCCGAGCAGGCGCCGCCGAGAACCGTCTCGAACAGCTGCCCCAGGTTCATGCGCGAAGGCACGCCCAGCGGGTTCAGCACGATGTCCACCGAGCGCCCGTCCGGCAGGAACGGCATGTCGCAATCCGGCAGGATGCGCGAGACCACGCCCTTGTTGCCGTGACGGCCGGCCAGCTTGTCGCCCACCGAGAGGTTCTTCTTCTCGGCGATGAAGACGCGCACCTGCTTGACCACACGCTCCTCGTCCACCAAGCCGTCCTCGCCCATGCCCTCGATGCCGATGATGTCCAACTCGGCGAAACGGGGGGCGAACATCGCCTGCACGTCCTCGATCTGCTGCTGATAGGTGGGGTTCTCCACCTCCTGCAGATGGTCGTGGGCCTCGGCCAGCTTGGCCAAGAGGCTCTTGGTGACCTTCTTGTTCTTGGGGATAATGATTTCGCCGGTCTCGGCGTCCAGGATGTCCACCGTCAGCTTCTCGTTCAGGAAACGGTCGCTGAAGGCCTTGGCCATCTCGTCCAGCAGCTGGGCCTCGCGGCGGCGGCGGATCTCCTCGGCGTGGCGGGCCTCGGCGTCCGCGCCGTTGCCGGGCATCGCCGCGTCGTCGAGGTAATTCTCGGCCAGGTCCCCGTCGTCCAGCAACGCGCCGCGGGCGGCCTTGGCCTTGCGGATCTTGAGGGCCGCGCCGGGATCCGCGTTCGTCACGCGCACATCCATCACGATGCCCTTGGTGCCCGGCGGCACCTTCAGGGAGGTGTCGCGCACGTCGGCGGCCTTCTCGCCGAAGATGGCGCGCAGCAGCCGCTCCTCGGGCGCCAGCTCCGTCTCGCTCTTCGGGGTGATCTTGCCCACCAGGATGTCGCCGGGCTTCACCTCCGCGCCGATGCGGACCACGCCGTCGCTCCCCAGGTTGCGGAGCATGTCCTCGCCCACGTTGGGGATGTCGCGGGTGATTTCCTCGGGGCCCAGCTTGGTGTCGCGCGCCCCGCACTCGAAGTCCTTGATGTGGATGGACGTGAAGGTGTCGTCCTTCACGCAGCGCTCATTGATGAGGATGGCGTCCTCGAAGTTGAAGCCGCGCCACGGCATGAAGGCCACCAGCAGGTTCTTGCCCAGCGCCAGCTCCCCCGCGTCCGTCGCCGGGCCGTCGGCCAACGCCTGGCCCTTCTTCACCGCCTGGCCCAGACGCACGATCGGCTTCTGGTTCACGCAGGTGCCCGCGTTCGAGCGGCGGAACTTCTCAAGCAGATAACGCCGGCAGCCGGGGGCCTTCTCGCCCTTGCGCACCTTCGCCGGGCACTTCCCGTCCTTCGAGACGACGATCTCCGTGGCCGAGACGTAGGCCACGATGCCATCCTCCTCCGCCAGCACCGTCACGCAGCTGTCCGCCGCGGCGATGCCCTCCAGGCCCGTGCCCACGCGCGGGCGCTCGGTCTTCATCAGCGGCACGCCCTGGCGCATCATGTTCGCGCCCATCAGCGCGCGGTTCGCGTCGTCATGCTCCAGGAAGGGGATCAGCCCGGCGGCGATCGAGATCACCTGCATCGGGCTCACGTCCATCAGGTCAATCTCATCCGGCTCGGCCGTGGTGAACTCCCCGCGCCGGCGCACCTTCACGATGGGGTTCTTGAAACGCCCCTGCGCGTCGAGCGGCGCGTTGGCCTGGGCGATGACGTGCCTCTCCTCCTCGTCCGCGTCGATGTAGAGCACCTCGTCCGTCACCCGCCCGTCCTTCACCACGCGGTAAGGCGTCTCGATGAAGCCGTAGCGGTTGATCTTCGCGTAGATGCCCAGCGAGGAGATCAGGCCGATGTTCGGGCCTTCCGGCGTCTCGATCGGGCAGATGCGCCCGTAGTGCGTGGGGTGGACGTCGCGCACCTCGAAGCCCGCCCGCTCGCGCGACAGGCCACCCGGGCCCAACGCCGACAGACGCCGCTTGTGCGCCAACGCCGAAAGCGGGTTCGTCATGTCCATGAACTGGCTCAGCTGGCTCCGCCCGAAGAAATCCTGGATCACCGCCGAAAGGCTCTTCGACGTCACCAGCTTGATCGGCGAAAGCACCCCGCTGTTCGGGTCATACGAGCTCATCCGCTCCCGGATCAGCCGCTCCGTGCGCGAAAGCCCCTGCCGGCACGCATTCTCCAGCAGCTCCCCCGTCGTCCGGATCCGGCGGTTCCCCAAATGGTCGATGTCGTCCACCGAGCCGCGGCCCGACGCGATGTTCAGCAGCAGGCGCAGCGCCTCCACCACCTCGATCCCGTCCTCCGAAAGCACCCGGCGCTCCAGATCCACCTTCCCCAACAGCCCCAGCCGCTGGTTCACCTTGTAGCGCCCCACGTAGCCCAAGTCATACCGCCGCTGCTCGAAGAACTGCCCATGCACATACGTGCGCGCGTTCGCCGCCGTCACGGGGTCGCCCGGGCGCAGGCGGTGATAGACGTCCTTCACCGCGTCCTCCTCGCTGTGCGCAGGGTCGATCTTGATCGTCTTCAGCAGCAACCCCTTGTCGAACGACGTGTCCACCACGTCGAAGAACGGGATCCCCGCCCGCGCCGCCAGATCCACCAACGCCGGCGTCACCGGCTCATACCGCCGCGCCAGCACCGACCCGCTGTTGATGTCGATCAGGTCATCCTTCAGCACATAATGCACCAGCTCGTCATCCGACCACCGGTCCGACGTCGCGATCGTGTGGAACGTATAATAAAGCTTCAGGATCTCCTCGTCCGTCCCATACCCCAACGTCCGCAGGAACGTCGTCACGTAAAACTTCCGCGCCCGGCGCCGCCGATCCAGATACACCCACAGCACGTCCGACGCGTCGAACTGGATCTCGATCCACGACCCATGGTCCGGGATGATCCGCACCGAGAACAAATCATGCCCATTCGCGTGCGTCATCTTCTCCGTGCACACCCCCGGGCTCCGGTGCAGCTGCGAGACGATCACCCGCTCCGCCCCGTTGATGATGAACGAGCCATCCCGCGTCATCAGCGGCACCTCGCCCAGATACACGTCGTCCTCGCGCACCTCGTCCCCGTCCTTCAGGCGGAACGTCGCGTGCAGCGGCGCCGAGAACGTGTCCCCGTCCCGCAAGGCCTCGAACGCCGTCTTCTTCGGCTTCTCCAGGTTGTAACGCACGAAATCGATCGTGAAGCGCCCATCCTTCGACGTCACCGGGAACACTTCCTTGAAGATCGCCTGCAACCCCTTCGTCTGACGCTTCCCCGCGCTCACGTCCGCCTGAAGGAAATCCGCGAACGACTGCGTCTGGATCTCGATCAGGTTCGGCGGCTGAATCACCGGCTTGAGCTTGCCGAACACAAAATCCTCGTCACTGGCCATGCCAACACCTCTCAGAAGGGTTTCACGAACTCCGCCCGCGGCCACCCGCGGACGCCGAAGATTTAGGCACGGAGGATTCCAACCTCCCACGCCCCGGCCTGCGCCGAGCCCCCGCGCGACAGTAGACTGCTGGATCGCCTGCGGACGCCAAAAACGCCAAGGGACACTCCTCCCTAGACGAAAACCCATCAATGATAGCAAACCCCCGCCCCAAACGCAACCCAAAAACACCGGCGCGTGAAGCCCCCCCCACCTGCGCTAGGCCAGTTCGGCAAGAAAGACGGCATGAAGCGCCCCGATGGCCGAGGCGCTAGACCTAAAAAGAAAAAAACAATCCCTTGTCTCCACGACCAAAAAAGGCGAATGCGCCGGCCATCTGAAGCAAAGCGCGGATTGTCGCTCGAAAAAGTAGCAGAGGGGCGAAAACGGGAATGCTCTTCCCTTGCGCAGGAAGGGGATGTCTTTGTCAGTGTTTGTGTGAACGGAAAGGATCTCGCGTTTCGAGAACACCCAATCCCGACTCGAGACATTGAACAAGGTTATGCCATGGAATCGCACACGTTCTCGGGAAAAGACAATCCAAGACCATCCTCGACGCCTAGCGCCAAATCGACCAAGTATGCAACCAATGCAGCAAAGAACCCCCTCGCATGACATAGCCGTCAATTTCTTTTTGGGGAAAACGCCGAACCCGTCCTTACAATAAAGATGCGCCACTTCGTTCCTCCTGTGTGCCTTATTTTCCCTGCACGCGTCCCAAACGCCCCTAGGCCGAAGCGGTCAGCCATGGCCGCGACCGTCATCGCTGACGCGTGCGCCCACGCCTTCAAGACAAACTACCAGCCGGCCTCCTGCTCATTTCGCCCCAGTATACACCCATCGGCCGAATTCCTCAACCGCCCGCCGCGCGCCCCGTGATATGGACACGTTGTAAGCAAAACCGTGAAGTTTTTTAGGTAGTGGCAGAAAACGCTTCACGGTTTTGCTTGCAATCAGCCATCTCCTCTAGAAGTGATTCAGCGGAAGATGACGTCGAGGCGCCAAAGGCATTCATTTGTTTCTCAAAATGTTCCCCAAAATAAAAAGCGGAAAGATAAACAGTGGTTCATAGAAAAAACCTCCTTCACAACTTTCTGCGACGCATAAAGACGCTGACAGCAGAAACCCTAGTAGTAGAATATTCCATCGCAGAAGCACTTATTCCCCCTCCGTAGTCTCAAGTCTTTGACTATTTGATTGGAACCAGGCATTTGTCTTCTCTATCTTATGATGAGTCTCTTGAATTGAATGACCCGAAAATACAAGCAGAAATGTCAAAAACAAGAGAATCACAATGTTAATTTTAGAAATTGGCGGCAAACAAAATCCAAGTGCCAAAGATGCCAAAAGATATGAGAAACAATATGTGTGAATTATTCCAACCAACGTCAAAAGGAGTAATGCAACGATAACATATAATATGTAGAGAGATTTCATTGCCGCACACCTCCTTTATAAGAAACATCGGGAGATCGCCACAAGAAATCAGGCAGGCCAAATCCTGACCCAGGGAAACCGCGCCGATAATCACTATGTCCCTTAATTGTTTGCTCTGGCATTTCTATTCTTAATGTATGGGCAAGGTTTACATAGCCTTCTGGGATATTAATCTGAAATCCATCACAAAACCAAGACTTCTTCTTCGCAAAAAAGTTTCGCCTTCCCATGCTGTGTTACACCCATTCAATTCTACCACGGCATCACAGGCCATCTTTTCTTTCAGTGCTTGCGTAAAAGACTCTCCTGTTTCCGTAAAGGAGACTGTCGCGTTTGAATTCCCATCCATTGGAGGAACGACAACAATCCCTGAATCGTCAAAAATTTCCATACCCCCAGGCGAACCATGCCCAACAAACTCTATGTTTGTAATACTACAAGGTGGCAACTCTCTAAGAATCCGTAGGAAATCGTCAACCGTTCCGTTAATTAACTGTTCGGATGAACCGTCTTGAGTTGTGATTCGAATGGTCGCTAAGCCTATGAAATCATATTCATTCTCCGGACTATTTCCGAATGTTGAATAGAGTGCTCCTTGTACAAACGCAATCGGGTCACGCCGTACCCATCTTCCGAGAATGGGATTATAGTGCCGATAGTTGTAATAAACAAGTCCGAGAGATGAGTCGCTTACTTCCGAGGAAAAACGGAAGGGATTGGCGGAAGTAAGGGGAAAAGAAGTGGAATCAACAGCGGAGATGAGTACGCCGAAAGGAGTATAATTATAATGGGCACGGAGGGTTCCATCGGTAGCGACAAGGTCGGTCACATTCTTGTTGCCATCGTGGAAATAGTAGGCATCAAGGCCAAAAGTTGACATTGTAAAGCGAAGCGGACGGGTAGCGATGGGTTCCGTGGGATCCCAAACGTAGGATTGGAAGAGGGTATTTTCGGTGCCCCGGAGTTGCTGGACGCAGAGGTAGTTGTCGTAGACGAAACGTTGGAGGGCCTCTCCCCCATCCTTCACCGTGCGCATTTCGACACGGCGACCGAGGCGGTCGAAGGCCATGGTGATGACGGTATCACTGGATTCCCACCGAACGGGGCGGTTCTCGGCATTGTAGGCAATCAACCACACGCCGGTCTCGGTCTTGATACGCGTCTGGTTGCCGTTATAATGATTGATTGTAGGCAAAATCATTGCGACAACATGACACTTGGCGTTATTGGTGGTGAAGACCGTTTTCCTCGGAAAGGGTCGTCAGAACAGTCTCCGCCGCCGCCTCAAGAAAATTCGTTTCCATATGCCAAAGGACACCGTGAAAAAAGAAAACCAAAAGGAAAAATGCCAGAATAAGTGGAAGCCATTTCATCATGTTACACCTCACCTGTCAGATTACCTCACTTATCTCGCCCGTTTTTAAGTCTCCTCGGAACGTCGTCATCGGGAACCCAAAGATGCGGAAAATCCGGATGGTTATCTCATCGTTCGCCTGTGTCACAAAGAAGAGGTAGGTCTGGGAAACAAAGAAAAAACGCTTTTTCCGACCATGGTCGGAGTTTTCCATCACCTTCTCGCGAATTAACCCGTAGTCGTAGCGCGACAGGCGAAGGACGCAGAACGTCTTTAGATGCAATACGGCAAGGCTGATTGCCACCCCCCACAAAATGTTCATTAATGAAACACGCTTCATTGTTCTTCTCCATTGATGTATGTCCGCGAAAGCCCCTCTCTCGGCAATTCGATGAGATCTTATAATATATTACCAATAAACAGACTGACGCTGTCCACATGCAAAGTCTTTTCTTCTGGTTCAATCTCAAGGGACATGAGTATTGCTTCGTTGGTAACGAACGAAGATGGGAGTTTTACGGTGCAATAGCCATTGTCAATCGTGCACACCTTGCTCATTTTAACCTCCCATCCTGAAACCAAAACAACAACAGTGATTGTGGCACGAACCGAATCATACCAACGTGTACGTTTATGACATAGGTCTAACGTGAGATCTTCCCCCGAAATGACACTATTCACCGGGAAAATCAGGTCACCCCGCTGTGAAACACTCTCCTTTTTCAGTTCAATCGTTTTATTGTTCCGCGTTAAATACATTGGCCATCCGATCATAACCGAAAAGCCCACACTATAAATAATAACCACTAGTAATATCGCCTTAAACACTTCTCTCATTTTTATGATTGCTAATGAACTGGGGTTGTCAAATGAGGAACCGATGGAGGGCCAAATCTAAAATCTGGCATGACAGTTCTGTGTTTTCGCTCTTCGTCTTGTTGTTCACGAAGTCGATAATACTCTTCCTTCGCCATATCAACAAAATCTTGACAATTATTCGATAACAAGTCATAAGGCTCCATATCTTTGGAAACATTCCTCACGGCTTCTCGCATCAACGCGTCATCATATCGAGTCCAAAACTCGCAACATTTTAAGTGCTCCTCCAAAGAATCTGGCTTAACACGTCCATCATCAAAAAAACCTTCATTGCTGGGTTCTTTTCCATCTTCAGTCACGCCGCCGCGCACGTCCACCCGGCGCACCACGCGCCCCAGGATGTCGTAGT
>OOCM01002194.1_pt1 | contig 13411 bp, 13 predicted proteins | sample 1671111 | NCBI WGS metagenome assembly OOCM01 (sample SAMN06348123, study PRJEB24527) | human gut metagenome | biome: human gut; feature: ankylosing spondylitis patient; material: feces | host: Homo sapiens | place: China | collected 2015-10 | reverse complement strand
CCATGCTTCCGATCTTCGGATTCCGCACGACTTCGGCCCCGCCGCTCTGACGCCACCCAACGAGACCGGCCCTGCCCCCGCACTCCCTTTTGCGTTGCAATCGAGGGGGTTCGGGGGAAATCATTTCCCCCGACGGGGCATGGGGCAGCGCCCCATATGCCTTCCCAAAATTCCCTTCCTTTCCTAACGGGGCCCGGGGCAGCGCCCCGCCTGCATTTCCTGCCTTTTCTGCCTTTCCCGCCTTCTCCGCTTTTTAAAACGCGGTCAGGGCGTAGAGGAAGAGATCCATGACGGAGGTGTAGCGGGTGAAGCCTTCGGGGATACGGAACATGGCGTCGGCGGCCTGTTCGGCAACGATGTTGACGAGGGCGGCGGTACCGCCGTGGGTTGCGCTGGTTTCCTCGGCTCTGGCGAACATGGGGAAGGGAGAGAATGCCTCGTTTTCCCATACTTCGAGGGTGAAGCGGTGCACGCTGCCCATGAATCCGGCTTCAAAGACGTTGCGGGTTTTCTGGACGGAGTAGCCCTGCCAGTTATCCTTGCCGATGGGAACACATTCCTTTTCCTGCAGGGTGATCATGCCCATGCTCTGGGGCATGACGGCGGCCGCGGCGCTTTTGACAATGCTGCGCCAGTCGCGGGGATCACCGGAAACGGGGATTTCAACATAGGCCTTGAGGCGCTGGGAAAGCACCCGCAGCATGTGCTCGCGCGAATCCACAAGAACGGTGAACTGTCCGGCGGTGCCTATGGTGAGATCCAGTCTGGCATTGGGGCCGGAAGACATGGCGGTACCGCAGGTTCTGCTGTTTCTGCCGTCCACTCTGACTTCGATATCGGAGCGGAAGTCGGCATAGGCGGCCGCAAGCGCGGAAGGCGCGGCGGCAAGCAGGAACAAACAGACGCCGAGAAGCAGCCGGACTGCACGTTGAAGAACGGACATGGTTACTCTCCGACTCCGGGCATGGAGATGGCGCCGTAGGACGAGCCTTCCATGAACACGGTCTGCATGTCGCTGACCACGTCGGGAAGACCGGAATAAATGTTATGCCCTATGAGCCGCCAGCGGTAGGCGCTGCCGGGGAACACGGGCCGGTACACGAAGCTGAAGGCGGAACCCGTTTCGTTTTCCCACGCGTCGCGGCTGTCTACGCGATGCTGTTCCTGCGCAAGGAAGGGGCATCCTTCGCAGAGTTCGCCGTCCACGGCCTGCATTTCGAGCACCAGGTATTCCAGGTTCTGGGAAGCGCCTTCCACGCTGCCCTGGAAGGTGATCGCGCCGTCGGCAGCGGCTTCCGCGCTCAGCGCGGCAAAAGAAAATTCATCAATGGAGTAATCCGGAACGGGATCACCCTTGCGGCCGCAGCCGGCAAGCATGAGCATCAGGCAGAGGCAGAGCGCCGTTACGCCCGCTCCCGAAAAAACTGCACACGGTTTCATAACATTCCTTATCATGGTTTTGCCGACATTCCGCCGCGTTCGTGCGGCGGCCGGTTGCTGTCTACCTGCCTGCAGGCGGCTCTTCGGGTCGACCTGCGGCCGAAGCCTTTTTCCTGCCCCCGCCTCTCTTCGGCCGGGGGCTGTCGGAAACGTGTTCTTCAGAAGAAAGAGATTCTTCGCCCGAGGGCACGGCGGCCTCCCCGCCGCTCCGGGAACGGACAGCGCTGCGGGATGATGCGCCCGCTTCGTCCTGATACGGCGTCATGCCGGGAAAATCCGCGGCGCGCTCCGGCGCATGTCCGGCAGAGCCGACGGAAGCATCGGCTCCGGCAGATCCCCCGTCTCCGGCGGTCGCATTCCCCTTCCGGGCGGCGCGGGACGGCGTTTTGCCCCAGAGCATTTTCCAGTCGCAGATGAGGCGCAGGGCGTCCATGGGCGTCATGGCGTCGGGATTCACGCTGCGCAGCGCCTCAAAGATGGGATGTTCCGGTTCCGGTTCCGGCTCCGGTTCCTTTTTCCGGACGGGCTCCGGTTCCGGAGCAGCGGCGGCGCGACCGGGCTTCGGCGCGGACACTTCCAGACCGGGCAGAATGGCGGCTTCGAGTTTGGCCACGCGGGCCTTGCCGCGGGCGGCCTCCAGCTGAGCGAGGATTTCCCGCGCTCTCTGCACCACGGAAGACGGCACCCCGGCGAGCCTCGCCACTTCGATGCCGTAACTGCGGTCTGCCGGGCCGGGAATGAGACGCCGCAGAAAAACGATGTCGCCGTTCCATTCCTTGACGGCGATGTTCATGTTGCACACGCCGGGCAGGGAACCCGCCAGCGCGGTAAGCTCATGATAGTGGGTGGCGAACAGGGTACGGATGCTGCCTCCGGCGCGGCGGGAAAGTTCCTCCACCACGGCCCAGGCCAGAGCCAGACCGTCGAAGGTGCTGGTGCCGCGCCCGATTTCATCCAGAATGACCAGACTGCGCTTGTCGGCCTGACGCAGAATACGGGCAGTTTCCATCATTTCCACCATGAAGGTGCTCTGCCCCTGCGCCAGATTGTCCGAAGCGCCCACGCGGGAGAAGATGCGGTCCACAAGGCCGAGACGCACCTCGGCCGCGGGCACGAAGGAGCCCATCTGCGCCATGAGGGCGATGATGGCCGTCTGCCGCAGCACCGTGGACTTGCCCGCCATGTTCGGACCGGTGATGAGCACCAGGTGCCGTCTGGCATCCATGACGAGATCGTTGGGAATGAACGACGCCCTGCCGGTAACGGCCTCCACCACCGGATGCCGGCCCTGCCGGATGGAAATTTCCTGCGACTCGTCGAGCACGGGTCTTGTCCAGCCGTTGCGATCCGCGCCTTCGGCCAGCGCCTGCCAGTAGTCTATCCAGGCCAGACGCGCGGCCATGTTCACGAGTCTGTCGCGGGCGTCGGCCACTCTCTCGCGCAGCTTCTGATACAGGGAATATTCCAGACTCTTGCGCTGCTCGGAGGCGGAAAGCATTTTGTCTTCCAGCTCGCGCAGGGCGGGCGTGGTGAAACGCTCGCTGTTGGCAAGGCTCTGCCGACGCTGGAAATAATCCGGAACGGCGGCCTGCTGGGCGCGGGAAAGTTCAAGATAGTAGCCGAACACATGATTGTAGCCCAGCTTGAGCTTGGGCATGCCGTTCTTTTCCTGCTCCTCGCGCAGAAGTTCCTGCAGACGGGCCTCGCCGTGTTCGGCAAGGTCGAGCAGCTCGTCCAGCTCCTTGCTGTATCCCTGACGGAACAGACCGCCGTCGGTGATCTGCTGGGGCAGCTCGTCGCGCAGGGCGCGGGTGAGCAGATCGGCGATGTCTTCCAGCATGTCCCACTTTCGCAGCAGGCGCTGAAGCGCGGCAGGCAGCGCTTCGCCGCGCCGCTCCTCCGCCGTGGAAAGCGAGCCGGGAGTCGCCAGCGTGAGCGATTCGAGCACCGCGGGCAGAGAGGAAAGGCTTTCCTTGAGCGCCGCCAGATCCCGTGGGGCGCAGCGGTTCAGCGACACGCGCGTGGACAGGCGCTCAATGTCGTACACGCCGTCCAGCGCCGCGCGCAGGCTCTTGCGCACATGACTGCGGAGCCTAAAGAACTCCACCACGTCCTGCGTTTCCACAATGGGCTCCAGCTTGCGCCACGGACAACGCATGCGCTCTTCCAGAAGACGTCCGCCCATGGGCGTGCGCGTATGATCCATGACGGCCCACAGCGTGCCTGCGCCGCGCTTGCCGTCCATGCGCTGGAAAATTTCGAGATTGCGCTCGGTCAGCTCGTCGAGAATGAGATAGCGTCCCCTGTCCAGAGGGCGGAACGCGCCGAGCTGCGCGGGATCCTGCTTCTGCATCTGCTCCAGATACGCAATGAGCGCGCCGCAGGCCTGCATGAGTTCCGGACTCTTGTCCAGTCCGAGGGCGGCGGCGTCCATGACCTTCTGGGCGGAAAGCACTCTCTCCTGCGCCTGGGAAAATTCAAAGTGACTGCGGAACGGCACACGCACCGTCTGCAGACCGGGCAGGGAGGAAAGCTGCGCGGGCATGTCCACTCTGTCGGGCACGAGAAGCTCGCGGGGAGACATCTTGAGCGCCCACTGACGAAGCTCCTCCTCGCGCGAGGACTGAATGCCCGTCCACGCGCCGGTGGAAACATCCAGCCACGCGAGACCGCCTGCCGAACGCGTTCCGTTCCAGTAGAGCGCCCCGAGATAGGTATGGGCCTTGGCTTCAAGATTGGCGTCTTCCAGCGCGGTGCCGCCGGTGGTCACGCGGGTGACGGCGCGCTTCACAAGCCCCTTGGCCTTTTTGGGATCCTCCATCTGATCGCAGAGCGCAATCTTGTAGCCCTTGCGCACCAGCACGCTGATGTAGTTTTCCGCCGCATGCCACGGCACGCCGCACATGGGCACGCCGCCCTCGTCGCGACTGCGGCTTGTCAGCGCAAGCTGAAGTTCGCGGGATGCAATTTCGGCATCTTCAAAGAAAAGCTCATAAAAATCGCCCATGCGATAGAAGAGCAGCGCATCCGGATATTCCTTCTTGATCTCCAGATACTGCCGATACATGGGCGTCAGCTTCGGTGCATTGTCGCTCATACGTTCTCAGCGGGATGTGCGCCGCACAGGCTCTGCCGACGGCTCTCCCCGCCGGACGGATCTTTGCGCGTGCGCCCCTTTCCGGCGGAAATCGCCGCCCGGAACAGGCGGCGGATCATGCGGATCGAACGCCGCCGGAAAGGCGTTCTCCGAAAAATAAGAAGGCGCACGGAACCGTTCGCTCCGTGCGCTTCTGCCGGAAAAAATGACTATTCAGCCGCGTTCTGCGCAGCGGCAGCTTCGGCGGCTTCGGCACGGGCCTCGGCGTCCTTGGCACGGGCTTCGGCTTCCTTGGTGGCGGCTTCGGCTTCCTTGGCACGAGCTTCGGCGGCTTCGGCGCGGGCTTCCGTTTCCTTGAGGGTGGCTTCCACCTTCTGCTTGGCGGCGGTCAGCTTGTCAAGCTGCTTCTGCAGGGAAGCCGCACGGCGACGGGCAGAAGAAGCGCGACCGGCCAGAGCCATTCTGTCCCACATGAGCATGAGAAGCACCACGGCCGCGCCGAGCGCAAAGCTGATCAGAAGCAGCGCATAGCGGGGAATGGGCGCGGAGCTCACGGCGGGAGCGAACATGGGATCGAACGTCAGCGTCACCGAATCGGAGAACGACGCCTGGTTCTGCACGAAGAGCATCATCACCAGGAAGAACAGCAAAACCAGAAGAAAAACTTTAATGTAGCGCATGACGTCTCCTTATTGCAGCAGCACACGCGAAAAAAAGGTTCAGGCAGAACAGCCCGCCAGCCGGACAAAGACAGGAGCCAGTCGGCGGCAGGTTTCCACAAGAGCTTCCGGAATGACCCTCACGTCGTCAAGCACGGCCATGAAGTTGGAATCCCCGCTCCAGCGGGGCACAACGTGCATGTGCATGTGCATGCCGATGCCGGCCCCGGCAGCCTCGCCAAGATTCAGCCCCACATTGATGCCCTGCGGATGACTCGTCTGCCGCAGAACACGGCAGGAAAGCTGCACCACACTCATCAGATCGGCCGCCTCTTCCGGTGTGAGATCCGTAATGTCGCTGACATGACGATACGGTATCACCATGAGATGCCCCGATGCGTAGGGGTAACGGTTCAGCATGACGAAAACGTGACTGCTGCGGTATACAATGAGACGTTCCTCATCCTCCGCCGTGCCTTCCGGCGCGCAGAGCACACATCCGTCATGACATTTCGGCCCCAGAATGTACTGCATTCTCCAGGGCGCCCAAAGATTTTTCATAGTGGTCATCTCCTCCCGGCACAGTACCACAGCGCAATGACACCGGCAAGAGGCATCAGCCGCCCCGCGCCCCGGCGAAAGGAAAAAAGACGCCGGAAAGGAAGAAATGCCTGAAGAGGAGTGGAAGCGCGGGAACATGGGAACGCTGAGGCGCGGGGCACGCAAAGGGAAAGAGGCGTGCGCGGGCACAGAAGCACAGAGGCTCCTTCTCCCCTCCCCTGAATCCCGCCGGGGAGGGCGAAGGGGGCGGGGGCGGCTGAAAATGATTCCCCGACAGGTCGGGCAAACCCCGGACACTCCCGGCTGCAACGCCGAAGGGAGCGCGGCGAGGCGAAACGAAGCGCTCCGCACGGCGTCGGGCAGGGCGGAATGCGCCCGGAGAAAAAACGGGGTGGACCTGCCCGGCGGCGGAACGCCCGGTCGAGAATCTGCACGTCGCGCAGGCACAGAAAATCCCGCCCTTCAGAGCCGCGCGGGCGCGCCGGACTGAAAGGCGGGACAAAGACGGTTTCCGGCTGAGCCGGATCGGAAAAGGCGGAAAGCCGCGTGCTCAGCCTGCCCTGCGGCAGGCTCTGCCCGCTCCCGCCCGCTTCCTTAGAAGCTCACGCGCAGACCGAGGGAGAACTGATGCATGCTCAGGGACTCGGCCTTCAGGGAGTAGCCGTTGTAGCCGGTTTCGCTGTCGCCGGTGAAGAGATAGCGATAACCGAGGTCGGCGGAGATGTAGGGCGTGAAGAAGTAGGAGCAGCCGAGCCCCACCTGACCGGCGAACTTCACGTCGGTATCGGAGGTGCCGTAGTGCTGGTCGCCGAAATCGGCGCTGCCGCGCGTATTGGCAAACACCAGACCGACGCCCGCGCCGACATAGGGAGTGAAGTCCATGAAGTTGGTGATGTCCCAGTAGCCGTTGACCATGAGGGTCTGGAGTCTGGACTTGGCTTCACCGAAATCCACGTTCTTGTCCACACGGCTGTTGTAGCCGTATTCGAGTTCGGCACGCAGGGGCAGGCCGTAAAGCACGCTCATATCATAGCCGCCGGCAACGGAAAAGCCGGCGATGCCGCGGGTGCTGTCCTTGGAATCATTGCCGAAGGGAGAGGTCATGCTCCAGTCGGTATTCTGGAAGCCGGCCACGAATTTGGGAGCCACATAGAAACCGGTATCTCCGGCCTGCGCGGCGCAGGGCAGCGCCATAAGCAGCGCAAGAACAGCGGCAAGACAAAACTTCTTCATGAAATTCTCCTTTCATGTCATGTAAGGGCGGAAATTTCCGCCGGAATATGTCTTTGGGATAGAAAACCGCGGCGGTTAAGTCAACCAAGGCCCCAAAGCCGGACCTTTCCCGGAGCCGGAACGCCCTTCCGGCCTCAGTCCGCGGCCTGCGCGGCTTTCCGGCGCTTTTCTTCCATCCGACGCACTTCCCGTGTCACGAAGCATCCTGCGTCAGTCCGCCTTCCGCGCCTGTTCCGGCCCCGACGCCTCGCCGCGCCCCTGCGGCGCATTCCGTCCGAAGATTGCCGGCGCGCCCGCTCTTTGAGCCTTTTGCCCCGCCCTTCCCCATGACCGCACCGAAGGCGGTCCGCGCCCCGCTCCGCAGGCAGCTCTCCCGCAGAGGTTCCGCGCGCCTTCCCGGTCATCGGAAGAGCCGATGCCCCGGGCAGCGCAAAGGCAAAGGCCGCCCCTCCCCGCCTCTTCCCCCGCGCTTTCCGAAGGGCCGCCCGCTCCCCCTCTCCTCCCTCTCCCGTCAGTGATCCGCCGCCCCCGAAGCCTCCTCCGAAGCCGACGCACGCGGCCGCGCATTCCGAAAGGCATGGACCTCCGCCTCCAGCGCGTCCACACGTCCGAGCAGACCGGGCAGACAGCGCTTCAGGTCGGGATGCCGCGTTGCCAGCGCGCAGTAGCGGGCGCGGCGCAAATGACAGATGGCCACGGCCGTTCTTCGATCGTTGCAGCGTCGGAGCGCCGCACGCAGTCCCTCGTTCCAGGCCGCCCCGTCAGGCACGCCCAGCGCCTGCCTTGCCAGCGACTCGGCACAGGAGGCGCTCATGCCCACGGCGGTGTCGTACAACACGAGCGCGCAGCGGGCGGGAGCGCTTTCCAGCGCCCGGCTGGCGCCGAAGGCACGGCTCACCCGCAGAGCCGCACGGGAAGGTGTGAGCGCGGAAACGTCCACGCCGTCGGCATCGTCGCCCACGTCGAGACCGCTGCTGCGAAGGCGCGACAGGTTCAGCCCCATGCGCGTGAAGGCAGGCCCGCCCGCGCTTCCCTTCTCCCAGCGGGAACTGAAACGATGCGCCTTTCTGTACTGTTCGTCCTTCATAACTCTGCTCCTTGCATAAAGGTTTTTCTGTCGGGGCGATTTTCCCCTGCCGTCCGCAGCCTTTCCGCGCGGCATCTTCGTTCCGTTCCGTCCCGCTCCGCTTCACCACGCTGCAGACGCTTCCTCATTCAGCTCAGATGCCTCATCCCCCCACCTCCTGCCGTCGCGCTTTCCGTTGCTCCAGCGCCTGCCGAGCCTCGCCCGGCTTTGCCTGTCGCGCCGGTATGCTTCCCGATTCTCCCCCCAACGCCGCCCTCGTGCTCCGTCTTCGCCGCGCCTCCATCCGCCGTTGCCGGGAAGCAGGCATAAGTGGGGAGAAAGATGTACGGTGGTGGGGGGGGAGGCGTATGCCGGTGGGAGCCGAAAGAAAGGTCGGCCGTCCTCACCCCGTCCCCCCCCGCTCCGGCCTGCCGCAGACGCGTCATCCTCCTGCGTACCTGCCCCCTCTTCCCGTCGCTCCCGCCCCCTCGCCCCCCCCGTCGCGGGCCGGGCGCGCAGGGAAAACGTGTTTCTCCTCTCCGGTCAAAGCTTCCGTCTTGACCGGAAAAAACGATATGTTTACCGTGGAACCGTTCCGGCAGTCCGGCCGCCGGAGCCGCCCTTCCGCGGGCAGAAGCGCCTTTCGGGCACGGACTTTGCCGGACGCATTCCTTAGAAGAAGGCAGGAAACCATGCGACATCTTCCCAGGTTCCTTGCGGCCACCGTACTGGCGGCGCTGGCTCTTTCCGCCGGCTGCTCCTGGATCGGAGAAACCGCCGGACGCGCCAAGGCCGGTGTGGAAAACGCCATCAGCGACACGAAATCCGGCTACCACAAAGGCTACGCCGAGGGAAAAAGCTGACGCGCCGCCCCCGCTGCAGCGGATGCCGCGCCGGATTCCGCGCCGAAAAGCGCAGGCTCCGAGGCGGAGGCGCTCCCGCGCCCGGCCCCGCTCCCGGATGCAGACAGCGCAGACACGCGCTTCTCCCAAGCTCCGCTCTCCGGCACGTTGCCCTCCGGCACATGGCTCTCCCGAACGCCGCCGGAGGCAAACGCCTCGCCGCCGCCTGAGCCGGACGGGCGTCTTTTTCCCGCGCTTCTTCCGGCCGGAGCGCCGACAGACACAGAGCGCGCCCTTCGTTCCGGCACGCCGCCGCTGGCCGAACCCGTTCTTTCCGGGAAAAACGGCATGTCCATGCCTGCGGGCAGCGCATCGAGCAGCGCATTGCTCCAGATGTCCCCGTCTTCCAGCAGAGGCAGCGTCCACGGATCCGCCATCACGACTTCCGCCTCCTTCTGCGCCCGCGCCTCGGCCCGGGCCTCGCGCCGCGCCGCATTCTGACCGGATCTGCGGCAGCGCTCGCTGCAGAACAAGCGGCGCACATTGGCGGTTTCAAACATTCTGCCGCACGGCTCATACGCACATTTTCTCAGCATGATCCCTCCCCCGGAGACCTTGCAGCCTCCGGCATTTTCGTTTCCGGCGCTCCGTACCGCAAAGCGCCGCCCTTTCCGTCCTCGTCACGGCGCCGAACCGCTCCATCCCGGCCCGAACGCCCGGCCTCTCCTCTCTGTTTCCCTGCCTTGCTCCCCCCTGCCGCCCTGCGTCTTTCCCGGCATCTCTACCCGGCGTCTTCGCCCGGCCCGGACTGCGGCAGCATGCCCAGCCGCTCCCGCGCTCCCGTGAGCGCCCGCTGAAGCATGGGCGCATCCAGTCGACGCGGACCGCCTTCCAGCCGCGCCACCGCCGCCGCGCCTTCCAAAAGCGTTTCCTCCCGGCCGCAGCACTCCCGCCACGCCGCACAGAATTCCCGCTTCTTCCAGCCGAGTTCCTCCTCCTTCCAGCGGCACGCCAGCGGCCAGCCCCCCATCTGACGCACCACGAACGCCGTGGTCGGATGCAGCTCCGGCTCCCGCCACGAGCCGCAGCGCCGGATTTCCTCCAAGAGCCTTCCCCATTCGGCCTCCGCCCGGAGCGCCGTGTTCTTCTCCCCACGCACCTCGCCCGTGCGCGCATCAAGCTCCCGCTGTATCAGCGCAAACGGCGGCATGGCTCCAAAACGCACCGCCTCGTTGCCGTATCGCCGCACCACCGCAAGCACCGCATGCCGGCAGTCCTCCACGCTGTAGGGCGCAAGCAGCATCAGCCAGAGCGTGGTGCTGTCCTCGTCCACCTCCGCGCTGTAGTTCGATGCCAGCAGCCGTATCAGCTGCGCCTTCCTTTCTCCGTCCGTTGCGTTCACGCGCCTTCCCTCCGGAATATCGCCGCGCCTTCAAACCGTTCCACCGCGCGGCGTATCGCCTGCTCATTGCGTTCCTCACGCCCGCGCAGTCCCGACGGCCGGGGCATGAGCCGACGCTTCGCCTCCCATGTGCGCCGCCCGCCAGTCCCGCATGGGCGAACTGCCCACCTTCCATCCCTTCGAGGCATAAAAGTTCACGAACTCCGCCGCCGATACGTCGTTACCGCGCAGCTCGCAGTAGGCCCGAACCTCTTCTTCCGACGGCGCACGAAAGCCCGCTCTTATTCCTTCCTCTTTCTCTTCCCCTTCCGCTTCCTCTTTAACGCACCCTTCCCCGACCCTCCGGACAGGCGTCCGGACCGTCTCCCCACCCTCCGCCGACCCTGCCGATACCCCGGCCCCCGCCGAGCCCCCCGGCGTTCCCGGAGCCGCAGCCCCTCTCAGCACGTCGGGATTCCCCGAGGCTCCCGCCCCCCGCGGCGTCCGCTCCCGCGTGCCGAACAGTTCCGGATACCGTCTCTCGGCCGCGGCCCGTATCTTCGACGACGAAAGACGCAGAAGCAGCGACCGCAGCGACTGCACCAGCCGCGGCGACGTGGACGCCTGATGCTTCACGAAATTCACCACCCAGATCACGGAACCGTCCCGCACCAGCTTGCCCGCCTTCTCGGCCTCGGCCAGAAGACGTTCCACCTCGTCCTGCGCAAGTCCCGTCTCGTACGCCATGCGCCGGGACGATACCTCCAGCACGCCGAGATTGTTCGTGTACGGCCCGGTGATGAGGTACAGATACAGAAGCCGTCCCTGCGGCCCCAGCTCCTCCACGTACGGATCGTTCCAGAACGTCATGCGCAATGTCCGGTATTCTGCCATGTTCTCTCCTGCGTGTTCTTCCGCCTGTCTGCCGGGCGCTTTTTCTGCGAAGGCACGAAAAAACCGGGCTGAAGGCTGCTCTTCCTGCCTGTTCCGAGTCCCTCGGCCGGATTTCCGGCAGCTCGCGCCTTCTTCCTGCGAAAACGCGCGTTCCTTTTCCTCTTCCCCTTCCGCTTCCTCACTCCGACTGACCCTGCGCTCTCCGGCGTCAGGCTCCTTCCTGCGGCAGAAGGTTCGCCGGAGCGCCTTCCTCCGGAAAACGCTTCGGAGGGATAAGACAAAACCGAGCCCGACCTGCGCTTCCCCGTGCCTGAGAGCTTCAAGGGAAAAACGCCCCGCCCCCTGCCGAAAAGTCCGGGGCTTCCCCGGGAACCAGGGGCTGCCGCCTGCCTGTTCCGCATTCCCGACATCGCTCCCCGCGCTTCGGCCTTTCCGTTCCGACGTCCAGCCTTCCGAACATGCTCCGGCGGCGGAGTCGAAGCGGCGGCATCCGGAGCAGGCAGCGCGGAAAAACTTCCGACCATGCCGAGATTTCGATTTCCGCCCGTTTTTTCCGGGCGTCAGGCTCTGTTTTTGTTTTATCTACAAATGCAGATGAATGTAAAGTAAAAATTTATACAAAAGCATAATTTTGCAAAAGCAAAAAACTTCGCTATGGTAGACGCATGAAACTCGTCGAGTCAGCTCTCAGCATTCTGGAAGAAGCGGTTGCCCGGGATTTCAACGGCAACCTGCGGGAAGCCGCGCGCTATTTCGAGATTCCCTACCAGACCATCTACGCCTGGCTCAAATCCAGAACCCGCGTGCCCTCCCTGCGATCCATGGAACCGGTGCTGGAAAAGCTCGGCGTGGCCTTCACCACCCCCGAACGCGAAGCCGGCAGACCCGTCTGCTTCGTCGATGCCGAAGTCGTTCCCGCCGGAAAGAACATCCGTCCGCCGGAAGCCCAGGACTACTGGGCCGCCCCCCTCGTGGGCGAAGTGGGCGCAGGCCCCGGCTACATTCCCGAAGACAAGGTCGAAAGCTGGTTTCTGGTCTACAAGTACCAGCCCGCCGTCATGCGTCGGCACAATCTGCTCGCCGTGCAGATCGGTCCCACGTCCACATCCATGGAACCCGTGCTGCATCCCGGCGACATCGTCCTCGTAGACAGGGACGACAGAAACGTGCTCACCCCCGGCCGCATGATGCTGGTGCTTGATCCGCAGGACGGCTCGGGCATGATCAAGCGCGTCTCCGTGGAAGACAAGCACAACGGCGACTATCAGATCACCTATTATTCCGACAACGCCGCCGACAATCCTCCCCGCGTGCTCAGCCTCATGGACGACTTCGACGGCGACTGGCAGAAATGCATCGTGGGCCGTGTCATCTGGTCATGGTCGGATGTCAGCCGAAAATAATGCGCCCGTCGACAACGACGCGCTGAGGCGCTGAAGACCGCCCCCTCCCCCCGAAGCAAGAATTTCGCCCAGAAAAAGGCTTCATGTGCAGGCGCAACTCCGCCCGCAAGAAGAGCAGATTCCGCAGAAGGGTCGCGGATTCCGCTCTCCCGCACGGCGCGCCTTTTCGCCTTTCCCCGAGCGACGGAGCGTGCACATGGTACGCTTCGGCTCGAGCGCGCCCCTCGCCCCTGTGCTCCGCGTTCCGCTCCTCCTCTCGCGCCTTGCCGACACCTCCCCCAACTCATCGCCGTGTACCTCGCGTGCCCTTGCGCCAACGTTTCCACGTCCGGCGCTCCCGCGGCGTTGCGCTGCCGCTTTCCGGCAAGGCAACCAGAGCCGTAAGGCATCCGCGCCTTTCCATTGCGTTGCCCGAACGGCTCTCTTCTGCCTGTGCCGCGGACCTCCACCGCCCGGCCCATAACTTTGTCGGGAAATGGCTCCGCAACGGATGCCGCAAGGCTGATTGCGCCCTTCTCCCCGTTCGTCGCTTCCATCCAAGAAAAACCCTGTCCGCGCTCGTCCGCGCGACCAGAACCTTCCCGATCTCTCTTTCTCCCAGAGACGCAGGGAACGCTCCCCTGCCGATTCAACGCGGAAAAATCCCCATTCCCGAAATGACCGTCTGTCGAAACTCCGTGCTCACGGAATGAAAAGACATGGTCAGCACGCGGCGTTCCACTCCAGCCCTTCCCCGTCCAAACCGACCGCCCCTTTCCGGCCGTATCTCGCCCCTCCGTTCTTTCCGGCCCGCTCCATGTCCGCCCCGTTTCTGAGGCACTGCCTCGCGCTCTCC
>OOCM01002191.1_pt1 | contig 13433 bp, 9 predicted proteins | sample 1671111 | NCBI WGS metagenome assembly OOCM01 (sample SAMN06348123, study PRJEB24527) | human gut metagenome | biome: human gut; feature: ankylosing spondylitis patient; material: feces | host: Homo sapiens | place: China | collected 2015-10 | reverse complement strand
CAGTTCCGTCTGCATTTAAGTTGTTCTCTAAGAATGCGATCAACATTCTTGGCGGTGCAACAACTGTGTTGTTAAGTGTATGTGCAAAATATTTTTCCTTTCCGTTTTTGATACGGATTTTTAATCTTCTTGCCTGTGCATCTCCTAAATTAGAGCAGCTTCCGACTTCAAAATATTTCTTCTGTCTTGGCGACCATGCCTCTACGTCACAGGATTTTACTTTTAAGTCTGCCAAATCACCGGAGCAGCACTCTAAGGTACGGACCGGAATGTCAAGGCTGCGGAATAGATCTACCGTATTCTGCCACAGCTTGTCATACCACAATTTGGATTCTTCCGGCTCACATACTACGATCATCTCCTGTTTTTCAAACTGATGGATACGGTATACGCCACGTTCCTCGATTCCATGTGCTCCTTTTTCTTTTCTGAAGCATGGAGAATAACTGGTCAATGTATATGGAAGTTTTTCTTTTTCATTAATGGTATCAATGAATTTTCCGATCATGGAATGTTCACTGGTACCAATCAGATAGAGATCCTCGCCCTCGATCTTGTACATCATGGCATCCATTTCGTCAAAACTCATAACTCCGGTTACCACATTGCTGCGGATCATAAATGGCGGTACACAGTATGTGAATCCGCGGTCGATCATAAAATCTCTCGCATAGGAAATCACTGCGGAATGAAGTCTTGCAATGTCACCCATCAGATAGTAAAAACCGTTGCCCGCTACTTTTCCTGCTGCATCTAAGTCAATGCCGTCAAAACGCTCCATAATCTCTGTATGATATGGGATTTCAAAATCCGGTACGACCGGCTCACCAAATTTTTCGATTTCTACGTTACAGGAATCATCCTTTCCAATCGGTACGGATGGATCAATGATGTTCGGAATCGTCATCATGATCTTTGTAATCTTTCCCTGTAATTCTTTTTCCTTTTCTTCTAATTCAGAAAGACGGGCAGCATCTTTTTCTACCTGTGCTTTGAGCTCCATGGCTTCATCCTTTTTACCCTGGCCCATTAAAGCACCGATCTGCTTAGAAATCTTGTTGCGGTTTGCACGCAGATCATCCGCTTCCTGCTGGGTTGCTCTTGCCTTTGCATCTAACTCAATCACTTCATCCACTAATGGAAGTTTCTGCTGCTGAAACTTATTTTCGATATTTTTCTTTACAATATCCGGGTTCTCTCTTAAAAATTTTAAATCTAACATATAAATCCTCCTATAAAAAAATCAAGAACTAAGGGTTGCATTTTCGCCCAAAAGTTTTTTCTATAGAAAACATTTCCTATAGAAAAACCAAAAAACCTCCGTCCCTCTTTGCACTCTGACGTGCTACAGGGACGAAGGTATACTCCGCGTTGCCACCCGGTTTGTCAGATCTTTTTCGAATACTAAATTCATGGACCTGACCTCTCATCGACAGGATAAGGGACTGTCACCCCGCAGTTCTCACTGCCGACTGAGAAAGTGGAAAGACTGCTCCAATCTCCGGTTCTCACCAACCACCGACTCTCTGAACACCTTTGCAATCGTAGCTTCCGTTAACGCCTGGTACTTATTCTTTGCACATTATAACGCGATTATGTCCTGTGTGCAAGTAATTTTTCATATCATATGCCTATTCATGACGCAGGGCATCGATCGGATTGAGGTTTGCTGCTTTATAAGATGGCAGCATTCCAAAGATAATTCCGATCAGCATGGAAAATACGACCGCTCCGACTGCTGCCGGAATACTGATCGCTACCGGCATATCACTTACTTTCGAAATGACCTGTGCCAGTATGATCCCGATGATCACGCCAAAAATTCCACCCAGACTGGTCAGCACTGCGGACTCTGTTAAAAACTGTCCCAAAATAATGCCTTTTCTTGCTCCGAGTGCTTTTTTCAGACCGATCTCACTGGTTCTCTCGGTTACGGATACCAGCATGATATTCATAACGCCGATACCACCTACTAAAAGGGAAATTCCGGCGATCCAGATCAACATGGAGTTTGTGGAATCACTCAGCTCCTGAATCTCTTTCGCCTGCTCTAATAAATCCTCTGCCTTATATTTCATCGTATCATCGGACACGCTCAGATTCTCATTTAATAAATCTGCGGTCTTTTTGCCTACACGTGTCATGTCATCGGTACTCTTTACACGCAAAATTACATTTTCCGGCTCATCATATTGATAGATGATCGGCCACGTTACTTTTGGCACATAGACTGCACCGCTCGACTCCTGCATATAAGTATAATAATCCTCTACGGAATTGATGACCGGCTCAAAGGTCTTGCTTTTCGTCACAATACCGACAACCACATATGGCTCTCCTTTGATCTCGATCGTTTTTCCGACTGCTGACTCTCCCTGAAACAATGTCTGCTCGGAATCCGAATCTAAGAGTGCCACTTTTCTCTGTTTTTTATAATCCTCTTTGTCAAAACCTCTGCCTTCCCGCAGGATAAAATCACAGGTATCCAGATAGTTCTGCTCGATACCATAGAGATATCCTCCTGCTAAGGAAACATTTTTATAAAAAATATTGTCATAGTCCTGTCTTTTGTAAAATGCAGATACATCCTCTACCTTATCGGTATCCTTGATGCTGTCTAACATCTCCTCTGAAATCGCAGGGACTCCATCCGGAACGCCTGCAGACATATCGTATTCCCAGTCGCCCTGATACAGGCTGACCGTGACCGTATTGTCTCCCGAGCCGATCAGATTCTCTTTGATCTGTTCGTTTGTTCCTTTAATTGTAGATACAATAGCTATGATTGCCGCAATTCCGATAATGATTCCCAGCATCGTCAGAAAGGAACGCATCTTATGGGACCAGATTCCCTGAAACGATAATCTTATATTTTCTATCATTCTTCCTTCCTCCTAATATGCCAATTCATCTGTCTCGCGGACTCTCACGCCCTCTTTGACATTTTTACCATATGGAAATGCAATGTATTCACTTCCGTCTAAGCCCGATAAAATCTCCACTGCCTGACCGTAGTAAGTCTTTCCGGTCTTTACTTTCTGCTTTTTCAATCTTCCGTTCTTATCTTCTTTCATCACATACGATGTACCGTCTACGGTACGCACATATGCTTTTTCGATGCACAGTACGGAACTTCCTGAATTTGCATCCTGGCTGATATTTAAATCTACACCTTCTCCATTATGCAGCCCCTTGCTGTCTTTTACCAAGGCTTTATAAGTATAATAAGATGCATTTGGATTACCATCGCCCATGTAGTTGCTGCCATCTACCGGTGTAGTGGAAATCTCCGTGATCTCTCCTTCATAGGTCTTGCCGCTCTCCCAGGAACTGATCTGAACCTTCTGACCTGTCTGGATTTCTCCTAGCATCAACTCGCTCAGTGTTCCGGTCACATAGAGGCTGTCCTGTCCTCTTACTTCTAAGAACGGAGAACCGTCATTTGGCGGATCACTCGGATCACATGCTGTGTCTACGGTTCCATTGACACTGGCTTTTAATATGCCGTCTCCTGATACTTTTTTTGCTTCCTCTAACTCTAAGGCTGCTTTTCGCTTTGTAATATCCAGTTCACGGATCTCCTTTTCTTTTTCACGGATCTTTTCTGCAAGTTCTGATGCGGTATATCCCATACTGCTTTCATCATCACCACTATCACTCTCATCATCCGCACTGTCATCCGTGGTATCCGGTTCTGTGGTATCTTCATCCGTTACTTCCTGTCGGCTTGCAACAGACCACTGGGATTCCGCATCGTATTCTTCTTTTATACTGCTTCCGTTTACCAGCCATGCATTCAGGACATCTCCATCCTTCTTGTTATCCTCATGGATTTCAAAGACTGCCGTATAGGAATGTTTTTTCAGGTAATTCAGATATTCTCCGGTTACATACGCTTTCTCTGTACATAAAAAACGGTATGGTTTCTCCTGTGTTCCTTTTCCTTCGTAGGACTTCGCGGATTTTCCGATGATGTTATAGGCATCTCCGTCTTTTTCCGGAACTTCCGGTTTTGGTGCCGGCTCTTCCGGTTCGTCCGGTACGGTTGGTGTCTCTGCCACCGGAGTCATGTTTTTCAGTTTTTCTAACTCACGCTGTGCGATCACCAGATCATTTTCAGCATTTTCCACATCCAAGGTCTTCATATCGACATTGAGATTTGCTTCTTCCATATCATACCGCATCAGTGGATCGCCTTCTTTGACCTTATCGCCTTCTTTGACATAGACCTCCGCCACTTTATCACTGTCTTCAAGATAGATCACCTGTGACTTATCATCTGTAACCGTTCCACTGCTGTAGGACTCTCCGTTACCATATCCGCCACCCATATCCATTACAGATACCGGATAAACATCCACCTTTGTCTTTTTATCCTTTTGCTTTTTGAAGGCAAAAATTCCGCCACCTACAGCTCCTGCTGCCAGAACAATGACCAGGACAAGAATTACGACTTTCTTTTTATTCATCCTTCTCTTCCTCCTTTTCCTCGGTCAGTTCTCCGTCTATGATGTGAACTACCCGTTTTGCACGGTGTGCAACCTTTGCATCGTGAGTGATCATTACGATCGTTACGCCTTCTTCATTTAATTTTTCAAACAGTTCCATGATCTGCTGTCCCGATTTTGAATCCAATGCTCCGGTCGGTTCATCTGCAAGCAGGATCTTCGGCTCGTTTACTACAGCTCTTGCGATGGCAACTCTCTGTTTCTGACCACCGGATAACTGGTTCGGGCGAAACTCTGCACGGTCTGCTAAACCCACACGCTCTAATGCTACAAATGCCCGCTCCTTTCGTTCCTTTGGTTTTACGCCTGCATAGCTTAAAGGCAGTGCAACATTATCTAAAGCAGTTGCCCTCGGCAGTAACTGGAAGTTCTGAAATACGAATCCTATGCTTTTAGAACGCACTGCTGCAAGTTCCCTGTCTTTATAGGATAAAATATTTTCGCCTGAAAATTCATAGACTCCGGAAGTAGGCTGATCTAAACATCCGATGATATTCATCAGAGTGGTCTTTCCGGAACCGGACGGTCCCATGATCGCCACATATTCACCCTCTTCTACCTGTAAGCAGACGTCCTTTAATACTGGGACCACCAGCTTATCCTGCTGATAATCTTTGTAAATATGTTCCAAGTTCAATATCATGGATTTTTACTCCTCTCCACTCGTCTCATTCTCATCGACCGGCTGTTCTGCATCCTGTGCTGCACCGTCTTCTTCCGTTGTCGTTTCCTCCGTCGGCTCCGCTTCGACCCCATCAACCGGCTGTCCCGTACCACTCATTGGTTCGACCGCATCATCTGCCGGCTCTGCACTGTCCTCTGTGTACGGTTCTGTACTGTCCTGCTGATCCTTATATAAAGGTGCATCATAATCTACTTCGCTCTCATTCTTAACTGCTTCTACACCTTCATACAAGCCATCCATCGGCCATGCGATATAGTCATCTTTTTTCAGACCGGATTTGATCTTGTACTCGCCAAGTTCTTCGTCATATTTTCCAAGCTCAACCTTACGTTTTTCCAGCTTGCCCTTTCCGTTATCAGCCCAGACATAGGCTTCCTTTTTTTCTTTTACGATATAGGATTCCATAAGCCAGATACCTTTTTTCTTCTGTCCCTGTCCCAGATCTGCTTCCGCAAACACATGCTGTCCTAACATCATTCCATCTGAATTTTCTAAATTAATATAGAACGGATATTTTGAAGAGGTTGTGGTATCGGAAGAATCACTGCTGTCCGTGTACTGGTCACCGTTTGACTGCGGCGATTCCATATCAATTCCTGAAATTGTACCGTTCCAGGTCTGATCTTCATCTACTCTGGAGTGGATCAGCATCTGCTCTCCCTCGGATATCTCAGACATGTTCTGCTCATTGATCATACATTTTACCCGATAGGAACCGGTCGCAAGGATGGTCATAAATGCATCGTCAGAAGAACCGTCATCGGAACCACCGTTACTGTTGTTGACCGCCTTTACGACACCTGCCATTTTGCTCGTTACCACGGCATCTCCAAGAGATCGTTTCATTTTATCAATTTCAAGCTGTTTGCTCTTTCGGTTGTACTCAGACTGTTTTAAATCATTCTGCACACTCTGAATCTGCGTCGTATAGTCGAACTTTGCTTCCTCCGGTGCCGCATCTCTTTCTGCACTTAAGGTTGCAATCTGGCTGTTGTAATCGTTAATCTCGTTTGTGATACTCTCTAATTCGAGATTTGCCTGCTCGATCTGTGAATTTGTCTCGTCCATATCATAGGAAAAGAGCTGATCTCCTTCCTTGACCTCATCTCCGACTTTGACAAATACCTCTTTGACCTTTTTATCGCCATCCAGTTTGATCTTCCAGCTGTCCTGTGCCTCTACCACACCGGAAAAACGGTTCGTTGTCCCCGCATCATTGTCGCAGATTGTCTTGACTTTTTCCACATACACTTTATCTTTCGCTTTTTTTCCGCCGCCTTTTGCCAATACGATACTTAGAACGACTGCCGCTACGGCAACCACGGCGATCACAACACCGATAATAATTTTTTTCTTCTTATCCATTCTAGCCTCCTGAATACTCTGATTTTTTATCATGTCATAATTTAAAATGAGCACAAAAATCAATTTGTGCTCATTATAGCATGTCTTTTTTGTATTTTCTCGATTTTATAAAATTCTTAAGAATTATTTTAACGGATATTTGTCAGTCAGTTTTTTCACAATGGCTTTGACCTCTTCTGCGGAGTCCTCACCATTTTTGATCATCAGTGCAATTGCCTCTGCAATGTCATCCATATCCTCTGTTTTCATGCCACGGGAGGTTACGGATGCTGTTCCTAAACGGATACCGCTTGTTACAAATGGAGACTTCGGATCATTTGGGATCGTATTTTTATTACATGTAATATTTACGGAATCTAATAATTTCTCCACTGCCTTTCCTGTCAGGTCATAGTTCGTTAAATCGACTAACATCAGATGGTTGTCTGTTCCTCCGGAAACGATCTTGATATCTCTGTCTATCAGACCTTTGCAGAGCGCCTGTGCATTGTCGATGATTCCCTGCTGATATGCCTTGAACTCCGGCTGTAATGCTTCTTTAAAACATACTGCTTTTGCTGCGATCACATGCATTAGAGGACCACCCTGGGTTCCCGGGAAGATCGCTTTGTTAAAGTTGAACTTCTCATTGGACTCTGCACTTGCTAAGATCATACCGCCTCTTGGTCCGCGCAGTGTCTTATGTGTGGTCGTGGTTACTACGTCTGCATATGGGATCGGGCTTGGATGCAGTCCTGCTGCTACTAAACCTGCAATATGTGCCATATCTACCATCAGATATGCGCCGCATGCATCTGCGATCTCTCTGAATTTCTTAAAATCAATGACTCTTGCATAAGCACTTGCACCTGCAATGATCAGCTTCGGCTTGCACTCCATTGCAATTTCCATGACTCTATCATAATCAATGACACCTTCATCGTTTACTCCATAAGGTACAATATTGAAGTATTTTCCGGAAAAATTCACCGGACTTCCGTGTGTCAGGTGACCGCCATGGTCTAAGTTCATTCCCATAACCGTATCGCCAGGTGTCAGCATTGCAAACTGTACTGCCATATTTGCCTGTGCTCCTGAATGTGGCTGTACATTGACATATTCACAGCCAAACAGCTCTTTTGCACGTTCAATTGCAAGATTTTCTACAATATCCACACATTCACATCCGCCATAATATCTTTTTCCCGGATATCCTTCTGCGTATTTATTGGTTAAAATACTTCCCATTGCCTCCATCACTGCCGGACTTACCCAGTTCTCGGATGCGATCAGTTCAATATGACTGTTCTGTCTCTCCATTTCTGCTGTAATAGCATCTGCTACCTCACGGTCTACTGCCTGTACTTCCTGAAGTAAATTCATTCGTTTATCCTCCATCATTGATTTGTCTTGTTTTGGCTTTAACTATTCATCATTATAAAGTACCACAAAATGTTTTGCAATACAAAAATCACCGGGATTCGATCAAGAAATACCAGCTTCCGCCTAAGGCCGCCACTAAGAATAATGTTCGCTCTGAGATCCTCCACTGATGTTCCCCGGCTCTTTTTTTATCCAGTCCCATCAGTGCAAATCCCAAAGTATTCATCACTGCCAGATACCACCACATATTATTCTTTCTTCATACCTTTCGTACGCAACAGATACCAGATCTCACTCGCAAGACAAATAGAAGAATAAGTACCTGCTAAAAGTCCTACCATCAATGGCAGTGCAAACTCACGGATAGAGGTTACACCCATAATATAAAGAACTAATACCATAACAAAGGTTGTAATGGAAGTATTCACACTTCTTGACATGGTCTGTGCAATACTCTTGTTGACGATCTCTTTATATGCTGCCTTTGTCTGTGCATGATGTTTTTTCAATGCATCACGGATACGGTCAAAGATAACGATCGTATTATTGATCGAGTAACCGATAATCGTTAACATACATGCAATAAAGGTATTTCCTACGGAAATCCATGCTAACACATAACAGATAAATACCATGATAACATCGTGGCTCAGTGCAATTACCGCACTTCCCGCAAAACGTACATCCTTGAACCGGAACCAGATATAGAGCAGCATACAGATCGTTGCGATCACAACTGCTACGATCGCATCGGTCTTCATCTCATTGCTGACGGTGGAACTGATACTTTCGGATGTAATATCTTTTTTATCCACGCCAAAATTCTTGGTCATGGTCTTTTCTAACTTTGTTCTCTCTTCCAGTGACAACGTACGGGTCTTGATGATGATCTGCTTGGTACCCTCGACTGCCTGTGCCTGTACGTTACCGTCGCCTGTAATTTTTTCTACTAGAGGAACGATCTCTTTATCAATCTCTTTGATGGAATACTGTTTATCCATCACAACTGCGGTAGACGTTCCACCCTTAAACTCCAGACTGTAATTTAAAATGGTTCCATCACTTGATTTGTGCATGCCTACTCCTACACAGCCACACACGATGATCGCACAGGAGATTGCAATAAAGATTCCTGTCTTTCCGACAAAATCAAATGGCTTACGCTCTTTTGCCTTACCATAGAATTTCGCATCACGGACACCGATCGCATAAACTGCATGCATCAGCACCTTCGTAACTACCATACAGGTAAACATTGAAAGGATAATACCGATCGCTAATGTAGAAGCAAATCCTTTTACGGTACCGGAACCGCGAAGTCCAAGAACTGCTGCTGCGATCAATGTTGTAATATTTCCATCTAAGATCGCGGAACGTGCTCTTGCAAAACCTGTTTCAATTGCGGTTGCCACGCTCTTTCCATCTGCGATCTCTTCGCGGATACGGGCAAAGATAATGACATTCGCATCCACCGCCATACCAATAGAAAGGATAATTCCGGCAATACCCGGTAAGGTCAGGGTAATCTCAAACAGATATAAGGTCGCGATCACTAATGTCGTATAGATTGCAAGTGCGAATGCGGCTACCACACCAGGTACTAAGTACTGCACGATCATAAAGATCATAACGATCACAAGACCAATCGCTGCTGCTTTCAAACTGCTTGAAATCGCTTCTTCTCCAAGCTGTGCACCTACTACCTCTGAACGCATCTCCTCTAACTTTAGGGAAAGGGAACCGATTCTGATCTGGGAAGCTAAGGACTCTGCCTCTTCATAGTTTGCCATTCCGGAAATCTGTGCAGTTCCTCCGGTAATTGCCTGCTGTACGGTCGGATAACTGATGACTTCATCATCGTAAACGATCGGAAGTGCTTTTCCGACGTTTGCGGATGTGACCTCTGCAAATGTCTTTGCTCCTTCATCGGTTAAGGTCAGCTCTACGATATTTTCTTTGTTTCCGGTATCATTTGTAATGGTTGCTGCTTTTGCCTGCGCAACTGCAGATCCATCCATGAAGGTCTTACCATCTTCTGTCTGGAATTCCAAAGTTCCCGGTTTTCCGAGTTCCTCTAAAATCTTGTTTGCATCGCTGACTCCCGGAATCTCAACGGAAATACGGTCATCTCCGACTTTGTATACCTGTGCTTCCGTACTGTAGCCTTCCACACGTTTCTGTAACTTATAGACGGTATCGTCTAACTGTTCATCGGTCGGCTTGTCTCCGACTACCTGATAGGTAATGGATACACCACCTGCTAAATCCAGACCAAGGTTAATGCTCCGGTCTTCTCCTACTCCGGTCGAAGAAATAATGGTTGCGGAATAGTAGCACAGACCGGCTAAAATTCCGAGTACGAGAATGAGAGTGATGATCCCTCTGCTCTTTTTCATGCTTTTCATTTCTTTTCCTCTCTTAATCTTCTTGTTCTGCCATGGCTGCTTTTATCATGATCGCACATTCTACACGCTTTTTCTGTAATTCACAGCCTGTTTCATAGGTTTTTAATATATCTCCATGGAAATTGTATGCATTTGCCGCACAACCACCGCTGCAATAAAATCTTGCGAAGCAGTCACGGCATTTTTCTTTCGCATATACATTACAGCACTTGAACTCTTCCTGAAGTCCGGTGTTCACTACGCCGTCATGTACATTTCCCATTAAAAACTTCTCATTACCGACAAATTGATGACAAGGATATAAATCTCCCCATGGTGTCACTGCTAAATACTCTGTACCGGAACCACAACCGGAAAGGCGTTTATAGACACACGGACCGCCTTCTAAATCGATCATAAAATGGAAAAAGTTGAATCCGTTTCCGGCTTTATTTCTTCTTACCATCTCTGCTGCTAAATCATCATATTCTTTAAAAAGTACCGGTAAATCTTCTTCTTTGATCGCGTAATCGTCCGTCTCTTCTGCCACCACCGGCTCTACGGAAATCTGCTTAAATCCCAAGTCCGCTAAATGAAGCACGTCTTTGGAAAAATCTGTGTTGAAATGTGTATAGGTACCACGCACATAATATTTCTCCTGATTTCTGCTCTTAGCAAACTTCTGGAACTTCGGCACGATCAGATCATAGCTTCCGGCTCCTTTTCGGAATGGTCTCATATGGTCATGTACCTCTTTACGTCCATCGATACTTAAAACCACATTGTCCATTTCACGGTTGGCAAATTCCATGATATCGTCATTTAAAAGTACGCCGTTGGTTGTTAAGGTAAAACGGAAATGCTTGTCATGCAGTTTTTCCTGCTCTCTTCCGTAAGCTACTAACTGTTTTACTACCTCAAAATTCATCAGCGGTTCTCCGCCGAAAAAATCCACCTCTAAATTCCTTCTGCTTCCCGAATTTGCGATCAGAAAATCCAATGCCGCTTTTCCTGTCTCATATGACATCAGCGCTCTTCTTCCATGATATTCGCCCTCTTCCGCAAAACAGTAGCGGCATGCCAGATTGCAGTCATGTGCAATATGTAAACAGAGTGCTTTTACCACGGTTGGACGTTTCTTAAAATCGATCAGCGGTGCCTCGTAGGTGTCCGGTGTAAACAGACTTCCCTCTTTTTTAAGCTGGGCAACCTCTTCCACAGCCTCACGGATTTCTTCTTCGCTGTATTTTTCACGAAGCAGACCTGTTATCTCTTCACTGCTGTGTTTCTCAAATAACGGAATCACATCATATACCACTTCGTCTACAACATGAATGGCTCCGCTATTCACATCTAACACAATGTGATAACCATTATTGATATACTGATGAACCACCTGATAGTCCTCTCTTTCCTGTTACTTTTTTCATCTTTATATAACGCACAAATGACCGCACGCAACTGCGAACGGTCGTTCATACCATGTATCTATGATTTTGTACGGACTATTTGCTCTGCTCACAAGTCTGGTTTCCTACGGTACAGGATGTCTTACATGCAGACTGACAGGATGTCTGACACTCGCCACATCCGCCTTTTTTTACTGTGTTCTGTAATTTTTTTGTATTTAATGTCTTTATGTGTTTCATAATGAAATCTCCTTTCAAATTTCTCCGGTTATCTGCTTCTCGCTTCCCGAAAATAAAATATCTTTTGACATTATAGCATAATATTTTTCAGTTGAAAAGCATTTTTTAACTCATCATGCCCCCAAGTGTTCCTGCCGCCATACAGATCCCAAGTGTCGTTCCCATATGTACCAGATCTTTCGGAAGCCCTCCGGCCAATGCTGCCGATACACTGGATACGGGTCTTGATTCCAATGCTTCAGCTTTAACTGTAGATACGGAACCGGTCAGGTTGACTTTCTTTTGTACACCGTAACCTACAACGACAATTTCTTCCAGTTTCTGTGTATCTTCCACCAGATTAACCGATAATGTAGCTTGTCCTGTATAAGGAACTTCCTGCGTCAGATAACCGATAAAAGAGACCTGAATCACATCACCGTTTTTGGCTTCCAGCATAAATTTGCCGTCGATGTCGGTGATACTACCGGTCGTAGTTCCTTTGATAATGACGTTCGCCCCGATAATAGGGTCTCCACTGGCATCGGTAACGACACCGCTTACCATCTTGTTCTGCTGTGCCTTGTTTTCCAGTTCTATCTCATCAACCTGATAAGTAGCTTTCAGGGCATTAATCTGCCGGATGTAGCAGACGCCTACACTTATGCCATGTACTTCAACAAAATGCAGTTGAATGATGGTAAAACAGCGGTGCAGTTTGATGATACCCGTCTTCAGGCTATCAAAGATTACGCATCGGGCGCGATTACCACTACGACCCAACCGAACAGAAATACTCCTACTATCTGGGACTGGATCGGTAATACGGATACAGACTGGTATGACGTGGTGTTCGGAGGTACGGCATTCTCACAGGAGCATTCTCTCAGCGTCAGCGGAGGAACAGAAAAAATACAGTATTATTTCTCCAGCAACTATATGGGACAGGAAGGAATGATGGCTATCCGCCGTGATAAATTACAGCGTTATTCGGTGAGCAGCAAGATTAACGCACAGCTTTATCCGTGGCTGAACATGAATTACAGCATGAAATACATGAGGAAAGATTATAGCAAGCCTACCGCGATGACTGATAATACCTTATATCAGAATATAGCCAAACGCTGGCCGATGGAACCGACCGTAGATCCCAACGGTTATCCGATGGGCAACACGATTATCCGGCCTATTCTCTATGGAGGCGACAACAATTCGCAGACTGACTGGCTATACCAACAGTTCCAGGTGGTGATAGAACCGATCAAAGACTGGAAAATCTTCGGAGAAATCAATTATAAAGGGATAGATGCCTTCACCCATACGGATTATTTAAAGGTGCCGCAGATGAATGTAGCCGGCGAGCCTTATTCCGGTGATACATGGAAAACGTCGAAAGTTACCGAAGGCGCCGAACGTACCAATTATTTCAATGCCAACGTCTACAGTGAATATTACAGATCATTTGCCGACGCACAGCATCTGAAAGCAATGGTCGGTTTTC
>OOCM01002187.1_pt1 | contig 13470 bp, 8 predicted proteins | sample 1671111 | NCBI WGS metagenome assembly OOCM01 (sample SAMN06348123, study PRJEB24527) | human gut metagenome | biome: human gut; feature: ankylosing spondylitis patient; material: feces | host: Homo sapiens | place: China | collected 2015-10 | reverse complement strand
CAGCCATCGGAGAAGACGGGGTAATGGGGTAGATGGCAGCCACGTCCGTGTAGGCGTATGCTACATGAGCGGCAGCGGTATTGCCATCCATGGTTTGCTTTGCTCTAGGCATTTTTCTTCCTCCATTGTTCAGAATTTGGTACCTTTTGCGCGGGGCAATCGCGCCCCGCTGGGGCCGGAGAACCCCAAAAGGCACTATTGCTCATATATTATATTAGCAAATTCCGCCCTCAAAGTAAATGCAAACCCACTGGCAAAACGCAACAAAATTTCAAGAAATTTTTTGGTGCTTTTTTACGCTTGTGTTTTTTGTTGCATCTAACCTGACAGATTATTAAGAATCCGGCTTTTTTGCTGTATTTTTCTTAATTTATCCTCAATTTTGAATTGACAACCGGCGCTTTGTTGCCGTAAACTTGAACCAGCATCATTATCATCTGGAAAGGACGCAAATACGATGGACGCTGCACATTTTGAAAAGATGCTCACAAGTGAGGTGCTGTTCGAGGGCCGGGTGGTCACCCTGACCAAGGATACCGCCCTTTTGGAAAATGGAAAGACCGCCACCCGCGAGGTGGTCCACCACCACGGCGGAGCCTGCATCGTGCCCTACTTTGAGGACGGCACCATCTGCATGGTGCGCCAGTTCCGCTACGCCATGCAGCAGGAGCTGTGGGAGCTGCCCGCCGGCAAGCTGGAAAAAGGGGAGGATCCCTTTGAAGCCGCCAAGCGAGAGCTGGAGGAGGAGTGTGGCCTGACCGCCGACAAGTACACCTCCCTGGGCGAGTTCTACCCCACTGTGGGCTATGATACTGAAATCATCTACACCTGGGTGGCCACCGGTCTGCACGAGACCCGGATGCATCTGGATGCGGACGAGTTCCTGACCCCTGACCGGGTACCGCTGACCCAGGCCTATGAGATGGTGATGCGCGGCGAGATTAAGGACGGCAAGACCATTGCAGGCGTGCTCAAGCTCAAGGCCCTGTTGGACGAGGGCAAGCTGTGAACATTCTCTACGAAGATACCACCCTTGTGGTGCTGGACAAGCCCGCCGGGCTGACCAGCGAGGAGGGCGTGCCCGCTGCCCTGCGCCAGCGGTGGGGCAGGCCGGATGCATACGTCGGGATCATCCACCGGCTGGACACCGGCGTTTCGGGGCTGATGGTCTATGCCAGAACCCCCGGAGCCGCAGCTGCCTTGACAAAGCAGGTGGCGGAGAGCCAGCAGGCCTATGCCATTCTGGACGGCAGGGCAGAGGCTGGCCCCGGTGCACCGGCACAGCCCTGCTTCCTTAAAACATACCGGGCCGTGATCGCAGGCGGGCCGGACGAAGCGCTGCCGCCCGAGGGCATCCTGCGGGACTACCTGTTCAAGGACAGCCGGAAAGGCCGGGTCTTTCCGGTAAAGCGCCCCCGCAAGGGGGTGCGGGAAGCCGTGCTGGAATACTGCATCGTGGAGACAGCCCCGGACGGTTCCCTGAGCCTTGCGGAGATCACGCTCCACACCGGGCGGACACATCAGATCCGGGTGCAGTTTGCCTCCCGGAAGCACCCGCTTTACGGAGACGGCAAATATGGCAGCCGGTTCAAAGGGGACATTGCCCTGCAGAGCGCAGGGCTGCAGTTCGTCCACCCGGAGACCGGCAAGCCCATGGCCTTTTCTCTGCCCCTGCCCGCCGCCGCACCGTGGAAGGAGTTTTTGAAATAAGGCTGTTGCACATGGTCAACATCCTCGCCCTCTCCGTCACCTGCGGTGACACCTCTCCCAAAGGGAGAGGCCTTGGCAAAGAGATGAAGTTTGCATGGACTGCCAAGGGCTCCCACTTTGGGGGAGCTGGCATCGCGCAGCGATGACTGAGAGGGCGAGGACGCTGCCCGTGTGCAACAATGTTCCGAGCGTCAGCCGCAAGGCTTTGCGCAAGAACTCCATGTTACAGGAGGTACACCTATGGATTCTGAAAAAGTCATCAAGCGGGACAACGAGTACGTCCTGCACACCTATAACCGCAGCCCCATCGTGCTGGAAAAGGGGCACGGGCTGTACGCCGAGGGCCCTGAGGGACAGAAGTATCTGGACTTCACCAGCGGCATCGGGGTAAACAGCCTTGGCTACTGCGACCTTGCATGGGCAGAAGCCGTGTCCCAGCAGGCACACAAGCTGCAGCACACCTCCAACCTCTACTATACTGCGCCCTGCGGCAAGCTGGCCAAAAAGCTGTGCAAGCGCACCGGCATGAGTAAGGTGTTCTTCGGCAACTCCGGCGCCGAAGCCAACGAGGGCGCTATCAAGGCCGCCCGCAAGTACAGCGTGGATCATTACGGCAAGGACCGCTACAACGTCATTACGCTGGTCAACAGCTTCCATGGCCGCACCCTTGCCACCCTGACCGCCACCGGGCAGGAGGTGTTCCACAACTACTTCGGCCCCTTCAACGAGGGCTTCCAGTACGTCCCGGCGGGGGATATCGAAGCGCTGCGGGAGCTGGTAGACCGCCACACCTGCGCCGTGATGATGGAGCTCATTCAGGGCGAAGGCGGCGTGATGGCGCTGGACCCGGAGTATGTGCAGGCCGTGCGCGCTTTGTGCGACGAAAAAGACCTTGTGCTCATCGTGGACGAAGTGCAGACCGGCGTAGGCCGCACCGGCACCTTCCTGTGCTGCGAGCACTATAACCTCAAGCCGGACATCGTCACCCTTGCCAAGGGGCTGGGCGGCGGCCTGCCCATCGGCGCGGTGCTGATGAATGAAAAGGTAGCCGAGGGCATGGGCCCCGGCACCCACGGCTCTACCTTTGGCGGCAACCCGGTGGTATGCGCCGGAGCCAACGTGGTGGTGGATCGTCTGGACCAGAGCTTCCTTGCACAGGTCAGCGAGCGCGCCGTGCAGCTGCGCACCGGCTTGGCAAAGCTGCCCCACGTCAAGAACATTTCCGGCATCGGCCTGATGGTGGGCATCGAGTTCTTTGACGTGCAGGCTGCGGATGTGCTGGCTGCCTGCCGCGAAAAAGGCTTGCTGGTGCTTACCGCAAAGACCCGGCTGCGTCTGCTGCCGCCGCTTACCGTCTCGGAACACGAGGTAGATATGGCGCTGGACGTGCTGGCCGAGGTGCTGGGCACGATGGAGCCGACCGCTCCGAAGGAGCAGGCATGAAAAATCTGCTGAAAATGAGCGACCTTTCCCCCGCTGAGCTGACCCATATTCTGGATGTGGCAGACCGGCTGAAAGCGGACTGCAAGGCAGGCCGCACCGAGCCGCTGCTGGCGGGCAAAAGCGTGGCGCTGCTGTTCTCCAAGGCATCCACCCGCACCCGCACCAGCTTTGAGGTGGGCGTGTACCAGATGGGCGGCCTTGGCAACTACATGAACACCGCCGAATTGCAGGCCGGGCGCGGCGAGCCTTTGCGGGACACCGCCCGGGTGCTGGGGCGCTACTACGACTGCGCCGTCTGGCGCACCTACCGCCAGCGGGATTTGGAAGAGCTGGCGGAGCTTTCCGGCATTCCGGTGATCAACGGCCTTACCGACTACGCCCACCCCTGTCAGGTGCTGGCTGACCTGATGACCATCCGGGAGCGCCGGGGCACGCTGGCAGGGCTGAAGCTCTGCTTTGTGGGCGATGGCAGCAACATGGCAAACAGTCTGATCGTGGGCGGTTTGCTGGCGGGGATGCAGGTATCCTGCGTCTGTCCTCCGGGCTACCGCCCGGCAGCGGATGTGCTGATGTTTGCCCACAAATACGGCAATGCCTTCCACCTGACCACCGACCCCGCCGAGGGCCTGCGGGATGCGGACATCGTAGCTACCGCCGCATGGAACACCACCGCCCCCGGCACTGCCGAGAGCGAGCAGCGTCTGCGGGATTTTGTGGGCTTCCAGCTCACCGGCCGTCTGCTGGAAAATGCAAAGCCCAACGCGCTGGTGCTGCACTGTCTGCCCGCCCACCGGGGCGAGGAGATCTCCACCGCCCTATTCGAGCAGCACGCGGACGAGATCTTTGACGAAGCGGAGAACCGTCTCCACGTCCAGAAAGCCGTGCTGGCGGTGCTGCTGGCGGGCAAGTAAAACGCTTTTGAATGCCCGCCGCGTGTGCTTTGGGCATAAAGAGCGGAAAGAATATTTTGTATTGCAGTTCCGAAACGCCTGCGGGCGTTTCGGAACTGCTTTTTTATGGGAGAGAAGCATACCCCCCCCCCGTATCGTGATTTTGCCCATAATTTTGCACCATTTTTTGGCAGGTGCTGCCCGCAAAAGCGCTTTATTTCCTTGAATTTTGGTGCTATACTCAACTTGGCATTTTTGTCCGTTCCGGCTGTTCCGTTTGGGGGTATAGCCGGACAAATCAACCGACAAAGGAGAGGATATCATGAAAAAACGCATCGTGAGCATGATACTGGCACTCAGTATGATGCTCTCCATTCTCCCTGTATCCGCATTTGCAGATGCAGGGGCAGGGCTTTCTTCCGCGGCGGCGGAAGAGACCAACAGCATCACTTACAGCTCGGAAGACGAGCATGAGGCTGTTGGTACGAACTCTGAAACAAAAAATCAGGTGGTCAAGATCAAGATCGGTACGAACGGTCTGCCCGAAGAGCAGTCCGGCACCGGCTGGAGCTACGACAGCTCCAACAAATGGCTGGCCATTGCCGGCGTTGCAAATGCAAAGACAGAGTATATTCTGGATGGCGATGCCAGCTGCAATGTGGCCATCTCGACTTCCAGCAATGAAGTATATCTGCTGGACGGCGTTGTCAATGGCCAGCTTTGGATCAAGAACCCGAATGCCTGTGTTCTGGGCGGCAGCTACGCCGAAGCAGTGCTGGAAAACGGCACCATTGACGGCGGCACCTACGGTAAGCTGACCGAGAACGGCGGCAGCGTTAAGGGCGGCTACTTCAAGGATATTTCCGGCCTGAAGTCCGCTACGCAGAAGCAGGCACACAAGCTGATCCTGCAGGAAAGCTGCACCCTGAACGGCCAGCCGGTGACCGGGGATGTGTATATGCTCAAGCTGTACAGCGATCACAGCCTGAAGCTGGAGGTGCAGTACACCCCCGGTTGCGTTGCATGGGCTGCATCGTTGACCGGCGGCAGCGTCGTCCCCCTGCCTGCGGGCGTCAGCAACGCTTCCTTGAACGGCTGTGCCACGGTTTCCATCAGTGCAAACGGTACAACGATCTCTGCCGAGGTCAGTATGTTCCCGCCGCTTTCAGAGAGCAACGCACCCATAGCACTGACTCCGATCCCGTCTATGGACAAGGAACTGAGTTTTACCGATAAGGGTACGCCCGATGTGAACGATGTGCCCCATGTGTACAGTCTGGACGAGGGCATATATCAGGTCTGCGTATACTTTGGCAAGGGCTGGACTTATACCTGCTACCCCAATGTCGCCAGTGCGACCGGACAACTGAAGCTCGGGGATCAGGGCGGTAAGGTGATCAATTTCAGCCAGCTGAGCGCAGTGCCCATCAACTGCTATGTCGAGCTTTCGAATGCTACCGTGACCGGCGGCATCATCCGTCAGGCTGACTTCAAAGATGTCACGATCGAGGGCGGCACCTTTGATTACCTCTCCTGCATGGGCAAGTGCACCATTTCCAAGGCAGTGGCCCAGAACTTCAGCTTTGACAGGTTTGGCGACCTTGCCATTTCCGACACCGTTCTGTGCAAGCTGTCTGGCAACGGCATAGAGAATGCGCTTGCCGATGGCCAGCAGCTCAGCACGCTGACCGTGCGCAACGGCGGTGGTGTGACTGCGATCAACGGCAGAGACCTGCCCCTTTCTGTCAATACCATCTATCTGGTGGGCAATGCCAGCGCAGAGCTTACCCTGAACACCGATGTGTTCAGCATCAACGGTGCAGCGGCCAACAGTTACAATGAACAGACCTATGCCGAGGGCACTGTACTGCATATCACCGGCAACAACGATGGCAAGGAGATTTTGGTAAATCAGGCTGGCGATCCCAGCAACCTCAAGCCCCTGCGCATTACCGAAGAAGGTCTGCCCGACCGGACCGGTGTGACCCCGCATTCCGTGAGCGAGGGTGGTGTGACCGGCGATGTCTACGAGGGTCTTGGCTGGCAGTACGCTGAGGTCTCCGGTGAGGACGAGGATGGTTATAGAACGATGTCGGTGCTTATCCTCACCAGCCCCGATGGCAGCCCGGTGAATCTGACCTCGGATACCATCAACCCCCATCATGCAACTATTGCTTCCGATCAGATCGTGCTGACGGATGTGACGGTTGCTGGTATTCAGGCTGGCGCGCCTGTTATCGCCCAGAACGCCATTATTGAGGGCGGCACTTTCCAGAAGGCTGTTAACGCGGATGGAAACAGCAGCATCGCAGGCGGCACCTTCCAGGAGAGCGTCGAAGCTAATGGAACCATCGCCAACGGCATCTTCCAGAAGAGCGTCCAAGCTTACGGCGAGATCACCGATGGTCAGTTCGAAGCGGAGGTCCGTTTGGGCTATAACGGCACCATCACCGGCGGCACCTTCCAGAAGAGCGTCCAAGCTTACGGCGAGATCACCGGCGGTCAGTTCAACGCAACTGTCCAGTTGAATAGTAGTAATGCCCAGATCCTTGGCGGCGTGTTCAACAATATCAAGCTGCCCGACTATTATAATACATCGGAAGGAACGGTCATCCAGAATGCCGTGATCACCGGCAGCCTGATGGCGAATACTTATAGCAAGGCTGCTGTTTCCAATACGGTGAGCTGCGGCTATATTGAAAGCAAATACCTCGCCGCCGGTCAGCAGCAGAGCAAGCTGATGATGACGGACGGCACTGTGGAACGCCTCAACGACTATGCCGCAGCAACAGACGCGGTTTACCTTATCGGTAATGTCAAGGCAGAGATCCGCTTCAGCAATACAGTCACGAACATCAACGGTGCGGAAGCCAGCAATTACAACGAGGGCACCTCTGCCATTGACCGCTCGCTGACTATCACCGCCAAGAATGACGGCGAGCCTATTGTGGTGAACATGGCCGCCACCGGAAAGCTGCCCTTCTCTTCCCTGAGCAAGAGCGACTTTGACATCGACTGGAGCACGCTCGTCCCGGGCATTACCTGCAAAAAGGATGGCGTGGGCAAATTGAGCCTCGTCTATGTGCGCACCTCCGACAACAAGGTGTTTGCAACCTACCCGCCGTATGACGAGTACGGCGTCTACAAGCAGCGCATCGTAGCGCAAGAGGGCGACAAGTACACAGAAGGCTCGCTTGATATCGGCGAGGTGGTACGCAAATATACCCCGAGCAGCGCCGACTTTGCGTATGACTCCAAGACCCAAACTGCAACCTATAACGGCAAGATGTATTTTGACGATGCCCCGCTGTATTCTATCCAGTATGGCGCGGAGGATGGCTCGTTCCCGTCTGTGACGAAGCCCACCAAGGCAGGCACCTACTCTGTCTACATCGTGGTGAATGATAGTGACCACTACGTTGGCAACCAGTACGAAGTGGGCACCTATACTGTGTCTGAGTCGAAGTACACCCTGACCGTGGACGACAAGTCTACCGAGCACGTTGCAGGTGAGAAGCTCAGCTTCACCGCAGACGAGAAGGACGGTTACACCTTCACCGGTTGGAAAGTGACCGGTCTGCCCACTGACGTGGACACCACTAAGGCGACCATCTCCTTCACGATGCCCGCAAACAAGGTTACGCTGAAAGCACAGTACACCGAGAACGCTCCCAAGACCTATAAACTCGATGTCTCCGATGCAACGGTCACCCTGAAGGACGGCGGCGCTGTTGCCGACCTGACAGCTGTGCCTGTGGATACAGAGCTCAAGGTCATCGCAGACGAGGACACCGAGACCAGCGTGTTCAAGAACTGGAGCTGCACCGGTCTGGAGCTGACCGAGGAGCAGAGCACTGCCCATGTGCTGGAGTTCAAGATGCCCGCTCAGGATGTGAAACTGACTGCTGTGTTTGAAGTTCCTGCTACTCCCGATCCGGATCCCACTCCCGATCCTAAGCCGGACCCGGACCCCGATCCGGAGCCTACTCCCGATCCTAAGCCGGACCCGAACCCCGATCCGGATCCCACTCCTGATCCTAAGCCGGACCCGAATCCCGATCCGGATCCCACTCCTGATCCTAAGCCGGACCCGACTCCCGATCCGGAGCCTACTCCCGATCCTAAGCCGAACCCGAACCCCGACCCCACCCCCGCACCCGGCGGTGACAGTGACGGCGGCGGTGCTATCGTAATGGTGGCCGCTGTGGGCAGCGCAGCCATTGGCGCAGGTGCCTACATTGTTGGCACTACCGCCTACCTGAAGAGCGTCCTGCCCGAGGGTATGGCCATCCCCGCTAACCGCCAGCAGCTGGCAGTTGCACTGTGGACCGCCGCAGGCAAGCCCGCTACCCAGAGCACTGCACTGTTCAACGATGTGGCAGCAGATGCCGCAGAGCTGCAGGCCATTCGCTGGGTCGTGGAGACCGGCCTGATGACCGCACAGGACGGCAACTTCAAGCCCGGCAGCCGCGTGGGCCGCTTGGAGGTCATCCGCACTTGGAAGAACTACCAGCAGCGCGGCTAAAACCGCTGCCCCTTAACCCCTTATAACCCCGCAGGGACTGCTGCACAGCGCTGTGCGGCAGTCCCTTTTTTGCGTCCCAAAAGGGTGCGCAAGGGCTTTTTTAGGGCTTTTCAGGGCGATTCGATGCATTTCAGGGGCCATTCACGCAGAATTGCTCCACTTTTGCCGCCGTTCGTGGTATACTACAGGCACAGAGCAATACTCTGTTCAATATGCCATTCCCATAATTCCTATAGAGCAGAAAACCGTCCGGCAACCGCAAGCCGGGCGGTTTTCTGTTTTTTGCGGGTGCGTATGGTGCACCGGGTCGTTTCAGCGCATTTGCGGGGCGATTCATGTCCAAAACCGTCCAAAGCGGGCAAAACGTGGTACACTGGGTACAACAAAAGCGCCCGGCTTGGAGGGCGCTTGAGAAGGAGAGAATCTTATGCAAAAACGGCTCATCAGTATGGTTCTGGCGCTGAGCATGGCACTGACCGCAATGCCGCTGCCCGCCCTTGCCCAGAGCGCCCCGCCCGACACCGCCAGCGCCGCTGCACTGGCAGAGGAAAACGGTGATGTCACCAATATCTATACAAGCAATTCCTCCGGTAAGCCCATCGGCGATCTGGGCGACAGTGGAGACAGCTGGTCCTACGATGAGGCCAGCAAGACGCTCACCCTGAAAACCGGCACATTCCGGCTCTACAATTACGGCCATGACAGCTACAATAATTGCATCCAATGGAACGTGAAGATCGAGCCCGGTGCCACCCTGCAGGAGGCGCGGATCGGCTCGGAATACCATAACGGCTACACCGTGACCAACGCAGGCACTATCTCCGGCGGCACCTTCTACGGCAAGGTGATCTGTGAAGCCGGGGCTGTCATCAGCGGCGGCACCTTTAAGGGAGCTGCCAGAGTTGATGCTGCAGGCGGCGAGGTCACCATTGAAGATGGCACCTTTGAAGAGGTTAGTTATACCAGCGGCATGACCGTTAAAGCAGCGGGTACCCTTACCATCAACGGCGGCACCTTTAAGGGCAAGCGCACCTGCTCCGTGGATATCAACAATTGTGAAAAGATCGTTATCAACGGCGGCAGCTTTGAAAGCGCGCTCACGGATCTTGAAAGGACAACGGAAACCATCATCAATGGCGGTCTGTTCAACGACAAGCTGTATGTTGCAGGAGATAAATGTACCGTCAACGGCGGTCTGTTCACCACTGAAGATGACCCGCTGCCCGAGGGTGCAGCCGTCAACGGCGGCTATTTCACGGCAAAAAGCACAGGCCTTGTAGCCATTGATGCAACCGATGTTCCGGTGTACGCCCCTGTCGCGGTGGCAGCGGACGGCACGGTGACCGAGTGGTCGGCAGATGCTTATAGTACCCTCTATGTCGCGCCCAATACCAGTGTCGCCCTGAAGCCCACCTGCAAGCTGGAAAGCATCGTCAGCGGTGACGACAAGCTGAGCTATAAAGCCAAGGGCGGCGCAGTCAGCTTTACTGTGGGCGCTGAAGCTGTCCAGCTCAACAGCGTTATTTGGGAAGAGCTGGTCATTGAAGCGGACGGCTTCCCCAAGGGCACGGACGGCGGTGTCTACGGCGCAAAGGGCAACGGCTGGTCCTTTGACCCGGCGCACAAGCACGCAGAACTGTTTACAAACGATGTCCCCACCCTGACCATCGAGAAGGACGCTGTGCTGGACTTCGATGAGGTGATAAACAACGCCGATACAGTAAAATTTGCAGTTGAAAACTACGGCACCTTCAGCGGTACGCTGAACTCCACCCGGTATGTGTACAATAGGGAGGGCGGCGTCATCAAGGATGCCACGCTGAACAGCGCGCAGAGCCTTTACAATGACGGCCTTGTGGAGAATTCGGTGCTGTGCGTTAGGTACATCGGCAACGGCTGGCGCGACCCGGCACAGCCCGCTACCATTCGCAACTCTGCGCTGGATGTTACCGGATATTCGGTAGTCAACATGGCTTCCAATAAGGCTGTGCTGGACGGCTGCTATAACAGCGCCGGTTACACCGGCACTGCCGTGATCCAAAACGGCGGCACGGTCGAAAACAGCCAGAACACCCTGAAGCTGCCGGTGGAAAATACGGCCGGCTATGACGGCAATGCAGAGCCCTACCAGCCCATCATTGACGGCGGCGAGTGCACCGTTGTTTATAACGAGGGCGGCATCATTCAGAATAACCCCATCATCCACGCACTGGTGGCAAAGGATACCGAAGACCTGAACGGTGCTACGGATTACTACACCCTGAACTACACTGCACCGAAAGGTGCCGAGTACGCTAAAAAATACATCAACGGCATCAATGGCATGATGGAGGGTGTTTGGGACGCAGAAACCTCCACCCTCTACGTTGACACCGATCTGAACACCATCTCGGTCATCACCCATGCCCCCATCAAGAGTGTGAACGGCGTAGCTTATAGCGGCTCTGTAGCCGATGGAGAGCGTTACAACAGCACCATCGACCTGCGCAAGTATAACATCCCGCAGACCCATATCCTTAACCTGAGCGCCACCGGCGAGGGCGCGGCAACTCTGCCGCCGGCAGACCCCGCAGACTTTGCCTTTGTCCTGCCCAACAACCTGACCTATGACGGCAGTCCCAAGGAAGTAACTGTTAAGAACACCAGCAATAAGGACTACGGTGATGTTACCGTGACCTACATGCAGAATGGCAAAGTGCTGGACGGCGCTCCCATTGAGCCGGGCGATTACAGCTATACTGTAACCGTCGCAGGCAGTGCACAGTATGCGGGTGGAACTGTTAAAACAGGCTCGTTCCGTATCATCGCCGAGACCACCCCGGAGGAGCCGCCAGAGCAGCCGCCGCAGGGGGACAGCACCGAGTTCAGCCCGCTGCAAACGGTGGCCATCGTGGCCGGTACAACGGCGTGGTTTGCAGGCAGCGCAGTAATGGGCTATGAGGCTGTTACTTACAGCATCCTTGCAGACCTGCTGCCCAAGGGCACGCCCATCCCGCGCACCCGGGAACAGCTGGCCGTGCTGCTGTGGAGCACCGCAGGCAAGCCCGAACCCGCTGCACCCGCTGTTTACAGCGATGTGGCGGAGCCGGATACCGCCAAGGCAGCCCGCTGGGCTGTGGAAGCCGGGCTGCTGCCCGACATGGGCGAGGGCGCCTTTACGCCCGGCAAGCGTGTGACCAAGGTACAGGTCATCCGCGCATGGAACCGGCTGAAAAAGCTGGGTCTGGCGAAATAACAATTGCCATCTCCTGATCGATCCTTTCCAATAAGTGCAGCAAGGCCGTCCGACGAATGCCGGACGGCCTTGTTGCTTTTGGGGGAACGAACCCTCTCAGTCGTCGCTGCGCGGGAGCGCCTGAGAGGGTTTCAAACCGGTGGTGCCCACTTCATCGGGGTCAAAAGAGAACATCCCCCGGCAGGCAGAAACTTTCCCCGCAGAGGGCGTTTTCAATCGTTCTCCACCCCGGGGCACCCGGCGGCGCGCCATGCGGCGCACAGCACCTCCTTTTCCGGCTTGGAAAGCTTTTTCAGGGCGGCTTCCCGGCGCAAAGCGGTGCGCTTGTCCGCGCAGCGCTCCAGATAGGCAAAGCCTACCGCGCCGTGGGTGCGGGTGTAGCGGGCACCTTTGCCGCTCTGGTGCGCTTTCAGCCGGGCGGCGGGGTGGTTCGTCCAACCGGTGTACAGCTGCCCGCCGGTGCAGCGCACCATGTAAACGTAGGCGACGTCAGGCAAGGCGTCCATTGTTTTTCAACACCTGACGGCAGGCGGCAAGGGCGGTCTCCTTGTCCTTGGCGGTGATGAGGAAGCGGCTGGCGTGGCAGAAGCTGATGCCCGGGATGCCGCTCTTCTGCTCGATGACCTCCTGCGGCTGCCCCGCCCAAGACTGGGGAAAGGGCAGCTTGGACTTTTTGGTCTTGTGGTCGGTGACGCACTGGGCGCTCCACCCGCCGCGCTGGCTGGGGTACACCACAAACAGAGCATCAGTCTTGTACAGGCCGTTTTTCCACGGCAGATAGCAGGGCAGCACCACGATGCCGTCGCGGGAGTTGCGGTAGGCCTGCTGCACTTTTTCGTCCGCGCGGTTCACGGCGTTGGCGCTGTCGATCTGGTTTTCCAAGATCTGCTTTGCCACAGCAACCGCCTTGAAAAAGCAGCTGTCCTGATCCTCCTTGGAGTCCCACACCGGGTTGAAAAAGCCAATGGCATCGCACAGGCTGTTCTGCTCGCCGGTGTTGTCGTTCAGGTCCAGCGGCTGGATGAAGTTTTCGTCAATGAGCCGCGCCTGCCGCTCGCCTACAAGACCCGGGCCCAGCACCCGCCACAGCAGGCCAAAGGCCGCGTAGGGCACGCCGTTGGCGCGGTACTCCCGGGGCTCCTGATGGTGGTCGAACATCCCAAAGCCGATATCATACACGATGCCGTCAAAATCATCAGGCACGGTAAAGCCCCGGGTGATCTTGATATCCGGGCGCAGGATCTGCAGCAGCGCCGTAGCAAACACGTCATCGGCATGGAACTTGCCGGCGTGGGTAAAACCGTTTGCGGGAATTTTCATGGATTTGATACCTCTTCTTTACTTTCAGATACACCTTAGTTTTGTCTGGTATCAGTATAGCACAATCCCGCCCGTGGGACAACAAAAAGGAACGGCAGCACCGCCGTTCCTTTTGCGCGGGATAATTTGGAATGCGCTCCGCTGCGCTCTGCGCATCAATAGCGGAAGAATTATTTTTATTTCGGGATAGCGGAGCGTCTGCGGACGCTCCGCTATCCCATTTTCACGAGAGGGGACGCAGCGGAAAACTGCATTTAATATTCTTTCTCTGTGAAAAAGGGGTTCAGGAAAGTCCGCGTTTGCGCAGCAATGAAAGCCCCAGTGGGGCTTTTAAGCGGCAGAGCGGT
>OOCM01002173.1_pt1 | contig 13535 bp, 9 predicted proteins | sample 1671111 | NCBI WGS metagenome assembly OOCM01 (sample SAMN06348123, study PRJEB24527) | human gut metagenome | biome: human gut; feature: ankylosing spondylitis patient; material: feces | host: Homo sapiens | place: China | collected 2015-10 | reverse complement strand
TGCCAGAATTCTATCTGTTTTCATTTAGAGCATGTTTGAAAAATCATTTCAACAATCTGTACGCTCTAATCTACGGATCATAGATACCAGATGTCCGGCACAATTTCGGATTTCTTCTTCTGTAAGTTTACCTTCTTTATATGCCTGGCGAATATTCTTATCATCATCCGGATTTCCAGGCATGATAATGTCATTGCCTGATGCCACACATTTCCATGGAACGCTTCCATCTTCCGGAACTGTTGTGTTCCAGTCTGACATAATTGCTCCGTCAAATCCCCATTCTTTTCTGGCAACTGTCATGCACAGATCTTTGCTGTTCGCCGCATGAATACCGTTGATAAGATTATAGGAAGTCATAATAGAAACAGGATTTCCTTCTTTTACTGCAATTTCAAATCCGCGGAGATAGATTTCTCTGAGCGCACGTTCGGATACACAGGAGTCAACACCCATGCGGTTATCTTCCTGATTATTGCATGCAAAATGCTTGATTGTTACGCCACATCCTGACTTGCTCTGAACACCCCGGATCACTGCTGCTGCCAGCATCCCTGACAGATATGGATCTTCTGAATAATATTCATAATTTCTTCCACATAATGGATTTCTGTGGATATTCATACCCGGTGCAAGCCACAGATTTACATGAAATTCTTCCATTTCTTCTGCGATTGCTTTTCCAAACTCTGTCATAAGATCTGTATCCCAGGTCTGTGCCAGTGCTGTTCCTACCGGAAAAGCAGTACAGTACTGATAATAAGTATCTGCATTCTCATGATGCACACCAGGTTCCAGAATTCCATTTTCCAGTGAACCAAGAACTCCCATTTCATAGATGCTGTCTGTCTCTTTATCTACCTCATACCACTGTCTGAGGCGGATTCCTGCCGGACCGTCTGCCATAACAAGAGACGGGATTCCATACTCTTCCAAAGTACCGCAGGTTTCACCTGCTGATCCCGGTACTCGAATCCCTGCTGCACCAAGAGTACTGATATTCTCTGAAATCTTTCCATAAAGCAGAGGAATCAGCTCTTCTGTAGTTCTGTCTTCCAGAACAGAAACAAATCTTTTTTCTTCCTCTGTCAGATTTTCCTGATTTTTTCCGGCATTTTCCGATTTTGCCGGTATCATCGCAGGTTTAAAATAATATTCCGGAACCTGCGCTGTTATCAGTTTTTCCTGTCTCTGCACAGATTTTTCTTTCAATTCTTTTGTCAGATAAATCTGTTCCAGTTCTTCCTGAAGCGGACAGATTTTATCCATCTGTTCCAGTACTGTATCATCTGAAACTACCAGAACTGCTTCCAGTTTCAGTTTGTCTGAACTGTTTCCGACCAGAATGCCATATTTGCCTTTTTCCACTATCCATGTATGTGTTTCCTCATTGAAAGAAGCCAGTTGTTTCTGTGGAATCTCAACAGTAAGTGTTTGTGTTTCTCCCGGCTTCAGAAGTCTGGTTTTTGCAAAACCTGCCAGTCTCTTATACTCTTTTTCCAGTTCTGTCTGCGGAAGCGTAACATAAATCTGTACCACTTCTTTACCAGCATATTCATTTCCTGTATTTGTAACCTGAACCTCTGCTCTGATCTTACTTTCTTCCATATTTATGCTGCAACACTTCATCTCAAACATAGTATAAGAAAGACCAAACCCAAACGGAAACATCACCTTTTTGTCAAAGCTGTCAAAATATCTGTAACCTACATAAATACCTTCTTTGTATTTTTCCTTTTCCAGATTGCCATTCAGATACCCATACTCTTCTGAAGCCGGATAATCCTCGTATCGCCTTGCCCAGGTTGTTGTCAGTTTACCGCCCGGCACTTCTTTTCCCAGAAGTACATCAGCCAGGGCATCTCCCCCTTCCTGACCAAGCTGAGAAATATTTAAGATTCCTTTTATATTGTCTGTCTGTTCCAGAATATCTGTCAGCTCCACAGGACCACCTGCATTAAGAATAAGGATCACAGGTTTGTTCATTTCTGCAAGATAACGTAAATCTTCCTCTTCTCTCTCGCTTAAATAGTAATCTCCCTTTACTTTGCGGCGGTCTTTTCCTTCTCCTGAAATACGACTGATCACATAAATCACCACATCTGCTTCACAGATATCTTCCTCTGCCACCTTACGTCCCAGCGGCATTGCAAAAGGATTCTCTGCATAGGCATCAAAAGGATTATCTACTTTCTTAGCTTCTTCCAGAACTTTTTCTTTCCACACCTCTCTCGCCTGCTCATAGCGATTGTGATAATCGCTGATCCAGTCTTCGCTTACAATTTTTACTCCTGCTTCTTTCAGTCCCTGATAAATAGAAATATTCTTTCTGTTGTTAACATCTCCAGAACCAATTCCACCCTTTACGGTTTTCTCTGCTCCATACCCAAGAAGTGCAGCAGCTGTATCTTTCTTTAATGGAAGGATTCCTTCATTTTTCAGCAGAACAATGCCTTCTGACGCCGCTTTTCTGGCAAACTTTCCATGCATCAGTTCTCTCTCTGACGGCTGTTCTTCTCTAGTTCCACTGTAAATCCATTTCTTCATATAATTATACTCCTGTTTTTAATATTATAATTCTCATGAAAAGAACCTCCATAGCATTCTCTCTATGGGGGTTCTTAATTCTCATTATTCTTTTACACCACCAAGTGTTACACCTGCAATAATGTATTTGGATAAAAGCAGATATACAATAATGATTGGCACGATCGCAACAGTGATCATCATGTAAATTTTACCCATATCAAAGTTCATATAATCAGCACCACGCAGAGTTGCAATCAGGATCGGCACTGTCATTTTGCTCTTTGACTGAATGATCAGGGCAGGAACGAAGTAATTGTTCCAGGATCCTACGAAAGTAAAGATTGCCTGTACTGCTACTGCCGGTTTCATGATCGGAAGTACAATACTGTTAAAGGTTCTGAATTCTCCGGAGCCGTCAATTCTTGCCGCTTCCACAAGGGATAAAGGAAGGGAAGACTGAAGGTAACTATACATAAAGTAAAAGACTGCCGGAGATGCAATGGATGGAATGATCAGCGGAAGTAAAGAGTCATACATTCCCATCTTTGTGATCAGTCGTAAAAATCCCATTGCTGTTACCTGTGTAGGCATAACAAGAATTGCCATAATAAAGGTAAAAGCTGCTTTCTTCATTTTAAAATCATAAGCATATAGACCATAAGCTGTCAAAGAAGAAAAATATGTACAAAGTGCAGCACTGCAGGAAGATACAACAACACTGTTAAGAATACCGCGGAACATCGGGAAACTTCCGTCATTTGCCACATTCTTCAGATTCTCAAGAAAATATTTTCCGGGAAGTGCTGAAAATCCTTTCTGCAGATCCGCATGGGAACGTGTTGCATTTACAATCAGAATGTAAAAGAAAAACAGACACAGGAAGGATAAAAAGATCAGCACAAGATGAACAAAAATACTGCGCACACGACCTGATGTATTTGATTTCATAGTTTATCTCCTCCTTCTTTCTTCTTTTGCTTTTTTCTTTGCAGCTTTCTTAGATCCGTCCGGGTCTGTGTCATTTGTCATCTTATATACGATCATACATAAAATACCGCTGACAATAAACAGATATACGGACAGTGCACCTGCCATACCATAGTTCTTGCTCTTTAAGTGGCTATTCAGGAACATGATCAGAGTCATAGATGTACGGTCCGGATTTCCCTGTCCATTTGTAAGAATCTGAGGAACATCGAACATCTGAAGACCACCGATGATAGATGTGATCAGTGTATAAGCAAGGATCGGACGGATCAGTGGCAGTGTGATATAGAAAAATCTCTTGATACTGTTACAGCCATCCAGTTCAGATGCTTCAAAAATATCCATACTGATACCCATAACAGCAGCCATCAGCATAATTGTTGTATTACCAAACCACATCAGGAAGTTCATAAATCCGACCAGAGATCTGGTTCCGATTACAGAACCCAGGAAATCTATAGGATTTTTAACCCATCCCAGAGACATCAGAATAGAGTTAATCGGTCCGTTGGTAGAGAACATGGTAAAGAACAATAATGCAAATGCAGAAGCCATGATCAGGTTAGGAAGATAAATAACAACCTTGAAAAACTGCTGTCCATGGATCTTCAGACGCGCATCTGTAAACCAACATGCCAGAACCAGTGCGATCACGATCTGCGGTACAAATCCGATTACCCACAGAATCAGTGTATTAGCACTGTATTTGAGCATATCTGACTTCAACAGACTCAGATAGTTTGCAATTCCAATAAAATTCGGTCCGATTTCTTTAATTCCTGAACGATAATATTCATAGAAACTATAACGTACAGTATCTACCAGCGGAATCAAAGAAAAGATTAAAAAAGTTATAAAAAATGGAAGGATAAAGATGTATCCCCATTTTGCATAGCTGATGCTTTTCTTTTTTTTCATAGTTCAGCATTCCTTCCTTTACATATTAGTGCCAGACACACATCGCATTCATGCGTGTCTGGCAAATACAAATGCATCTGTACAGGTTATTTACACCTGAAACTTTTTAACTGTCAATTCAAAAGCGTTTATTATTCAGCCCAGTTAACTTCCTGGATTTCCGGATAACGTTCTTTGATTGCTGTTTCAAAGTTTGATTTTGCTTTGTCATAGTCTACCTGACCCTGGAAGTAATCGCTGAAAGCGTTCTGGATCAGTTCTACGCAGCCCTGGTCATAAGCAGAAAGTGGTGCGATCTTGATGTTCTCTGCAACCGGTGCGAAATATGTAAATGGATTCTGTCCGCCAAGGAAGTCAGATGCGAAAGTATCATCTGTTGCAACTTCCTGCATACCACTCTTTGTATTTGTAAAGTCAGAATAATCTTTGGAAATCTTTAATAAATTGTCCTTATTTCCTGTCAGTGCAAGAATGATATCTTTTGCATGTTCCGGATTATCTGTTCCTGTTGCTGCATGGATGTAAGAACCGCCCCAATTGTATTCCTGTGGTGGATTTGTAACAGCCCATTCTCCGTCTTCTCCATCCCAGTTTGGTTTCAATGTAAAGTCAATTCCCCATGCCGGGAAGAGGAATGCAAATACTTTGGATTCAGATCCCATAGCTTTGTTCCAGTCATCATTCCACTGACCTTTTACAGTTTTGTTCAGGTATCCTGCATCCAGCCATTCTTTGGAATCTTTGATCCAGTTCATTACCTGCTGGTCTACATTAACAGTTGTTGCACCGTCTTCTACCCATGGCTGGGAAATGCTGTTTCCATACAGTCTGAATGTATCAGCATAAGAAGCAAATGTGTAATATCCTTTTGCTTTCAGTTCTTCAGCTGTAGCTTTTGCTGTATCCCAGTCTTTCATTTTCTTGCCTACTTCTTCAGGATCGTCGGTTCCGAACACATCTTTGGCAATATCACGACGATATACAAGAAGTCCAGGGCAGCACTGCCATGTAGATCCTCTCTGTACTCCATCTGCATCAGATGCAGTTGTTTTTGTAAAGTCATACTGATCTGCAAGATCTTTGTCAGGATCAATTCCAAGATCTGTCAGAGGCATTGCCACATCTGCTGCTGCATCTGTATATTTGTATACATAATCTGTTTCTGATAAGAAGATATCTACCTTATCATCTGCTGATGCATCAGCCTGATTCATAAGAGCTTCATCAAGTTTCTGCTGATAAACACCATCCTGATTTGGATTTATGATCCAGTGAATTTCTGTTCCATCGTTTAATGTTGTTACTGTTCCGTCTTTGGATGTTTCTTTTACTTCAGGATATACTGCTTCCAGACGCTGACGGAATTCATCATTCCAGGAATAAATATTGATTACTTTTCCTTCTTCATCTGCATGTACGATTGTAGCGGTTCCGCCCATTGTACCTGCAATTACGGATGCTGTAAGTAAAACAGCTAATGCTTTCTTTTTCATTAAAAAAGCCCTCCTTTTTCTTTTTTTCTCTTTGTGAGTTTCTTTCCTCACCTGATGTATCAGATTATAGCTTAAGCTGCTTTTCGGGTATATTATAATTTCCACCAAAATGTCAGATTCATGACCTCATTGTGTTCTTTTTATATACAGACAGATTTTGTCATTTAATAAGGAAATCTTTCCTAAAATCATAATCTTTCTGTTTTTTTATTAGTATTTTTGTATAAAAAGTACCATTTTTCTATAAATCAGCCAGATGAATATTCGCAATCTGATTCATTACCTGCTCATATATTTTTCTGAAATTGTGTTATTTTATGTCATGATTCTGATACTTACTTCATGTTTCTTATTTCCGAAAGATCTCAGTTCCGATATAATTTCCATACAATATTTATGGAAGGAGAAAAATGTTGAAACATATTAAGTTTATTGATAATCATGGAAGCTTTTGTGTGAACAGACCGGAAAATACCAGTTATCTTTATTTTCCTCTTGCATCAGAAGCAGGTCTGAAAAGTTCCGTCACACCAGTGCTTGGAGGTGACAGCAAAATTGATCAGGATACCTTCCTGCTAGAACCGGTCAGTTCCGAAAATCTTCATAACAATCGTTCTTCCAGAAATTTCTGGATCGTAAAAGAAGGACACATTCCTTATTCAGTAACAGGTTCCTCTGCTCAGCAGGAAGCCGACCGTTTTACTGACAGGCAGGAAGACAGTGAACTAACCGCCGGATTCATGTGGCAGACTTTGAAAAGGACTTCCAGAGAACTTGGGCTCATCTCCACAGTTACTTCTTTTATCCCCAAAAGTGATAATGTGGAGATTATGTATGTGACGGTTGAAAACCAGACAGATACTGTACAGAAATTTACTGCATATGGTGCAATTCCTGTTTACGGAAGAAGTGCGGATAACATTCGTGATCATCGAAATGTCACTTCCATGCTCCATCGTATCGAGACAACAGAACATGGAATCAACGTCTGCCCCACCATGTCATTTGACGAGCGGGGACATCAGCCAAATCATAAAATCTATTATGTAAATGGCTGTTCCGGAAAGGGAGAAAATCCGATTTCCTATTATCCGACTGTAGAAGATTTTATCGGAGAAGGTGGTACCTATACACATCCACGCACAGTATATGAAGGATATAAAGGAGTTCCCGCACACAGTCTGGCAGCAGGAAAGGAAGCAATGGGTGCTTTCTGTTTCTCATCTTTCACACTGGCTCCCGGTGAAAAAACAGACTTTATTTTATTATCAGGTATTGCCGACAGTAAAGAAGAAATTGAAAATATTTTTGAAAAATACAATACTTCCGATAAAGTAAAAAATGCACTGGAAGAAACCAGAATTTACTGGAAAAAACAGGTAAACGTTGACTTCCACACACAGGATCCTGACTTTGACAGTTATATGAAATGGGTAAGTTTCCAGCCATTCCTGCGCCGTTTATTTGGCTGTTCTTTCCTTCCTCATCATGATTACGGACGCGGTGGACGCGGATGGCGTGATCTGTGGCAGGATTGCCTTTCTCTTCTGCTGATGAATCCTCAGAATGTAGGTGCCATGATTGAAAAGAATTATGGCGGCGTACGTATTGATGGTACAAATGCTACTATTATCGGAGACGGTGACGGCAATTTTATCGCTGACAGAAACGGAATCGCACGTGTATGGATGGATCATGCACTCTGGCCGCTAATCACGACCAGTCTTTATATTAATCAGACCGGAGATATAGAGATCCTTAAGAAACAGGTTCCTTATTTTAAAGATGCACAAACCATGCGCGGCACAGAAATTGATACTCTCTGGAATGACGCATATGGAAATAAACAGCGCACCGAAGACGGTCAGGTATATACCGGAAGTGTTCTGGAGCACATTCTGATCCAGCAGCTTGCCGCTTTTTATGATGTAGGTGTTCATAATATTTACCGTCTCCGCGGAGCTGACTGGAACGATGCCCTGGATATGGCAGCAGAAAATGGTGAAAGTGTTGCCTTTACCTGTGCTTATGCGGGCAATCTCCACACTCTTGCTTCCATATTACGCCTTATGGAATCTGCAGGCGAAACCAGTATCCCGCTGTCAGAGGAAATTGAAATCCTGCTGAACGACCAGACAGATATGTTTGACAGTGTATCTGAAAAGAAAAAGATTCTTACTGAATATGCCAAAAGCTGCAGGCATAACCTAAGCGGCAGAAAGAAAAACTTCTCTCTCTCCACACTTGCTGCCAACCTGATCCAGAAATCCAACTGGCTGACTAATCATATCCGTTCACAGGAATGGATTGATGGCAAAGACAGCGAAGAAGGATGGTATAACAGCTATTACGATAATCATGGAGAGGCAGTGGAAGGTTTCCACCATGAACAGGTGCGTATGATGCTCACAGGCCAGGTTTTCTCTATTATGGGAAATGTTGCCACTGATGCGCAGATCAGAAAAATCGTAAAAAGCGCAGATCATTATCTTTACAGAAAAGAAATTGGCGGTTACCGCCTGAACACAGATTTTCAGGAACTGAAGTTTGATATGGGACGTATGTTCGGTTTCGCTTATGGCGAAAAAGAAAACGGTGCTGTTTTCTCTCATATGGCAGTTATGTATGCAAATGCCTTATATCAGAGAGGCTTTGCAAAAGAAGGCTGGAAAGCATTGCGTTCTCTGTCTGATACAGCTCTCGACTTTGATACCAGCCATATTTACCCGGGAATTCCTGAATATTTCCGTTCAGACGGACGTGGCATGTATCATTATCTGACAGGTGCTGCAAGCTGGTATCTTTTTACCATGATCACAGAGGTCTTTGGTGTCCGTGGAGTTTTCGGAAACCTTCTGGTTCATCCAAAACTTCTGGCAGAACAGTTCGATGAAGCAGGAACTGCTTCTGTCTCTGTTACTTTTGCAGGAAAACAGTTCCATGTTACCTACCGAAACACAGACAGAAAAGATTATGGTTCTTATCATATCGCCACTGCGGACTGCGACAAAACAGCAATAGAAATCGTAGAAGATTCCCATATTATGATCTCCAGAGAATTTATTAACAACCTCTCTTCTGATCTTCATGAAATTACAGTGACACTTGCCTGAAAACAATAGCTGCTCAGCCTCCATAAAAGCAGTCGACAGGCAGTTATAAATATTGTTCTAACAGAAAGGATTTACTATATGAAATACGGATATTTTGACAATGAAAACCGAGAATACGTGATTACTAATCCGGCAACACCTGCACCATGGGTAAACTATCTGGGTTCCCCGGAGTACGGTGCAATCATTTCCAATAATGCAGGGGGCTACAGTTTTGCAAAATCCGGTGCAAACGGACGTATCCTGCGCTATGTTTTTAATAACTTTGACCAGCCGGGACGTTACATTTACATTCGCGATGACAGATCATCAGACTTCTGGTCTGCATCCTGGCAGCCTGTAGGCAAAGATCTGGCTCAGTATAAGAGCGAATGCCGTCACGGAATCGGTTATACAAAAATTTCTGCCGACTACAGCGATATTCACTCAGAAGCCCTTTACTATGTTCCTCTTGGAAAGAGTTATGAAGTATGGGCATTATCTGTGACCAATCATTCTGATCACGAAAGGAACCTGACTCTCAGCGGATATGCAGAGTTTACCAACCACAGCAATTACGAACAGGATCAGGTTAATTTACAGTACTCTCTTTTTATTTCTCGTACACTGTTCGAAGGAAACAGAATTACTCAGCAGATTCATGGAAATCTTGATGCAATTCCTGAAAATGAGAATGTAGATGAGAAAAATGTGACAGAACGTTTCTTTGGACTTGCAGGTGCTGAGGTTTCTTCTTACTGTGGGGACAAAAATGAATTTCTCGGAAGTTACCATGGATATGGAAACCCTGAAGGTATTGTCTGTGGTGATCTTGGTGATAAGACAAGCTATAATGAAAACTCCTGTGGTGCTCTCTCCTGCAAAATAACTCTTAAAGCAGGTGAAACCAGAACAATTGCTTTTCTTCTTGGAATGAAACCGTCATCTGAAGCTGCTGAAGTAATCAGATGTTACGAAAATCCGGCTCCAACTGTAGCAGAAGAACTGGAAGCATTAAAAGCTGACTGGAACAGTAAGCTTGATAATCTTAAAGTCAGCACTCCAAGTCCGGAATTTGATACTATGATTAATACCTGGAACGCATACAACTGTTTTATGACTTTCATCTGGTCCCGTGCAGCTTCCTTCATTTACTGTGGACTCAGAAATGGATACGGATACAGAGATACTGTACAGGATATTCAGGGAATCATCCATCTGGCACCGGAAATGGCACTGGAAAAGATTCGTTTCATGCTGTCTGCGCAGGTAAATAACGGTGGCGGACTCCCTCTTGTCAAGTTTACTCACACACCTGGAAAAGAAGATACTCCGGATGATGCTTCTTATGTACAGGAAACCGGCCATCCGGCTTACCGTGCAGATGATGCATTATGGCTTTTCCCAACTGTATATAAATATATTTCAGAAACCGGAAACACTGCTTTTCTTGATGAAGTGATTCCTTTTGCCAACAAAGATGAAGCTACTGTATATGAACATCTGAAACGTGCGGTTGCTTTCTCTCTTAATCACCTTGGACCTCATGGAATGCCCGCCGGACTTTATGCAGACTGGAATGACTGTCTCCGTCTGGGTGCAAACGGAGAATCTTCTTTTGTTGCTTTACAGTTCTATTATGCAATGACAATACTGAAAATCTTTGCCGAATATAAAAAAGATACAGAATATGTACAGTATCTTGAAGAAACTCAGAAAGCATTTGGCGAAAAAGTTCAGGAACTGTGCTGGGATAACGACCGCTTCGTACGTGGTTATACAGAATCAGGAGAAAGAATCGGTGAAGCTGCTGCTCCTGAAGCAAATATGTGGCTGAATCCTCAGAGCTGGGCAGTCATCAGTGGTCTTGCTACCCCGGAACAGGGAGACGCAGCACTAAATAATGTATATGAACGTCTGAATACGGAATATGGCGCAATCCTTATGGATCCTCCTTACCATGCACATGCTTTCGATGGTGCACTGGCAGTTATCTATAATCAGGGTACCAAAGAAAACTCCGGTATTTTCTCCCAATCCCAGGGCTGGCTGATTCTTGCTGAAGCACTCCGCGGTCATGGAGAACGCGCTTTTACCTATTTTATGGAAAATTCTCCTGCTGCGCAGAATGACTGTGCCGAAATCCGTCGTCTTGAGCCATACTGCTATGGTCAGTTCACAGAGGGAAAAGCAAGCAAACACTTTGGACGCTCTCATGTTCACTGGCTGACAGGAACTGCTTCTACTGTAATGGTAGGATGTGTGGAAGGTATCCTCGGGCTTCGCCCTGATCTTGAAGGACTTCGACTGTCTCCTTCTGTGCCAAAAAGCTGGAAACACTTTGAGATTGAGAAAGTTTTCCGTGGAAAACAGCTTCATATCTCTGTAGAAAATCCAGACGAAAAAGAATCTGGCTGCTGCAGTCTGGTTCTTAACGGACAGAAATTAGCAAATAATTATATCCCTGAAAACCTTCTTCAGGATAAGAACGAAGTCATATTAACTCTTTAATCCCCCGATATTACCAGATGAAAATAAGCGGCCGGCTTACAGAAAATTTATATTCCCTGTAAGCTAGCCGCCTGTTTTACTTATCTTAATATTTTGATTAATCCTGTTCTTTTTTCAGTTCCGACTCTGATGCGACACAAAGTTCTTTTTCTATATCCCAGTGTATCATATAATGTTCATCCCTGTATTTACCCGGTGTCATTCCCGTAACTTCCCTAAACTGCTGGATGAAATGACTCTGGGAAGAAAAGGAAAGACGGTTTGCAATCTCAATGATCGGATAATCACTGTACTGCAAAAGATTTTTCGCCATTTCTATCTTCTGTCTGCGGATATAGGCACTGACCGATATTCCTGTTTCTTTTTTAAATAATCTGGAGAGATAGCTCGCAGATACTCCAAGTGAATCTGCAAGATCTTCTATTGTAATTCGTTCTTTGATATGAGAATAAATGTATTCTTTACTTGCGTTGATATGTTTAGAATAAGTGTTGTCTCTGAAATATCTGCGCATTTTTTCAGTATAATCCATCACCATCTCATCATGAAGGCTCTGAACCTCTTCTACTGTATGAATGCCATCCAGCTTTTGAATATAAAAATCACTCAAGCGAAATGCCTGTTCCATCTCCATTCCATTTTGTTTACAGAGTCTGGTTATCATTGCGGTAGTGATAACAAAATGATATTTCATATTTGTGACCGCATTCTTTGACAGTACTCCCACACCATCACACTCTGTAAATCTCTGCCGTTCACAATTCTTCTTAACAGTTTTTATATCTCCACTTGCAACTGCACGATAGAACAATAATTCCTCTGTCGGTTCTCTGTGCTTAATTTCATCAAACTCATCTTCTGCCTCAAAAAGAAGCCATTCGTTCTGATAACTCATATGTCTCTCCTACGCCAATGCCAGCAATTCTTTTCCTTCTTTCAGTCTCTCATAAAACTGTATGTAGAAATCCTGATTTTGATCATATGGTTTGAGATAGAATCTGTTCACCACAAAAAGGTTCAGATTTTTGATCAGGTCTGAATCCTCAGCATTGTACAGTACTTCCTGCACATCCAGCAGAAAATAATGCCAGTCATTGATAAATCTCTCATAATTTTTCAGATCCGGTGTATCGATCCATTTTGATACCTTGACCTTCACCTTGCCTGCCCGATCACATTCATGGATCTGAAGAAAGTATTTAAATCCGCCATCCTCATAATATCTGCCAAGCGGAAACAGTCTGCAGAATCCCGGCCTTGCCGCATGGATCCCACATCTGCCTTCTGCATTTAAAAAAGTACATGTTCCATTTACCATCTTGATATTTGGAAGGATCAACCCATCTACAACATTTAGCTCTATCGTATCGGCAAGCAGAGCTTCAAAACTCTTCCCTGTCTCCTTTGTCAGTCTGCTCACATCCAGCGGATCTAAGATGATGGAATTTCCCATTCCCTCACAGCAGGCATGACACCCTTTACATTCATTGCAATATGCTTTTACCATATCCGTCTGATCGTATAAACGACCATCCGATATCTCTTCCAGACTACAATTTCTAAGCATGCTGTTTTACCTCACACAATACTCCATATTTTATCTTGATCCGGTCCAGTTTCAGCAAAAATGGCCGGGCCATGATCCACAGAAACAGAACCGTCGCAAATCCCTGTACCACATCAAACGGAAAGCCGGTTACATACGCTGCCACGATCATCTTAAGGTTCACTGCCGGCTGCCACATGATCACAGATGCCGGATTCATGATACCGCCATAGATCAGAATACAGCACAGGCCGCCAAAGATACACAGGCCAAGTTTCGTCACATTCTGACTTCTGACCCGACTGTTATTAAATACAAGCCCCGCCGCAAAACCAACCAGGCCAAGTGAAAACATCTGCCATGGTGTCCATGGTCCCTGCCCGAACAGAAAGTTGCTTAAGATTGCCGCCAGTGCTCCGGTCAGATATCCTGCCTCCGGGCCAAATGCCAGTGCTGTGA